>CZCB01000030.1_pt1 | contig 104883 bp, 111 predicted proteins | sample 591991 | NCBI WGS metagenome assembly CZCB01 (sample SAMEA3556809, study PRJEB10932) | anaerobic digester metagenome
AGCCTTTAACAGAAGAGGGGCGAATGTGACGGTTATCGAAAGAAACCCTTATATAGTGAAAGCCCAACTTGATCCCAAGGCATCCGATATGCTTGCCAAAGCTTTGGAAGCCAAGGGCATAAAAATATTGACAAGCAGTCAGGTAAAGGATATTGATAAAAAAGGAGTTTATTTAGACAGCGGCGAATATGTGCAAGGCGATTTTATGCTTGTGAGCATGGGGGTAAGAAGTCAGATTGAGCTTGCTAAGTCAGCCGAAATCAATGTTAACCGAGCCATAATCGTTGACGATTATATGCGCACAAGCATTGACGATATCTACGCGGCAGGCGATTGCGCCGAACATAACGGCGTGGCGGGCGGTTTATGGATTATCAGCAACGCTCAAGGATATGTGGCGGGCGCGAATATGTGCGGAGATGAGGTAAAATATGACAAAATGCCTTTCTCTACGGCTTTTGAGGGCGCGGGCAAGCAGTTCTTCAGCGTGGGAAACATTAATGACAATGTGGACGAAAGCCGTATTTTTGAAGATCAGTCAAGCGGGATATACAAAAAACTGGCGTTTAAGGAAAACAAGCTGCAAGGCGTAATTCTATGGCAGGATACTGCGCTGAGCAATAAAGCCATTGAGCTTGTCAAAAAACAATGCTTGGCGGAAGAAGCCGAAAAGATATTATTTTAGCGTTTGGTAAAAGCGCCTGAAACTTCGTCTACGGGCAAGGCGAAAACAAGGCCGTTGCCTTCTTGATTTAAGCCGGCTTGTTCGTTAATGGATTTCATTATGGCTTTTTTGTTTTCTGTTTTGGCTAAAATCAATATCAAGTCTTTTTCGGGCTCTATATTCATGCCCATGAACTTTTGCGTTTCAAGCTGACTGGTGCCTCTGGCGTGTATTATGGTTCCGCCCTTGGCTCCTTCTTTTCTTGCGGCGTCCATTACCGTATCCGAAAACCCTCTTTTTACCACCACGATTATCAAACAATATTTTTTCTCTTCCATAATTATATCTCCTTGGTTTCGCCCAGTATATATTGCAGTACGCTCATGCTTGCCACGCTTTCAAGCGGAATAGTAAAAGCCAACCCTGTGTTTGGTCTGTATAGTTCAAACTCTTCATTCAGCATTTGCATAATGTCGGGCGCGATATCGTCTTGAATTAAGGCAAAAACTATGTCCTTTGAGGTCTGCCCCAGCCCGAGGTAATCGAACATGGCTTTATTTGCCGTGCCGTAACCCAACGTGGCAAATTGACGGCATGCTACTTTTTCTTGCAAAAATTTGATTACTCTCTTGCCTTTGCCTTTATCAAGGATTACGGTAAGCATCTTTATTTTTTTTAGATGTTCGTCATTTTCCATAATTATCTCCTCATAAGCTTCTATTTATATTATAGCTTATTCATTGATTAAATCCAGAGGTTCTGTTTCTTCAATTCCAGAAGGCTGCGCTTGCTGCGCTTCGGGAATTTCCTTTTTCTTGGTTTTCTCTTTTAGTTTTATCTTATATACCAAGCCAAACGCTTGAATGGTCAATAAAGGCGCCATGGAGACCATGGCCACGATACCGAAAGCGTATTGCATGATGTTGCCGCCCAAAACCGCGCATATGCCTATGGCGAACGGCATAATAAACGTTACGGTCATGGGGCCTGATGATATGCTGCCCGAATCAAAAGCTATGGACGTAAAAATTGAAGGAACAAAAAAGGTAAGCAATAAAGCAATGAAGTATCCCGGCAGCAGAAAATACCATATGCTTATTTCCGCCATTATCCTTATTATTGAAAGCATTACGCTTACCGCCACTCCCAGAGTAAGACATATAAGCATAATCTTTTTTGATACCGCGCCGCCCGTCAATTCTTCCACTTGTTTAATCAGTATATGGACGGTGGGTTCAGCAAGGATAACAACCAGTCCAATTATAAAGCCCAGAGGTATAAGAATCCAATTATAGGGTAAAGCGGCAAGCTTTGCTCCCAGCAGCTTGCCCACCGGGAAAAAGCCCACATTTACCGGCCAAAGGAATAAAACAAGACCTATATAAGTATAAATCAAGCCCACGGACAACTTTATGACCTTTGTTTTTGGGAATTTCAATACAAAGATTTGAAAGATGGCGAACACCACGATGAGCGGCGCGAAAGCTATCGCCACATCTTTGAAATATTTGGGAGCTTGATACACAAACTGCATTAATATATTGCTGTTTGGGGCGTCTTGTACACCCGTGGAAAAATTTTGCGGCGTATAAATAAGACCGAGCAGCATGACCATCAATATGGGGCCTATTGTGCATAAAGAGATTATTCCAAAAGAATCATTGTCTTTGGAGGATCTTTTTACGGTGGAAATTCCTATGCCAAGCGCCATAAGGAAGGGCACCGTCATAGGGCCGGTCATTACGCCGCCCGAATCAAAAGCCAACGGCATAAAGTTGTCGGACGCGAATATAGCCAAAATGAATATTGCGGCATAGCCGATAATAAGTATATAGGACAGTTTAATGTTAAAAAACACTTTCAAATAGTACAATATCAAAAACACGCCCACGCCGCCCGCTATCATCGACATTAACAGCGGTGTGGGAATGGAATAAAGCTGCTCGGCAAGCACCTGTAAATCGGGTTCGGATATGGTGATAAGGAAACCAAGGATAAATAAAACAATCAACATTAAATAAGGCTTTTTACTTTCGGAAAGGCTGGCGCCTATGCTTTCTCCCATGGGAAGCATGGACAAATCCACGCCCAGAGTAAACAAACTCATTCCGATTATAATCATAAAGGAAGATATGACAAACGCAATAATTGTCTGCTTGTCTATTTCAACCAAAGTTAAACTTAATAATAAAACAATTGCGGTAATCGGGAATACCGCAAAAAAAGAATCTCTAAATTTGTTAAATAAGTTTTTCAGCAAGTTTCCTCCTTTCTCCCTTTAGTCACTTATTTTATATCTGGTTTCGCTTACAATCCTTATGTTGACCAAGATGCCGTCGGGCATCATATTTTGGAAGTTAAAAATATAATTTCCCACAATAGGCACATTTGGTATAACCAGTTTTCTGTCAAAATATATTTGCTTTATGTTTTCGGGGATATCTTCTATGCTGTTTATCAGCTCGTCCCCGTCTTCCCACGGCATAAAAACAGAAATGTTTTGATTGTTGCTGAAGCTGTTTAATCGAAAGGCGCCGTCGTAAGTAATTACACCGCTTACTCTGCTTATATTGGCGTATTGTTCCAGCAACCCGTTTATGTCCCAATCGGCATACCGCTTCAATACTATAGACGCTCTTTGCAAAAGAAAAGATATTGAGTCATTTCCCCTTATCGAAAAAGCGCCTTCTTTGTCGATGGTTATGTTATCGGTATCGTAAAGCGATATTTTAGAACGCCCCAATTCGATATCGCGCAATTCATCGTTAGATATTTGCATGGATATGGTTTCAAAATCCACAAAGCCTTCGTTTTTGGCTATTATAAGCTCATTGGTATTTCCGTCGCCTATGAAGCTTAAATCCAGCCTTAATATATTCAAACCTTTATATATTATATCAATATCATAATCAAAAGTAAAATTATTTCCGCGGTAGATTCTGTCTCCGTATATCTCAAGCAACACTTTTTCGGCTCGGTCATCTTCGTCTTTGCCCAATTGTATTTCCAAAACTATATCGTCCTGCGCCGATTTGTTTTTGGCTTTTACCCAATTGTCTTGGGCTTTGGCAAAACGCACGCTTGGGGTGTATCTTTGATACAGAAATATCCCCAAGAAAGTCAAAGCCGTTATTAAAGCCGCGGCGATGACTGCCCAAACTATAATTACAAAAGTTTTGTTGCCGAATATTTGCTTTAAGTTTTTTGATTTGCCTTTGCCCATAGTCTGTTACCCGCGTTAATTAGTATGCTTAAAAGCGATATATCAAACAGCCCCTTTTTAAAGGGGCTGTAACGCTATTGTTTTTGAAACGCGCCCGCTTCATATCTTCGGGAAATATTGTTGCAAGCGTCATAATAGCTTCTGTTGGAAGAATTATAAGCGTCCGTAACCGCGTTAATATTAAAATCAATGCTTGAATTATCGGACAAGCTATCTTCGGCGGCTTCTTTTCCTTTAAATTTGCCGTCGGAAGGAGCGTTTTTTGCTTGGCTTTCTCTCAAAAGACCTATGGCATAGGTGGTCAAAATCAATACGCCCGCGAATATCAAGAAAAGCTTTCTTACCGACAACAGCGATGTAATCATGAATATTAAGCCGTTGCTGTTCAGCCACGCCATACTTTGATAGTCGAGCACGCCCCTTGACACATTGGAAGGAGTCAATACTATTGACGGACCTTCTATTCCGATATATATGGGAGAGCCTACCACATTTTCGTCTTCTATGGCGTTGGTTACATGCAAGAGTATATTGTTGATTGCGGTTTGAAACGTGCCAACTATTCCGGAAATGTTTTCAGGAAGAAGCTCAAACTCCATGGGTTCGCCCAACATGTCAAGTATTGACCACATAACGGGATCGTCTGCTTCTTTAAGGGGATAGGGCACGCCTACCACCTCTCTTTTGTTTACTATAAGATGAACAAGGGTGGGAATGGTAAGACGGCCGTCGTTGGCCATATCTATCCACGGCCCCACAAAAGTCGCGTAGCCGTCTTTGTCGATGCTTTCGAAGTGTGATTTCAATAAAGCCATTACTTCTTTATTTCTCGCGCCTTGTTCAAGATATTCTTCTTCGCTCAGCTTAGTAAGGTTGCCGTTGGCGACATTTCTTTTGATGTATTCGTCCAGCAAATTTTTGTTGACTTCCGCTCTTGCGTTAAAGTCATCAATGAGATCTTCGTAATAAATGGTATCGCTGGTGGCGTCCTTCAACAAATCGGGCAAAGCCACGTCTATTACTATCCAAAGCCCGCCCAAGCATATTGCCGCGACGATTATGGAAATGATGGTCTGTTTTTGAATGGTCTTTTTGCCGCTTTTTGCCATGAGGAAAAACACAAGATAATAAATTATTGCCATCACAACGGTGATAATCAAGCCCACAAAGACCATTATGCCGTAACTGATGCCCGCTTTATATAAGCTTAAGCTGCTTACAACGACAAGCGCTATAAGAAGGGGAAAGCCCAATATATGCAATATTATTTCCAAAGCTTTTTTGAGTTTCATTTTATTTACCTCCCACCGTTAATGTGGCAAATATTTCTTTCTCTTTATTATCAAAATGATAGAAGAACAAATATCCTATGCCGATAACTACCGCAAACACATACAGAAATCTTCTTGCCGCCATGAGGGGATAAAGCGTAGGCACATAAGAAAGGTCGGCTTTTAATTGATAAAGCTCGTCAAGGGTGTAGCCGCAATACGCGGGAAGTCCGGGACTGTCCATGGTAACGCAGCCTATGTTGCCGTATTCCGTTTCTCCTTTATCGTTAACGGTTTTTTCTCCTATAAGAACGGAGGCTACTTTTGCGCCATGTTCGGTGGCGTAATACTTGGCGTAGGCGTAATCGCGCAAACGCTGGTCTTCGATAAATTCAAAAATCGGTTTTGTTTTGGGCGACTGATAGAAAGAAAAATCTTTGGCTATTGCCATCAAGTCATCTTCGGTAACCGGCTCTTCAAAAAGACTTAATCCGTTAAGCAATACGACTATTTGGTCGACAGTCAGGTTCTGGTTGAGATAATTGTTCAGCCATGCCTTTAGTTGTTGATGAGTGCTGTCGTCAATCATGCCCGCAACCTTTAATGCGGTCAATATGGAATTGAACTTGGATTTGTCTACTTGCAGTTCTCTGCCCAAAGCCGATATTATTTGGTTGAGTCTGTCTTTTGTGAGCATATACTTGTATGCTTCGCCGTTTGTTCCGTAAGCCGCTTTGTATTCGTCGGTTTGTTTATATTCATTCCATGCGGACGAAGAATCCTCTTCCAAAGCTTTTATGGCCGCGGCAAGCTCGTTGTCGGCGTCTTTGTCCAATTCTTTATAATATTCCTGCGTTTCATGATAAGTAATTAAAATATCGATAGCCTGCTTTATTCCGAATATGTAGCCGTCGCTGAACATGCCGTTGGGGCTGTAATAAGCGTCGTCCTTGGCATTGTAGGTAAATTCCGAAAGGTCGGTGTTTTCATCGCCGTAATTTTTAGATTTGAATTCGATATTGTAAGTTTTTAAGAAATTGTCTACATTTTCAAGAAATTTGTCGTTAAGGCTTTCATTATCCGTAGTAACGGTTACGAACCAGTTGACTTGATATGTATAGTCTTTAACGACCACATTTTCGTGAGCCTTATATTCTTCCTGAACGTCTTTGATTTTGGCCGCCGCCACCGCGTCAAAGACCAAAGCTCCCGTAAGCGTAAGGATTATTGTAACCGCAAGCATGAACATGGTTCTTGCTTTATGGTTTTTTGAAAACTTTGAAAACACTATCTGAGCAACGGTAACCACAAACCAAATGCCGATAACGAGAAGGACGCCGTACCAAGCGCCAAACCCGTAAACATCCTCGCCCATAAAGAACGTGGACGTAAAGAACACCATTATGGTCAATAGCGGGAAACCGATGAGATAGGATATGGTTTTCAAAAGACGATAAAAAGTTAGTTTCTTTTTGACATTATCCATAAGAAATACCAATCTCCTTATAAATTTATATAACTATTATACAATGGTATTTTAAGCAAAGTCAAGAACCAATTAAATCAATAAAAAAGGACATTAAATTGCTTAATGGCGTATATTTTATTAATAACATAAATCTTGACAAATATGGGAAAAATATGATATGTTTAAGTCAAGTCAATAAGGAGAATTTTTTCATATGGATTTCTTTTTGCAAATAGGCTATCTTTTTACCAATATGACATGGCCCGTCATTGTGTGTCTTATTGTGGGGCTTGTATTTGTAATGATAGAAATCTTTCAGCCCGGCTTCGGCGTATTCGGAACGGTAGGATTGCTTTTGCTTATATTGGGAGTAGTGCTCAGGGTTATTTTTCGTCAGGAAGAAGACAATGTTCTGGCGCAGATTTTTATTTTATTGTTCCTTATATCGTTAATTATTATCGGGGGATTCATTATTATGGTCAAATCCTCAAAAATGGGATGGCTGAGCCGCTCTCCGTTTATTGAAAAATCCACCGCCGTTTCTCCCGGTATATCCGAGGGAACCAAGGATTATACTTATCTAAAGGACAAAATCGGTTATGCCGCCACCGATCTTAAGCCTACCGGCAAAATAAATATTGACGGCGTTGTGGAAGACGCTTATGCGGAAGGCTTCTTCATTAAAAAAGGCGAGGGCATTAAAGTAGTTGATGTTAAGGGCGGAAAAATAACCGTCCGCCGCATAGAATAAATATTAAACGGAGGTAATATGGGCGTAGGTGGTTGGATTGCTTTAATTGTAACAATAATTGTTTTTTTCATAGCGTTTTTCGTTATAGTACCCGTGAATTTATGGTTCAGGGCTTTGGTGTCGGGCGCGCCTGTTTCAATGAGCAGGCTGGTAGGCATGAAGCTCAGAAAGATAAGGTTGGCAATGATAGTGGAAGCCTACATTACGGGAAAGAAAGCTGGTCTTGATATCAATATAAGCGAGCTTGAAACGCATTATATGGCAAAGGGGGACGTGGTCAAGGTAGTCAATGCGCTGATAAGCGCGCATAGCGCAAATATAGAATTAAAAACAAGAACGGCGATGGCCATTGACCTTGCGGGCAGAGACGTATTGAACGCCGTCAAGGTCAGCGTCAATCCCAAGGTAATAGAAACGCCCATTGTTGCGGCTATCGCTAAGGACGGCATAGAACTTCGCGCCAAAGCCAGAGTTACCGTAAGGGCAAATATAGCAAGGCTTATAGGCGGAGCGGGGGAAGATACCATAATTGCCCGCGTGGGCGAAGGCATAGTAACCACGGTGGGATCTGCGGAAAGCCATAAAGATGTATTGGAAAATCCCGACAGAATCAGCAGAACGGTGCTTGACAAGGGTTTGGATTCGGGAACGGCGTTTGAGATTCTTTCCATAGATATTGCGGATATTGACGTGGGCAGAAATATAGGCGCGCAGCTGCAAATGGACCAAGCCGAAGCCGACAGAAGAATCGCTCAGGCAAAAGCAGAAGAGAGAAGGGCGATGGCGGTGGCTCAGGAACAAGAGATGAGAGCCAGGACTCAAGAAATGAGAGCCGCCGTTGTGGCCGCCGAGGCCGAAGTGCCTAAGGCTTTGGCCGAAGCTTTCAGAGCGGGCAGGCTGGGCGTTATGGACTATTATCAAATGCAAAACATTCAAGCCGATACCGCAATGAGAAACGCCATAAGCGGCGTAGACAGCAAGGGCGCTTCCAATGACAGCGACAAAAATAAAAAATAAATTAAGGTTTGATTAATGGTTTCAATTATATTCATGGCCATAATCGCGGTCTTTGTGATAGTGTCGGTAATAAACGCTGTCAGCCAAATAAGCAAACGCGACGGCAAAAAAGGTTCCTATGACAATAAAAAACCCGCCTTCGCTCCGCAAAAGAGCGAAGGCGTGGATCTTGCCGATGAAATAAAAAAATCTTTTGCCCCTACTTTTTCGCCCAAGACCTCTAAAGTATCGGATTGGGCAAGCAGAGACAGAATATATGCCGAAGAAAAGCATTCTCATCCTTACGAGGAAGGGAATACGCTCACAGAAAAGGCGTATATTGAGAACAGCATGGAAGGGGAAAGCATGGAAGGCTGCCGTCAGCATTATTACGAGAGGGCTGTCTCTCTGCCAGATGAAGAAAATTTTGATAACGGCATAAATAAAGAATTGGCGAGGATTATTGTTTTAGGGGAAGCTTTGAATAATCCCCCGCACAAAAAATACAGGAGAAAATAAAATGTTACGCTCTTCGGGTGTGCTGCTCAATATTTCTTCCCTGCCAGGAGAATACGGCATCGGAGGGTTCTCTATCGACGCCAAGAACTTTGCGGAATACATATCTTCAATGGGGTTCCATTGGTGGCAGATTCTTCCTCTCACCACCATCGGAGAAGGGAATTCGCCTTATTGTGGATTGTCGGCTTTTGCGGGCAATTTTTTATACTTGGATCCATACAGTTTTGAAAGCGGTTTGTTGACCGACGAAGAAAAGGTTTCGGCCAAATATCAAGGCGATATCTACCTTACCGATTACGCTTTCGCGTATTATTGCAAAAGGGACTTGTTGCAAAAAGCGTACGGTAGGATAACCGATACCATTAAAAACAATGTGGAATATTTTCGGGCTCAAAACAGCTATTGGCTGGAAGATTACGCCTTATTTATGGCATTGAGGGAGGAAAACGGCAACAAGCCGTGGTATCAATGGGAGGACAAGCTCAAATATAGGGACAGCCAAGCCATTCAGAACGCCAAGGACAGGCTGAGCGACAGAATATTTTATTATTGTTTTGAGCAATATGAATTCTTTCGTCAATGGAAAAATCTTAAACTTTTTATCAATAATTTAGGCGTGAACATATTTGGCGACATGCCTATTTATGTTTGTTACGACAGCGCCGATGTATGGGCGCATCCCGAAATATTTCAGCTCAACGATAATTTGGAGCCTTTGAAGGTGTCCGGAGTGCCCCCGGATTATTTTTGCGCCGAAGGGCAGCGCTGGGGCAATCCTTTATATGATTATCAAAAAATGAAGGAAAATAATTATGAATGGTTGATTAAGCGCATTTTACACAATCTTAATCTGTATGACATGCTCAGAATCGACCATTTCAGGGGCTTTTATAAATATTGGGCCATCCCCGCCGCAAGTCCGGGCGCCAAGCAGGGAGAATGGCTGGACGGCCCGCAATACGCCATTTGGGAAGAGCTGCAAAAGCATGTGGTAAATCCCAATATTATTGCCGAGGATTTGGGAATAATAGACGACGATGTCAAAAAATATTTACAAAAAACCGGATTTTACGGCATGAGGGTTATGCAGTTCGCTTTTGACGGCGACCCCTGCAACATTCATTTGCCGCACAATTATAACAAAAAATGTGTGGGATATACCGGCACCCACGACAACGACACCACTTTAGGTTGGCTGCTGAATTTGCCCGAGCAAACAAGGAATTACGCGTTGGAATATGTCCATTGCAATTATGAGAGCGGATGGGCGGGAGGAGGCGGCGACTGTCAAGCCACCAAGTGTTTCATTAAAACGCTGTTGAGTTCGGTATGCGACCTTGCCATTATACCCATGCAGGACCTTTCCGGCTATGGCGGCGACACCAGAATGAACACCCCCGGGAAAGCTACCGGGAATTGGGAATACCGCACCAATTATTCGGCCATGGAAAGCGTGGACATATCCTATATGCGAAAGCTGAACAACCTCTACGGCAGAAATGTTTGGGGAAGCAATGTTAATATTTTTTGACACAGGCGAAAATGGTTCGGACGAATTAATAAAAGAAGGAATAAAGGAGTACGCCCGTATTTATGATATAAAAATACCGCAAAGGTATGACATAGTCAGGAAAGAAGGCCATAAGCCGAGGTTGCAGCCGCAATTCCTACACTTCAACATCTCGCACAGCGGAAATATGACGGCGCTGGCGCTTTCCGAAAAAGAAGTGGGCATAGATATACAATATCATACTCCATGCGATTATAAAGCGATAGCCCAAAGGTTCTTTGACAAAAGGGAAATGGCGGAGATAGGGGAAAACAAAAAAGTTTTTTTTGATTTATGGGCGGCAAAAGAGGCTTACGCCAAAAAAAACGGCGTCATGCTTACGGACGGGCTAAAGGAGTATATAAAAGATAAAGATGTCGTCATCCTTAATCTTTTTGAGAATTACAGCTTAGCTTTGGCTTGCGAGGAAAAGGATTACATCTTTATGTTTTTATATAAAAATAATATAGAGGAAGGATAAAAGAATGAGATTTTTAATCAGACAAAAGTATTTTTCTATTAGGGATGGTTTTTATATAACCGACGAGGCTGGAAGAAACGCTTATTTTGTTCAGGGCAAAATTTTTACGCTGGGCAAGCAATTGACCATGTATGACCTTTCAGGCAGAGAAATTCTCTTTATTAAGCAGAGAATTTTCCGCATATTGCCGACTTTTGACGTTTACCAAAACAATGAAGTGGTGGCCAAAATCAAACGCATCCTTCCTTTAATCTTTGTCAAGAGATATAAAGTGAAATCTTCATTGTTCGGCGATTTGAAAATAAAAGGCAATGTTTTTGCATGGAACTTCGCCATAGTGGACGCTCAAGGAAAAGAGGTGGGCCGAGTAAGCAAAAAAGTGCTGCGCGTAAGAGACACATATGCGGTGGACGTATACGACAAGCAGCTTGAGCCCATGGTGTTGGCGCTAACGATTATTCTTGATGCCGTTCACCATCGACATCATTAATCGATATTTATAAATTATGCGGGGAGAAAAAATGAAAGAGTTGACATTTACAAGCTTTGATGGCTATCGGTTGCATTGCGCCTTATGGGAGCAAGTAAAAGAGCCCAAGGGTATCATACAATTGATACATGGCATGACATCCTACGGGCTAAGGTATGACGATTTTGCGAAAAAACTTAATCAAGCGGGCTACATTGTTTTTGCAGACGACCATAGAGGGCACGGCCTGACGGCGGGAAAAGACAAGTTGGGGCAGGTCGATAAAAACAATTTTTTCAATTGCGTAAAAGACCAAATAGGAATTACAAAAATGCTGCGAGAGAAATACGGCTTGCCCGTTCAGCTTTTCGCGCACAGCTACGGCTCTTTTCTTGCTCAAAGATATATTCAGCTGGCGGGAGAAAAGATAAGCGGCGTAATATTAAGCGGGTCGTCTTATATGGGCGGCAAAAAGCTGATTCTCGGCAAAATCATCACATCTTTGCAAAGACTGTTTTTTGGCGATTACAAAAAAGACAAGCTGTTATATAACATGACCTATAAAGCCAACAATAAGCCTTTTTTGTCCGACAATCTTGACAACGCTTGGCTTAATCGCGATTTGGAAAAAGTTAAGCAATATAACAGCGATCCCCTTTGCGGCTACATAGTTTCCATAGGCTTTTATTATTCCATGATGAGAGGGCTTATTGAATGCTACAAAGAAGAAAACATCGCCAAAATCCCCAAGGATTTGCCTATATTGATTATGAGCGGAGCGTTGGATCCTCTGGGCGGCATGGGCGAAAAGGTAAAGAAGCTTTATGAAATGTATAAGTCTTATGAAATAAAGAATTTATCTTTGAAAATATACGACAATGTTCGTCATGAGCTGACCGGAGATCCCGAGCAAGACAAGATAATCGCCGATATGCTTGATTTTTATAACGGCAATATACAATAATTTATGCGTAAACAAGCGTAAAAAAAGACGCCGTTCATTGGCGTCTAATAGAAAATTAAACTTAATACTATTCGTTTTCCAATAATCCGTTGCTTTGCAGTTGTAATTATAATTTCTTTGGTTTTGAACCTGCCATTTCAAAAATACGCATAGTTTCAAAAGCAAGCGGTTGTACCATTCCTTTGTGGCGCATATCGCCCATAAGGATAGCGCAAAACTTGTTTTTTTTCAAAACGCGATAACACTCATCGGCAACTTTGCCTATTTCTAATAAAAAATCTTTCATCGACATAAGCGACATATCGTCGACAATATCTTCACTGTAATGAATAATATTGGCATACGGCGGGTGCGTGCAATGGCATACGGCGGGTGCGTGCAAATAAGGTCTATCGAGTCATCGGCAATTGGCGAAAGATTGCGCGCGTCGCCTTTCACAATATCTATTATCGGGTTAAATTCACACTCAAAATTTACTTTGTTTTTTGTGATTTCAAGTGCGTTTGGGTTAATATCAACGCCGATAAAATTTCTGTTCGTCAATTTCGCTTAAACGGCAGTAGTTCCGCCGCCGATAAACTGATCTAAAATAGTGTCGTTTTCTTTCGAATAACGCAAAATAATGTTTCGTGGAATATATGGCGACCAATTTCCGCGATATTTTGCGTCGTGTGTTGCCCACTTACCGCGAGCAGGGAACGCCCATACCGTGTTTGTTTCAAGTTCAAAATTTTCGGATTGTAACGGAATTTGTTTCGCCATATTAATCAAATAACCTTTCAATTATGCCGTTCTCTAAATCGGCTATACAGTACATATTTTCTAAAACGTCAAATGTTTCTTCCAAATTATGTCTTGCTGATTTCCATCCATCGTAACCGTCTGTAAACCATACGAAAGCAAAACCGTCGATTTGTTTTGCTTCTAATGCAATTGTCTTATAACTACGCGCTGTTTCGTTAAGTTTTGAGCCACCACCCGTATAAAAATTAGTTTCTATTGCAAATATTGTTTTACCTCTCTTAACAACAAAATCAAATCGCTTTTCTGCTTTGCCTTGATTAGAAATACCTGATAAATCGATATGCCATTTGCTTTCAATAGCGGACAGTTTCATTTCTTTAAAGTATGTTTCGCCTTTGACAAGTCCAGTTTTAACAAGATAATCTTCTACAAGATTTTCCATTAAATGACCACCACGATTTTTGCGACCGTTGCTGTCTAAACCTACTTCTACACCTGTAACATAATCGACAAGATTGTTAATTACGTGATTTGCGATTAAATCAAACAAACCAGTTTTTTTCATAAACATTATGTATTCTTGTGTAGTATAATTAGGTTTATTAAAATTGAAAAGGTATTCGCCATCTCCGTCAATAGTCCACGTTCCACTTGACGCGAGCCTCTTAGGAAAGTGTATATAGGCAAATAAGGGCGAAACACAACAACCCGACTGATTGATACCAGTCGGGTTTGGTTTGCCTTTGGCAACGACAGCCTAACACGTTCCTTTCTCACGTCAAGCGTCTTTCGCGGCATAAACCGCCTAAATGTATGACCTCACCGATAACGGCTCTTTGACGGCTTGAAACGGCACAAAATAAGCCTAAAAAGGTAAAGAAAAAACCTAAAACTGTTCTCTCAAAAGGAGTTCGTTTTAGGTTTGAACTGGTGGAGCATAGGAGAGTCGAACTCCTGACCTCTACAATGCCATTGTAGCGTACTACCAGCTGTACTAATGCCCCTTGTATGTTCCGTCAAGGTTCGCCTTGAAGCTTTGCGCCCCGTCGGCTATATTATTCTATAAAAAAATTTGTCAATTGTCTATTAAATTACCGCACTTTTTTATATATTGTTATTTTTATCTTTATTTTGTAAAGAGCCTAAGCGTTAAAAAAGGAACAAGCTTAAGGAAAAGCTTATTCCTTTGCGTGTTATATATTTACCTAAAGAGCTTTTGCTTTTATGCGTGGACGCCCCTTTTCTGAGCGGCGGCAAGCAAACGCTTAAGAGCAAGCGCATAGGCGCCGTTTCTCATATTGCATTTGTATTCCATGGCGTTTTGATAGACTTCGTCAAAAGCTTTGGACATTATTTTTCTAAGCCTGTCGTTAACTTCGTCCTCGTCCCAAAGCAAGCCTTGAAGGTTCTGCACCCATTCAAGATAGGAAACCACAACGCCGCCAGCGTTGGCGAGGATGTCGGGCACCACAAGCACATTTTTGGAATTGAGTATAGCATCGGCTTCTTCGCTGGTGGGGCCGTTGGCGGCCTCAATGATTATGCCCGCCTTTATCTTGTCGGCGTTCTTTTCGGTTATTTGATTTTCCAAAGCGGCAGGAATAAGTATGTCGCAATCGCATTCCAACAATTCGCTGTTGGTTATGCGGACGAAATCGCCCTTATAGCCTTCCAATAAATTCCTGCCTTTATCCAGGTAGTTCAATACATCGGGGATATCGATTCCTTTTTCGCTGTATATGCCGCCCGAAACATCGCTTACCGCAATTATTTTGGCTCCGCTTTGATGCAAGAAATTAGCGGTAGTGCTTCCCACATTGCCCATTCCTTGAATGGCTACTCTTTTGCCTTTAATGTCTTGGTTAAGAGTTTGAAGCGTTCTTATGGCTATTATGGTAACGCCTCTGCCCGTGGCCTCGTTTCTGCCCAAAGAACCGCCCACATCTATATCTTTGCCAGTAACCACGCCATAGACGGGATAACCTTTATTGGCGCTGTACGTGTCCATTATCCAGTCCATTACTTGAGAGTTTGAGCCAACGTCGGGAGCGGGAATATCTTTTTCGGGACCGATGAAAGGCATAATGGCCGTGGTGTATTTGCGGGTAAGCCTTTCCAATTCGCCCATGCTCAATTCTCTGGGATTAACGGTCAAGCCACCCTTTGCTCCGCCATAAGGGATATTGACTATGGCGCACTTGAATGTCATCATGGCGGCAAGGGCTCTTATATCGTTTATCTCCACATTCTGATGGTACCTAATACCGCCTTTTCCCGGTCCTCTGAGCGTGGAATGCTGCACTCTATATCCTTCAAAAACATTAATTCTGCCGTCATCCATTTTTAACGGGATATATACCTTAAGTTCGCGTTCGGGATACTCCAAAGCTAAATATTCATTCGGCTCCAAACCCATTATGGAAGCGGCTTTATGCATAAATTTCAAAAAATTTTCGTATGGATTGTTTCTCATATAATCTCCTCAATAAAACATGGATTTATCATAAAATATATCATATTGATATTAATTATGCAAATACATCAAGGAAAAAAATAGGAAAATTTTTTAAGGCTCTTCAATTTTTATATGTATTTTAACATTTATACCAAAAATCGGCCTAATTATTATTGAAAAAATATTAATAAACGGCGACGGGATTTAATCTTACGGTAAAATTATCTTCCAAGAAAGCGTCATAGTCATTTTTTGGCAAAATTCTTCCGTATTCCATATCCGTAGTCAGTATTTGGGCGCCGCTGTCAAGAGCGTCAAGCCTTCTTTGCCCATCGTATATGACATCGATATCCATTCTGGAGCGGACAATATAGTTATTGGACACAAGGGAAGCGATTTCGTCTTTGTTTGGGTCGTTATACAATAATACGGCGGCGTATTCTTTGTAACGGTCAATTTGGGCGTATTCTATGAGCGGTATCATGGCTTGAGTCTTCATGGTAGGGTCAAGCGCTATATATTTGTCGGTAAGCGTGGAATGCTGATGCAAAAGGAACATAAATTTTCCTTTGACGCGGCTCAATTTGGGCCAGCCGTTATTTTGCCTCATATCAACAAGTGAATGATAATCGCCGATAAGGAATCGGGGCGTAACCAGTTTGTGTTCTCCCAAAATTCTTTTTATGCCAAAGTCTAATTCCCGCAAAAGCTCTTCGTTAATCTTTTTGCGGGAAGGATTTAGGAACAAGGCGTCGTCTTTTATTTCAATGATAACGTTGACCATAATGTGCCCAGGATTGTTAAGCGACCACAGCAATAATTCCTCCAGCGTTTTTTCCCAGTCGGGATTGTTGGTTCTTTGGTCATAAATCGGGTTATGATAAACAATAAATTTATCGTGCTGATAACGCAAATCAAGCTCCAATCCCCTTACGCCTTTGTTAAGCTGATCGGTTAAGCTGTTATGGTGATATTGCTTATGCATGGGAGATTTTGTGACGGCGCTGAAAGCCCTTCCCACGCCGTAAAATAAAGAAGGCATTTTCTTTTTGTAGCTGTTATGGGTGGCAAGGACTTGCAAGCAGTTTATCTTAGGATTCAAGGAAAGCGGAAAGGCGCAAAAATCTTGTTCGTTTATTGGCTCATAATCATTATTTCTTAAATTATTAAGGCGTTCTTTTTGCAGTTTAAGGTCTTTTGACAGCATTATGCTTGCTCCAAGATACATTGAGCCGCCCAAAAACACGGACAGAATTATTATTATCGAAAGCGCGAAAGCGGAAATCTTAAAAAACTTAAATAAAATTCGATGCGCCATTTTGCCTCCGAAATTCATTATAAATTCTTTCCTTTTCGCTGTCAATGCAAAGCATGGCCGAATAATTTAACGGCTACTACAAAAAATAAATTTAACTATGTTTTACGACAGCGACAAAAATATTAGGAAATACGGTATATACGCGATATTGGTCATAATGCTGCTTTACCTTTTATATCCTATATGCGCTTTTCCAATCCATGAACAAGCCCGCGCCGCTCGCCTCAACAATGACAATTATATAAAATGGGTGGATTTCAGAGTGCCGTACGAGGTGATTAGAAAGGCTTACGAATATGACGCCATACATCATAAATCAAAATACATTAAATTTGATTTTGTGAAAGCGCTTGCTTATCTTGCCACCAAGAACGGCAACAGGTTTAACGCTACCAAAGATTTGAATGAGCTCAATAAACTGCTTGAAATGATTAAGAAAGGCAAAAATATTGACGATTTTTATGGACAGAACAAATATTATCAATATTATGTGGAAGCCTATCAAGCCATTTTTGCCGAATTTATCGGCGAATATGTGGAAGAAGGCTCAAATGAAATCAAATACGGCTTAAAAAATTATCATCCCATCCCAAGGGGTTTTTGGTATTCTCATTACGACGACTTCGGCGCTTCAAGGTCTTACGGCTATAAAAGGCGTCATCTCGGACACGATTTAATGGGTTCCATAGGCACGCCCATTATCGCCATTGAAGGAGGCACGATAGCAGAGATAGGGTGGAACAAATACGGGGGATGGCGAATAGGCATAAGGTCTTTTGACAAGAAAAGGTCTTATTATTACGCCCATATGAGAAAGGACAGGCCGTATGTCCAAGGATTGAAGAAAGGCGATAAGGTTTACGCAGGTCAAGTAATAGGTTATTTGGGCGTTACGGGATACAGCAATAAGGAAAATACGAATATGGGGACCAAACCGCATTTGCATCTGGGCATGCAGCTTATTTTTAACGAAGAGCAAGTGCAGGGCCCCAAAGAGATATGGATAGACATGTATCAGATATGCAAATTCTTGTCCCATAACAGGGCGGATGTAATAAAAGATAAAAACGATTATAGAAGCGTAGGATTGAAAAAAAGTTTGTGATAAACAATAAACCGCCATGGCGCATATGTTGAGAAAGGAATATTAACTAAAGACAAATGATATATAAATTACTGCAAAATACAAGAAAAAAGAAAACTTTTATAAAAAATACAAAAACGGTAATAACCTCCACCGCTTACGGCAAAATTAAAGGCGTGGTCAACAAAGGCGTTTATGTATGGAGAGGAGTGCCTTACGCAAGACCGCCAATAGGGGATTTGAGATTTAAGCAGGCGCAAAAACCTTTTGATTTTGACGGCGTATACGACGCTACTTCATTTAAGCCTATTTGCCCGCAAATGATAAGATTTGAAAAAGAGCAAGAGAGTGAGGACTGCCTTTATTTGAATATATTTTCCCCTTCGCTTTCCCCGCCTCTTAAACCCGTCATGGTTTTTTTGCATGGAGGTTGCTTTATCGCGGGCTCGGGCTCGCAATACCTTTACGACGGAAACAACATCGCCAAAAAAGGAGTGGTTACGGTAACAGTCAATTATCGTCTGGGTGCGTTGGGAATGCTTGATTTTTCCTTTCTGGGCAAAGAGTTTGAAGACAATATAGCGTTAAAAGACCAGCTGGCGGCTTTGGAATGGGTGTATGAAAACATTGCCGCTTTCGGAGGCAATCCCCATGACATTACATTGTGCGGGCATTCGGCGGGAGCCATAAGCGTATTGTGCCTGCTGAACGTTCTCCAAGCCGCCAAATATATAAAAAAAGCCATAGCCATAAGCCCTTTTCCCGATATACTCAATACCAAAGAAAGAGCTTTGGAGATAGCGCAAGGCTTTTTGAAATTCGCGGGGATTGAGCAATCGGAAGCTAAGCGGCGTTTGAAGGAAATGAGTTGCGAACAATTAAACGGCTTGGCGAGAGCGTATGCGCAAAGCCACCAAAGGCGCAACGGTCTGGACTTGCTTATGCCAGTGATCGATGGAGAATTTTTGCCTTTGCGTCCTATAGAAAGCGTTCGAGACGGGCATTCTTGCTGTCCGCCGCTTCTCATCGGCGTTACAAAGAACGAAATAGACATTATGTTTAAGGTAAAATACTATAAAAGCATGGCGCTGGACGAATTGAATTATTTAATGGAAGCCGAAGAAGATGTGGGCAGAGAGCTTTTTGAAGCGTACGCGCAAAGCGGTTGTCAAAACCCCCATGCGGCTTTGGGCAGGGATTGGCTGCTGAAAATCCCTTCGGAGTGGTACGCCGATTTTCATTCCCGTTACGGAAAAGCTTGGCTGTACCGTTTTGATTACGATAATTTGTTTTTGAAGCTGACGGGGTTGCACGCCGTCCATACGCTTGATTTAATTTTTGTTTTCGGCAATTTTGACAATATGGTGGGAAAAGCGCTGTTCTCGCTTACTCCTTTTCGCAAAAAGGCTTTTGAATTGGCGGACAGGATAAGGGAAGATTTTGTGAAGTTTATTAAAAGCGGCGAGGCAAGTTGGGACAGCTTTGATTTGGACAAAGCCGTCAAAATTTTCCATAAAGACGGCGATTGGGTGGAGCGTTCGGAAGAAAACTTTATACGGAGTATTTGGGAAAAAACCAAAGTTTACAAAACTCTGAAAGGAGATATTCAATCCTTCGTATAAATTTATGCGTTTATCCAATACTATTTATAATTCATAATGAATTTCTTAGGAGGAAAAATGAACATCAAAAAATATATTTCGGAATTTTTGGGAACAATGTTTATAACACTGATCGGCTGCGGAGTGGCGGTGGCTTACGGTTTCAGCACGGGATGGCTGGCGATAGCGCTGGCGTTCGGGCTTACCGTAATGGCCATGTACTACATTTACGCGCCGATATCGGGAGCTCATCTCAATCCTGCCGTATCGCTGGGAATGTGGGTAACAAAAAAGATAGACTTTAAGGATTTTATTATCTATATAATAGCTCAATTTCTCGGCGGCATTGTGGCGGCGGCGGTGTTGCTTATTTTCTTTGATGCGGGCAGCGGGCTGGGCGCCAACGCCTATAACGATTTAAGCAATTGGGATCTGAATTGGTGGCAGGCGCTGATAGCGGAGATTTTATTGACTGCCGTATTTGTTATGGTATTCATTACGGTTGTCAAGAAGAAAAACAAAGATATCCGCGGAGTGGTAATCGGATTAACTTATACGGCGGTGTATTTGCTGGGCATACCATTGACGGGCGCGTCCATAAATCCCGCAAGAAGCTTGGGCCCCGCGATATTTACGGGCGGCCTTGCCATAAGGCATGTGTGGCTGTTTATAGTCGCTCCCATGATAGGCGGATTATTGGCGGCCATAGGTTGCAAAGCTTATGAGAAAAAAGCGGAGAAGATAGAGAATGAGCTTATGTAGCCATGGCTACAAACAAAACCGTTTGTAACGCTCAAGCAACGGCAAAAATCAAGAAATCCCCTCGGTTTGTAACATGAAGGGGATTTTTGTTGCTTAGGCCAAAAGGCTTTTGTAGCCAAGCGGCTACGAACAAGTCAGCTTGACAACCAATGGTTTAGCGTTTATGATTTATATTAAGCTTGCTTATAGCGAGGCAAAAGAATACCGCCCTTAGGAAAAACTTATGCAAAAAAAATTTACGGTTACGGGTATGACATGTTCGGCGTGTTCGGCGAATGTGGAAAAAGCCGTAAGGAAAATAGAGGGAGTGGAGCGCGCTGATGTTAATTTGTTAAACAACAGTTTAACGCTTATTTATGACGAAAACATTGTAGCCGAGGATAAAATTATCGACGCGATAAAGAATATAGGATACGGCGTTTTGCCATATGGTCAATCGGAAAAAGGCCAAACAAAAACCGCCGCTCATGACGAAATTTCGGGATTAAAAAACAGATTTATATTTTCGCTTATATTTTTGATTCCTTTAATGTATATATCGATGGGGCATATGATTAACCTGCCCTTGCCCTCGTTTTTGCATGGCTATAAAGGCGCTTTGAGCTTTGCGTTTTTGCAATTTTTATTAACCCTTCCCATAGCCGTTATCAATCGAAGCTATTATATAAAAGGCTTTAAGAGTTTAATCAAACGGCGCCCCAACATGGACACGCTTATCGCCATAGGTTCGTCGGCCGCGTTGTTTTACGGTATATTCGCCATTTTCAAAATAGGGCGGGGCTTGGCGGAAAGCGATATTGGCACGGTGAACAAATATGCCATGGATTTATATTTTGAATCGGCCGCCATGATACTCACTCTTATTACAATGGGCAAATATCTGGAAGCAAGGTCAAAGGGAAAGACGGGAGAAGCCATTTCCAAACTGCTCAACCTGACGCCCAAAACGGCTGCCGTTTATATTGACGGCGTGGAAACTCAAATTCCAGTAGAGGATATTAAAGTCAATGACATTGTTATTGTTCGGCCGGGCGCCGCCATTCCCGTTGACGGCGTGGTTATCGAAGGAAATTCTTCGGTGGACGAATCGGCTTTGACGGGAGAAAGCATACCCGTGGAAAAAAACGCGGGCGATAAAGTAATAGGGGGAACAATCAACAAAGCGGGCGTGTTGAAATTCAAAGCGCAAAAGGTGGGCGAGCATACGGTTTTGTCCCAAATCATAAAGCTTGTGGAGGAAGCGGGCTCTTCCAAAGCCCCCATCGCTAAGCTTGCCGACAAAGTAAGCGGGATATTTGTGCCCATAGTTATTTTTATTGCGATTGTTACGCTGAGCGCTTGGCTGATAGCGAATAAAGGCATTGAAAGGGCGCTGTCCTCCGCCATCGCGGTGTTGGTGATATCTTGCCCCTGCGCTTTGGGGCTGGCTACCCCCGTCGCCATTATGGTGGCTACGGGAAAAGGCGCGTCCAACGGAATACTTGTCAAGTCCGCCGAAGCTTTGCAGACTGCCCACAGCATAAATTGCGTGGCGCTTGACAAAACGGGCACCGTTACTTTGGGCAAACCCGTCGTTACCGACATTATTCCGTTAAAGAAAGATTTAAGCCAAGACGATTTATTGCGCTTAGCGTATGCCATGGAGCATAATTCCGAGCATCCGCTTGCCGAAGCTGTTACCGAAAGAGCAAAGGCGCAAAAGCTTGATTTGGCCGAAGTCAAGGATTTTATTAATTTTCCAGGAAGGGGAATAAGGTGCGAAATAGGCGGCAAAGTATTTTACGCGGGGAATACCGCGCTTATGAAAGAAAACGGTATTGACATTAAAGGCATTCCCGCGCATCACGAGAAATTGGCAGCGGAAGGCAAAACGCCCTTGTATTTTGCCGACAATAAGGAGCTTATCGGCATAATAGCCGTTATGGATACCATAAAGGAGGATTCAAAAAGGGCTATCGGCTATTTTCAAAAAATGGGCATAGAAACAATATTGCTTACGGGCGATAACGAAAAAACCGCCGAAGCGGTCAGAAAACAGCTTAACATAGACAAGGTTTACGCCGAAATCATGCCTCAGGATAAAGAGCAAATAATAAGGCAGCTAAGCCAAAGCGGAAAGAAAACGGCAATGATAGGCGACGGCATCAATGATTCGCCCGCTTTGGCAAGAGCCGACATAGGCATGGCGATAGGCGCGGGCGCTGACATAGCCATAGAATCAGCCGATATAGTGCTTATGAAAAGCAGTTTATTGGACGCTGTGGCCACCATAGAGCTTAGCAAAAAGACTTTCAGAAACATTAAACAGAATTTGTTCTGGGCATTTTTCTATAATGTCTTAGGGATACCGCTTGCGGCAGGGGCGCTGGCGCCGTTAACGGGTCGGACGCTTAATCCCATGTTCGCGGCGGCGGCCATGAGTTTAAGCTCGGTGTTCGTGGTAACAAACGCGTTGAGATTAAGGTTTTTCAAACCGTCATATCAAAAAAAGAAAGGAGGGAAGGAATGAAAAAAACAATGCAAATCAGCGGAATGAATTGCAAGCATTGCGCAAGCTTGGTGGGCAAAGCGCTTAACGCCATAGACGGCGTCAAAGCGAAAATCGATTTGAAAAACAAAACCGCCATAGTAAAGCTGAGCAAGGATATAAGCGACGATGTTTTGAAAAAAGCCGTAATTGACGCGGGCTACGAAGTTGCTGAAATAAAAGAGAAGAAAAGTTTATTTTAGATTAGTTCAATCTTAATATGGCGGCTGACATTTTTTGCACCGCGCTTATCGTTTGCCCCGAAAGCTCATCGTAATAGCTTTGTTTTAACTCATAATTATGCTGAGTGGGGTTGGCTGCCAACAAATAATTATGCCTTTTAATAAATAAAACATTGCCTTCGTGTCTTATGTAATCAAACATATTAGAAAATACTTCGCGATTGTATTTGCGCAAAGCGCCAAGCTTTTTGTAATGCTCAAGAATTCTTTTATCGGCTTTGCTTTCGTCGAAAGTTCTGCGGTTGAGCGGATCCTCAAAGCCCTGCATGCCGATTTCGTCGCCGTAATAGATGGTGGCCAGTCCGGGCAGGAAATACTGAATGGCGCTTGCGATTAAAAGCTTTTTTACCGCGCTTTCGTATTCTTGTTCCGTTAAGCGGTAATTCTTTCTTTGCTCTTTTGTCATTTGAATATCAAGCTTAATAAAGCTGTTGAGCGCTCTGATGGTATCATGGCTTCCAAGCAGCGTCATGCAGCAATTAAGACTTTGAAGGGGATAGTTTTCGCAAATGGTCATTACGCTTTCTATAAATGTCGAAGCTTCGGCTCTGTTGACATAATCTATTAAAGCGGTCCTGAAGGGATAATTCATAACCCCGTCAAGCTGTTTGCCTCGGAAATATTCTCTTTCTTCGCCGTAGCTGTGTTTGGTGCTGGCGTCTTCCCAAACCTCGCCTATGACAAGGGCATCGGGGTCGGCAGATTTAATGGCAGAGCGTATCTTTTCCACAAACGAAGAAGAAAGCTCGTCCACCACATCCAACCTCCAGCCTTTTACGCCCTGCGAAGTCCTTTTTTTAAGCACCCCGTTCTCCCCTGCTATCATGTCTTGAAAATCATAAGCCGTGCGGGATATGGTGGGAACGACTTCAATTCCCCACCAGCAGACATAATCGTCGGGGAAACGGTTGAAAGTATACCAATGATAATAGGGGCTTTGCTTGGACTGATAAGCGCCCAGGGAAGGGTAATGCCCGAATCTGTTAAAGTACAAACTGTCGCTGCCCGTATGGTTAAAGACGCCGTCAAGCATGATGGCTATATTTTTTTGAGCGGCTTTTTCTATAAGCTCCTCAAAGTCTTTTTCGTCTCCCAACAGGTAATCTATTTTGCTGTAATCGCCCGTATCGTATCGGTGGTTGCTGCTTGCTTCAAAAATAGGGGAGAGGTAAATAATATTCACTCCCAAAGCTTCCAAATAATCCAGCTTTGAGATCATGCCTTGGAAATTGCCGCCAAAAAAGTCATTGGCTCTATAAACGCCGTCTTCGTCCATAATGGTAACGTCTTCATGCCATTGCTTAAGAACGCCGTATTTGGGATATCTTATGGGGCCTTTATAGCAAAATCTGTCCGCGAAAATATGATAGACAACACCGCCGTTGTAAATCGTGGGCGTTTTATAATTTTTGTCGTAAACGGACAATTGCCATTCGGGCAGCCAGTCCTGAATTTTGGCTTTGCCGTTATAGCTTCTGCCCACAAAAAACAAAACGCCGTTTTTGGCTATTTCAAACCTGTAGAAATATACGCCTTTTTGTTTGAGGGAGAATTTAACATAGAATATATCGTAGCCGTTTTCGGTTTTGATTTTGGTTAAACTATATTTTTTGGTCTTTTCTCCAAGGCGGACAATCATATCCACGCCTTCGGCAAGAAAGCTTTCTTTTACGGGAAAGGTGATTTCGATATCGCTTTCGGTAGCGACCGCTCCGAAAGGCTTTTTGTAACATGTCTCCCGTGAGGAGAAAAGCAGAGTGGAATTATATTTTCCTGATATTCCAGATTCGCTGCGCATATTCTTCCACACTCCTGTCCGCCGCAAAGAAGCCGGCCTTGGCAATATTAACTATGCTCATTTTGCCCCAGCGGTATTTGTCGTTATAAGTCTTGTCAAGCTTGTCGTGCGCTTCGCAATATGAGGCGAAGTCGGCAAGTACCATATACGGGTCGGCCACTCCTTCTCTGCCTATGGTCAAGGAGTCGGCGATTTCAGCGAAACTCCTGCCGTTAAAGCCCGTCCTTAAACGATCGATAATAGCCTTTATTCTTCTGTCGGAGGCGTAATAATTGGTGGGCTGATAGCCGTTTCTGTAGAGTTCCTCCACTTCGTGAGCCCGCAAGCCGAAAATAAATATGTTCTCGTCGCCCACTCGCTCGTGTATTTCCAAATTCGCGCCGTCCATAGTGCATATGGTTAACGCCCCGTTAATCATAAATTTCATATTTCCCGTTCCCGAAGCTTCCTTGCCCGCGATGCTTATTTGCTCGCTGACTTCGGCGGCGGGCATGATTATTTCGGCAAGCGACACATTGTAATTTTCCAAGAACACGACTTTCAGCTTGTCGTTTATGCTCTTGTCGTTATTGATAATTTCGCCCAAAGCGCATATAAGCCTGATGATTTCTTTGGCCATATAATAGCTTGAAGCGGCTTTGGCTCCGAAAATAAAAGTTCTGGGATTAATGTTAAGGTCGGGATTGGCTTTAAGGCGGTTATACAAGTCCATAATATGGAGGGCGTTAAGAAGCTGGCGTTTGTATTCGTGCAATCTCTTTACTTGAACGTCAAATATGGAATCGGGATTGACTATGACATTATTGGCTTTTTTGATGTACGCGGCCAGTCTTTCTTTATTGGCTTTTTTGATTTGCGCCATTTTTTCGATAACCTGATTATTGTTCTGATACACCAATAAATCTTCCAAGCGGGAAGCGTCCTTAAGGAAGCAATCGCCTATCAGTTCGGTTATTAAATCGGTCAACAGCGGATTGGCTTCGGCCAGCCATCTTCTGTGAGTAATGCCGTTGGTAACATTGGTAAATTTATGGGGAGCTATTCTGTAATAATCGGCGAAGACATCTTTTTTAAGTATTTCGCTGTGCAGCATGGATACGCCGTTAATGGTGTGAGACGCTGCCAAGCAAAGATTAGCCATTTTGATTTGATTATAGCTCATAATTGCGTTTGCGGAGATTTTTTCCCATTGATTAGTATACGCTTTCCAAAGGTCGGCGCAAAATCTTCGATTTATTTCCACCACTATTTGATAAATTCTGGGCAGCAAGCTTTTGAATAAATCCTCCGGCCATGTTTCCAAAGCTTCCTGCATTACGGTATGATTGGTGTAAGAAACGGTATTCGTAACGATTTCCCACGCCGTGTCCCAATCATAGCCGTATTCGTCCAGCATTATCCTCATCAATTCGGGTATGCATAATGTGGGGTGGGTATCGTTGATGTGTATGGCGACTTTGTCGGCAAAGTTATCCAAACTGTCATTGTATTTGAGATGTTTCTTTATTATGCTCTGAATAGAAGCCGAAACGAAGAAATACTGCTGGCGCAATCTCAACGATTTGCCTTCATAATGGTTGTCGGCGGGATAAAGCACTTTTGATATTGTTTCCGCCATGGCTTTGGCTTCTATGGCCTTGATGTATTCGCCGCGGGAGAACAAATTCATATCAAAGCCCATGGGAGCTTTGGCGCTCCATAGTCTTATGGTGTTCACCGCGTCGCTTTGATAACCGCTGATGTTCATATCATAGGGCACGGCGATAATGGTGGTGTGGCCCTTTTGCTCTATTTTGAGCTTGCCGTTTTCCCAATGCTCCTCAATAGTGCCGCCGAAATTGACCTCAAAACTGTCTTCCTCTCGGGGATTCAGCCATACGCTGCCGTCCACAAGCCAATCGTCGGGCAATTCCATCTGCCATCCGTCCACTATTTTCTGCTTAAAAATGCCGTAATCGTACCTTATGGAAAAACCGCCCGCGGGATAGCCCAGGGAAGTAAGGCTGTCAAGATAAGCGGCCGCCAATCTGCCCAAACCTCCGTTGCCCAACCCCGCGTCGGGCTCAATATTCATTATGTTTTCGAAATCAAAGCCCATTTCTTTAAGCGCTTGGCAAGCTTCGTCCAGAATGCCGTTGTTATACAAATGGTTTCTTAACGACCTGCCCAGCAAAAATTCCATGGACATGTAATAAACCTGTTTAAGACCTCTGCGGCGCACCTCTTTTTTGAAGTTTAATCTTTTTTGCGTCAATAAATCCTTAACAACATGGCATAAAGCTCTGTACATTATTTTATCGCTGGCTTCGTCATATTTAATTCCGAATGTTTTGGCCAATTCTTGTTCGATAAGCTCTCTTAATCCTTTCTTGTCTACCATTATTCTCCTCTTGTGATTATCGCTTTAAGTGCGTACCTTCTGGTACGCACTAAATAAAAGTTTATTACCTATTATTGATTTTGTCAAACTAATTCTCAATAACATTATAAACTGTTATAAAGCGCAATATATTTTTTTGATTGTTCTTGCCAGGAATAATCCCTCTCCATGGCGTTTTTCATTATTTGCCGCCATTCTGCCGCGTTGTCGTAAACGGCTATCGCTCTGTTTATGGCGTCAAGCATATCATAAGCATTATATGTTTTGAAAGTAAAGCCCGTACCTTCGCCGGTAAGTTTGTTATACTGTATGACGGTATCTTTCAATCCGCCCGTTTCCCTGACAATGGGAATGTTGCCGTATCTCATGGCTATGAGCTGAGACAGTCCGCAGGGCTCAAACCTTGAGGGCATCAAAAGCATATCGCTTCCGCCGTAAATCTTGCTGGCAATATCTCTGGAAAAATTAATAATGACGGCAAGTTTAGTGGTGTAGCGCTTGGACAATTCGTTTAAGGCGTTTTCATATTTCCAATCGCCGGTGCCCAAAATGACCATTTGGACATCTTGTTTAAGGATTTCGTCAATAACCTCCATTAACAAGTCAAGCCCTTTTTGATTGGTAAGTCTGGATACCATTCCGATAAGCGGGCGGTCGGTAACGGGAAGGGAAATCATTTCCTGCAAGCCTTCTTTGTTTTTCTTTTTGCGGGCAATGCTTTTTATGGAATACCTTTGAAAAAGCGACGGATCGGTTGAGGGATCGTAAAGCGCGGTATCTATGCCGTTTACTATGCCGCTGATTTTATAACTTCTTTTTTGCAGGATATCCTCAAGCCCGCAAGCGAAATACGGGTCCATAATCTCCTTGGCGTAAGTTTCGCTTACCGTGGTAACGGCGTGGGCAAGCTCTATGCCGGCTTTAAGCATATTGGCGTTACGGTCGTATTCCACTATGTTTCTATGGCTTTCGGGAATGCCGAACACGTCGGTTATACAGCTTTGATCCATTCTGCCTTGAAATTCAATGTTATGTATGGTCAATACCGTTTTGATGTCCCCGTAACCTTTCTTGTCGCGATAAAAACAATCCATCATAACCGGAATAAGCGCTGTCTGCCAATCGTTGCAATGAATGACATCGGGATAAAAATCAATTAAAGGTATTATGTCAAGCACGGCCTTTGAGAAGAAAGCAAACCTTTCTCCGTCATCGAAATGGCCGTATAGTCCTTCTCGCTTGAAATAATATTCATTGTCCACAAAATAATACTTTACGCCGTTTATGGTTTGGGTAAACACGCCGGCGTATTGATGTCTCCAGCCCAGCGCCACCACCGTGGAGCCGATAAATTCCATGGTATGACGGTATTTTGAAGGAATGCCTTCATAGAGAGGCAACACAACCCTTACGTCTATTTTTTCTTTGGCAAGAGCAATAGGCAAAGCTCCGCTCACATCGCCCAGTCCGCCTGTTTTGATGAAAGGCTCGGCCTCGCTTGTGGCAAATAAGATTTTCATTTTGTTTCCCTCCTTTTCTATACTGTTTTGCCTTTGACTATTACTATGGGATAGGTAATAAATCCCGAGATGTTTCGGCTCTCGCTGATTGTAACATCTTTATCGGTTATGGCGTATTGCAAAGAAGCGTCCTTTTGCACCACTCCCGACTCCATTATGATGGAATTCTTTACTACCGCTCCTTCTTCTATTCTTACATTTCTGAACAATATGCTGTTTTCTACCGTGCCGTTAATTATACAGCCGTCGGCGATAAGGGAGTTTTTAACTTTGGCGTTGGCTTGATAAATTGTGGGAACGCTGTCTTTTACTTTGGTGTAAATCTTATTTTCTTTTCCAAAAAGCTGCTCCCTTACATCGAAGTTCAACAATTTCATGCTTTCGCCGTAATAGGTTTTGATATCGTCGACGATGGCCGCGTATCCCGGCACTTCATAAGCGTAGATTTTATTTTGGTCCACCATCTTGAACAAGATGTCTTTTTCAAAATCCAAATAGCCTCTGGCATAAGACCTTTCCACAAGAGATATGAGCAAGCTCTTTTTAATCATGTAGATGTTCAAACTGATAAGTTTTTCGTCCGAGCTGCTGCTTTCGGATATATACATATCTCTAATTATATTATCGGTGTCTTTGTTTAATACTATTCTTCGTGAAGTCGTGGTCTTGCCTTCCTTGCAAAGTATGGTAATGTCGGCCTCTTTTTCGATATGCTTTTTATATACATCCTCAAAGTCGATATTGGCGGCGATATTGCAGTTGCTGATGACCACATATTCTTCCTTTGCCCTTTTTAAGAAGTCCAGCACGGTATATAAAGCCTCTATTTTGCCTTTATAGATTTCCCTTGATGTGTTCAAAACAAAGGGAGGGAAAACCGCTATGCCGCTGTTTTTTCTGTTCAAGTCCCAATCTCTGCCCATTCGGATATGGTCCATGAGGGAAGAATAGTTGCTTCTTGTTATAATCCCTATGCTGGTTATGCCGGAGTTTACGAGATTGGACAAAGTAAAATCTATCAAACGATATCTTCCGCCGAAAGGCAAGGAAGCCGTCGTTCTGTGCAGGGTAAGCTCGTTAAGCTTGCTTTCGTTTCCCGATGCGTAAAGTATACTCATTATATTAGGCATTTTGATTTCCTCCTATCATTTCGCCGGCTTTAAGGATAGAGCCTGCTTCAAGCTTATATTTCGGCCCCACAACCGCTATTGGCCATTGTCCTTTGACGGGGGCTTTTTGGCGGGTGCCGATAATGCAATTTTCTCCTATAACCGCGTTCCATCCTATAATGGCGTGTGAAATTCTTGCTCCTTCTTTTATTACGGCGCCGGGCATAATGATGGAATCGGAGATTTCCGCCGCGGTTTCCACATCGGTTCCCGTAAATATAATGGAATTGGTTATTTTGCCGTTGACATTGCAGCCTTCGCTTATTATGGAATTGCAGATTTGACTGTCAGGTCCCGAATAATGAGGGGGTTCGGCCATGTTTCGCGAGTAAATCTTCCATTTGGGATCATTGAGATTAATTCCGCATTCGGGATAAAGCACGTCCATGTTGGCTTCCCACAACGAGCTTATGGTGCCCACGTCTTTCCAATAGCCGTTGAATTCGTAAGCGTACATATTCTGGTTTTCCGCAAGCATCATAGGTATCACGTTCTTGCCGAAGTCGTTTGAGGAATTTTTGTTTTCTTCGTCCCGTATAAGGTAAGCGCGCAGCTTTTCCCAAGTGAAAACATATATTCCCATGGAAGCTTTTGTGGATTTGGGGTTTTGAGGTTTTTCCTCAAATTCATAAATCTTGTTGTTTTCGTCGGTGTTCATTATGCCGAAGCGGGAAGCTTCTTCCAAGGGCACGTTGATTACCGCGATTGTGCAGTCGGCGTTGTTTTCTTTGTGGCTTTTGAGCATCAGCGAATAATCCATTTTATAAATATGGTCTCCCGACAGAATAAGCACATATTCGGGATTAAACCTATCGATAAAGTTTATGTTTTGATATATGGCGTTCGCCGTGCCCTTATACCATTCCCCGCTTTTGGCTTTTTGATAAGGGGGCAGTATGAAAGCGCCGCCGTTAAGCCTGTCAAGGTCCCACGGTTGCCCGTTGCCTATATATTGGTTAAGTTCAAAAGGCTGATACTGCGTTAATATGCCTATGGTGTTAATGCCGGAATTGACGGCATTTGACAGCGGAAAATCAATTATTCTGTATTTTCCGCCAAAAGGCACGGCAGGTTTTGCCACCTCTTGAGTGAGCACTCCCAGCCTGGTGCCTTGACCGCCCGCAAGCAGCATGGCCACACATTCCTTTTTTGATAACATTATTTTTTCTCCTTTATCTTTTTTATAAATATTGCCGAATTGCCTTCCAAATCCAAAACAAGAGCGTATCTTTGGTTATGGATTGATTTTTCTATGGTTTCCATGGTTTTGCCCGTTTGTCCGTTGCCGCCGTATTTCTTGTCGGCGGAATTGAATACGGTTTGATAAACCCCCGGATGCTCCACGCCTATTTCATAACAAATCCTGTTGACTCTGGAAAAATTCAAAACCGCAATTATGCTGTTTCCTTCGCTGTCGTATCTGGTAAAGGCTATCATGTTTTGAACGCTGTCGTCAACCACTATCCAGTTAAAACCGTTATATGTGTTGTCCAGCTCGTACAAAGGTTTGTTTTCGAGATAGAATTTATTCAAGTCTTTTACGTATTTGTGCAAATTTTTATGGGTGTCGTAATCAAGCAGCGTCCAATCCAAGGCTTTTGTGTGGTTCCATTCAATAAATTGCCCGAACTCGTTTCCCATAAAGTTTAATTTTTTTCCGGGATGAGCCATTTGGTAAGCGTACAGCGTCTTCAAGCCTTCAAATTTTTCCCAATAGCTGCCCGGAATTTTGGAAATCATGGAAGCTTTGCCGTGCACAACCTCGTCATGCGAAAAGGGGAGCACAAAATTTTCGCTGAAAGCGTAGGTTATGGAAAAGGTAAGCTTGCCATGAACGCTTTTGCGGAAAAAGGGGTCTGTTTTGATATAATCAAGGGTGTCGTTCATCCAGCCCATGTTCCATTTGAAATTAAATCCCAATCCGCCGTTGTCGGGCGGCATGGTTACCATGGGAAAAGCGGTGGATTCCTCGGCTATCATAATCACGTCCTTAAATTTTGACAAAACCGCCTTATTTAGCTGCTTTAAGAAAGAAACGGCCTCCAAATTATGGTTGCCGCCGTGTTCGTTGGGCATCCATTCTCCATGTTTGCGGTCATAATCAAGATAAAGCATGGAAGCCACGGCGTCCAGCCTCATGCCGTCGATATGATAATAATCAAACCAAAAGAACACCGCCGAGATAAGGAAACTTCTCACTTGCGGCTTGCCATAATCGAACACTCTGGTGCCCCACCTTTTATGTTCTTGTTTATACGGGTCGGAGTATTCGTAAAGGCAGGAGCCGTCGAATTCCATAAGCCCGAACTCGTCTTTGGGAAAATGGGACAGCACAAAATCCATAATGACGCCGATTCCGTTTTGGTGGCATTTATCCACTAAATACATAAAATCATGGGGAGTGCCGTATCTTGAGGTGGGGGCGAACAATCCCGTTGTCTGATAACCCCAAGAGCCGTCAAAAGGATGCTCGGTAATGGGCAATATCTCTATATGCGTATAGCCCATATCCTTAATATACGGAATAAGCTCGTCGGCTATTTTTCGGTAGCTGTAAAAATTATCGTCGTTATATCTTCTCCAAGAGCCGAGATGAACTTCGTAAATATTCATTGGCGATTTGTAATGGTCGCGGGTTTTTCTTTGTTCCATATACTCTTTGTCCGACCATTTATAGCCCCTTATGTCGTATATTTTGGAAGCGGTATGAGGCGGGGTTTCGGCGTGCAAAGCAAAAGGATCGCCTTTTAGCAATATCCTTCCGTCTTGCGTTTCAATTGAATACTTATAGATATCATACCTTTTAAGGCCGCGCGCGTAGCCTTCCCATATTCCGCTTTTGCCGATAGGAAACATCTTATTTAAGCTTCTGTCCCAATTGTTAAAGTTGCCTACGATGGAAACGCTTTTGGCGTTGGGCGCCCAAACTCGGAAGCGCCACATTTTCCGTCTTTCCTTTACCACATAAGCCGGCTTGAAGAACTTATAGGCGTTGTAATTGGTGCCTTCGTTAAATAAGTAGATGGGATAATCATAAGTGTTTCTCGACATTATATGTTCCTTTTATGTTTTGTATAATCTATATTCTGAGGGCAGAATGTTTTTAAGTTTCTTGGTTTTGGCAAGATACGCCTTTTTGTTTTTTTCCATACCTACCACGGCGCTTCCGCTGCCCGTCATTACCGTATTTTCAAAACCCGCCTGCCGCAAAAAGGACAAGGCCTTTTCTATTTGCGGATTCAACATCGCCGCCGCCTTTTGCAAGGAGTTGCATAAGCGGAAGGGCCTGTCGCCGTTGACGTCCGCCAGCAACTTGTCAATGTCGCAATTGTCGCCGCCCGTTTGGTCGTACAAGTCAAAAACTTGTTTGGTGCTTACGCCGTCGGGGCAGGTAATTACCGCATAATAAGCTTTTGGCCAAAGGACTTGCTCCACTGTTTCCCCTATGCCTTTTACGCGCTTTGTTCCTCCATGGTACATAAAAGGCGTGTCGCTACCTATTTCGACAAGCAGCGAACAAGGTATGTCGGGCAGTCCGTACAGCCGCCGAAAGCATTTGGCCACGGCCGCCGCGTCGGCGCTTGAGCCGCCCAAACCCGCTCTTGACGGAATGCGTTTTTTAATATATATATCTGCGCCGCCAGTTTGATAACGCTTTTGCAGCATAAGCGCCGTTTTGAAAGCGTTATCGGCGTTTTTATCTATTTCAAAACCGCGATAAACAATATTTATCGCCCCGTCTTTTCTTTTTTTTGCGATAACGGTGTCGTACAGGTTTATTGTGGTCATTATGCTGTCAAGACAGTGCTTGCCGTTTTCGCGTTTATCCAATACGTTCAAACCAAGATTAATCTTGGCGTATGCCCGTAATTTTATTTTTTTTACCATGTTCTTATGACTATTATACACTCAATACCTTTGAAAATCAATAGCAATCAGAAATATGGCTTTCGTTTGCGCTTTGCGTTCCGACATAATAATCACGAATTTATTTTTAAGCGATTAAAAATTAAACAATCCGCGATTTTGTTGCCGTTACAATAAAAGAGCTTCGCCAATCGGGAAAGCACTTATTTTTGATTTGCGAATAGGCCAAGCCTTATTTGGCAATCGTTATTTTATGTTGGGGAAGAGAATCCGCAAGCTCTTTGATGCCGTTTTCCAGATACTTGCAGATTTGTTCCTTCTGAATCTTCAGCTTAACCTGCGGGTCGTAGCTTATAGGCGGGCCTATCAATACTTTACGCAATTTTTGACTGGTATAAACGGGATAAAATTTCATAATCTTGCCGGTTTTGTCGTACAGCAATTTTGCCACATAAGTAAACCCTCTGTGCAATTCAAAGATATAATCGTTGGCAAGGGGAGCTTTATTGTCTTCGGGAAACACAATTTGATGAACGCCGCTTTGGGCGGTTTCAACGGCTTTATTAAAAGTATCGAGTATCTTTCTTTCTTGATGATATACGGGTATGGGCTCTATGCTGCGGAAAAACCATAAAATGAGCGGAGAAAGAATCACGGTTAAAGGATATAACAAAATTTTGGGCTTGCGGTCTTTCAAGATATTAAAAAACATATGGCGCATCATTTCTTTGTAAAACAGCAGATAAGCCAACGACCAAGTTCTTATTGGCTTATCGTAATTCAGAAGAAAAGCCAGGGGAGCGTATAGTTTGGTGTGGTTGCATACGAAAATAAAAGAGTCATTGTCGCCGGGACGTTCGCATTTCCAAATAAATTCGTTTTTGGGGAAGAATAGTTTCAAAATAGCTTTGAATATTCTGAATCCTATCCTCAGCCTTTTTCTTTTGAAATAAGGTTTGGTAGAGCTGTAATATCTCTTCATATCATTAATAATAACATATGTCATTACAAAAAGAAACATTTTTTGCATGCATTAAGCCCTTTATTCTTAATGCATAGCATTTGAGTTTTTGAATTTATTATGATATTATTATAAATATTCAAAAAGAGGTTAAATGTGAAGAAAAGAGTGGTGGTAGGCTTAAGCGGAGGGGTGGACAGCTCGGTGGCGGCATTGCTTTTGAAACAGCAAGGCTATGAGGTCATCGGTCTTTTTATGAAAAATTGGGAAGAAACCGACGATGACGGAGTTTGCCCTGCCGTAGACGACTTCGAGTACGTAAAAAGAGTGGGGGCGGCGCTGGACATACCTTATTATACCGTCAACTTGAGCAAGCAGTATTACGACAATGTGTTCGCGCATTTTGTGGAAGAATACAAGAAGGGCAGAACGCCCAATCCCGATGTATTGTGCAATCGCGAGATTAAATTCGGCTATTTTAAGACTCTTGCCATGAAATTGGGAGCCGATTATATTGCCACCGGCCATTACGCGGGCATAAAAAAGACAGACGGCAGGACCTATCTTGTACGCGCCAAGGATGAAAATAAATGCCAGACATATTTTCTCAATCAGGTAACAGAAGAGCAAATACAAAACGCCATTTTTCCGTTGCAGAATTTATTGAAATCGCAGGTAAGGGAAATTGCCCAAGAGCATAATCTGGCAACGGCCAAGAAAAAAGACAGCACGGGCATATGCTTCATAGGCGAAAGGGATTTTCGCAAATTCCTCAGCAATTATATTCCCATGAAAGAGGGCGAGATAAAGACCTTGGACGGCAAAACGGTGGGAACGCATAAAGGGGTATTTTACTATACCATAGGACAGCGCAAAGGCTTCGGATTGGGCGGACAAAAGGGCGAAGAAAACCAAAAACCTTGGTTTATAATAAAAAAAGACGTGGAAAAAAACATTCTTTACGTAAGTCAAGGGGAAGCGCAAGAGCTGTTCAGCGACGAGCTTATTACCGAAAAGTTTAATTTTATCACTCAACCTTTGCCCGTAGGGGAAAGCAAAGAAATCATGTTCCGCATCCGCCACCGTCAACCGCTGCAAAAAGGAACGGTCATTCCGCGGGAAGACGGAAGCGCGAGGGTAATTTTTGAAAACAAGCAAAGAGCGGTTACGGAAGGGCAGTATTGCGTTCTTTATGACGGGGAAATATGCTTGGGCGGCGGCGTTATATCAAAAGCCGTTATACAATAATCATAAATAACATATATGTCAAAAAACCGCCTTTTCAGGCGGTTTTCTTTTTAGTCTTCGTAACCGTTGGGATTTAAGGTTTGCCACCGCCATAAATCGCGGCACATGTCGTAAAGATTATATTTTGCCTTAAAGCCCAATTCTTTTTCGGCTTTGTCGCAATTGGCGTAGCAGGCGTCCACATCGCCGCTGCGGCGGGGGGCGAATTCGTATTTAATGGTTTTGCCGCTGACCTTTTCAAAGGCCTTTACCATATCAAGCACGCTGTAGCCTTCGCCCGTTCCCACATTGATGGCTTCCACTCCGTAATTGTCTATTTTCTCCAAAGCCTTAATATGAGCTTCGGCAAGGTCCATGACATGTATATAATCTCTTACGCCGGTGCCGTCATGGGTGTTGTAATCGTTGCCAAATACTTTCAAAACGGGCAGCCTGCCCACGGCGACTTGGGCTATGAAAGGCATAAGGTTGTTGGGTATGCCTTTGGGGTCTTCGCCTATTTTTCCGCTGGGGTGCGCTCCCACGGGATTAAAATATCTTAAAAGGATTATATGCCATTGCTTGTCGGCGTTGTATAAATCGGAAAAAATTCTTTCGCCCATTAACTTTGTGGCGCCGTAAGGGTTGGTGGCGGACAAGGGGCTTTGTTCGGTAAGGGGCAATTTTTTTGGAACGCCGTAAACCGTTGCCGAAGATGAAAACACCAAGCGTTTTACATTGTGTTTGCTCATGACATCGGCAAGCGCGAGGTTTGCCATAAGATTGTTTTCGTAATACATAAGCGGCTTGGCGCAGCTTTCCCCCACGGCTTTAAGCCCCGCGAAATGGATAACGGCGTATATGTCGTTTTCGGAAAAAATCTTTTCGAGTAGGTTTTTGTCCCGCGTGTCGCCTTTATAGAATATAATTTTTTTGCCCGTTATCTCTTCCACGCGCCTGATGCTTTCGGGAGAACTGTTGCTGAGATTGTCTATTGCGACCACCTCATAGCCTTTTTCCAACAAAAGCGCGTTGGTATGGCTGGCGATATATCCCGCCCCGCCGGTAACCAGTATTTTCATATTAATCCTCCTGCTTATACAATTTTTCAAAAGCCGCGGTTTTATGGAAGCTGTTTGAGTATGTGGGATAAAGGGAATACAAATGCAGCTTGCCCTTTTGGTCAAAATCTTGACGGTGGGCGTTGAAAAAACAATTGTCTTTTTTCCAGCCTATCGCCGCAAGATTCTTTTTAGACAAAACTATATCCGTAATCCACCTTTCTTTTTGCGCCAAAACGCGCGACTCAAAAATGCAGTTATCCATCTTATTGATTATTATATCACCATTTCCGTCAATATTATCAATAATTACGCAATATTTGGCGTTGTATTGGTTTACTTCGATTTCCAGGTAGCGGTTTTTGCTATCCAAGGATATAAGCACTTCCACGATATCCCCTTCGTATAACGGGGCGTTGTATTCTTTATGCTTGGGAAAAGCAAAATTCTGCTCGCAATCGAAATGAAAATAAATATTTTCATTATCTTCTTGGCATACAAAATGCGTTTGTACGGGGGCTTTTCCGCCCTTTACGCATTCTTTTAGGTAGGCGTCATGAAGAACTTTTTTCATAAAAGCTCCAAATATATTCCTGCATTTGGTCAATGCTTTTTTCCATGTCCTCCACCATTTTCATTTGGGTTTTGGCTCTGTCAAGGTTATGCTCCTCTCGGGAAATTTTGAAGTATACGTCGCCATTCAAATGGTCGGTAAGAAATCTCATGCCGCATTCATATGTCATAAGTATGGAGCTAAAAGCCATCAGCCTTATTTCGCCTTGAGTCAAAATATCCTTTACCTGATTGATAAAGCCTTTGGCAAACGCCTTGTATAGTTCCATATCGAAGCCGACCTTTGTCAAATCCTTTTCGTCCTCGGCTCCCGTATTGGCTCCGTATCGAATGCTGTCGCCGAAATCATATAAAATGCTTCCCGGCATCACGGTGTCAAGGTCAAGCACGGCCAAGGCCTCTTTTGATTCCATGTCGATAAGCGCGTTGTTAAGCTTTGTGTCGTTGTGGGTTACTCTTACGGGAATGTTCCCTGCGTCTATTTCTTTTATTACTTTGTCGCAATAATCCTTTCTTGAAAGAAACTTTTCCGTTAATTCTCGGCAGCTTTGAGCTCTTTTCGCTTTGTCGTCATTTATGGCGCTCAACAATTGGTTATATCTTGACACGGTATTGTGGAAATCGGGTATGACCTCATATAATTTATCGGCCTCAAAGCCGTCAAGCAAACGCTGGAATCTTCCAAAAGCCGTTCCCGCCAATTCAAACTGATAAGGATGTTCTATTTTTTCCAGGCATTGTCCGCCTTCTATAAACTCATAGCACCGATAATAATTGCCGTCATGGATGAGATAGCTTTCATTGTCCAGGGTATAAACGAGATTAAGCAGCAGCCTGCGGTTGTATGCGCCTTGAGATTGCAGTTTGCGCGATATATACGAAGTAACAAGCTCCTGATTTTTCATCAGCATATCCACATTCTTGAAAACCAAATGGTTTATTCTTTGGAATATGTATTTGCTGCCTTTATCGGTTTTTACCAAATAGGTGTCGTTAATGTGCCCGTTGCCGTAGCGAAAACATTCCACGGTCTTTCCGTTTATTTGAAAGTTGTTGGGAATTTTTAATAAAGCGTTCATAATCAAGTCCTTTTTCTTAAATCCGCGAATTGCGCTATTCTTAAATATGTATTGCCGTAAGGGACAAGGGAAATATTTTGTTGCTGTCCCGTTACGGGGTTGAGGGGAGGGGAGGACGCGCTGTTATATTTTTTGGTCCAATTGGTTATTTGCTTGGCTTTGACAATATATTCAAAGGCGTAACCGTTACGGTCAAAAGGCAAATCCTCATTGAAAGAACGCTTTATGTCCGTAATCTCCAAGCCGCCGTCCGTAATGACAGGCGAAAAATTAAAGTCGCCTTTGGGTACAAATTCCCTGTAATGGAAAGGCCTTTCTCCCCGCACATACCTTTCTTCAAAAGGCAGCGGCATGGCAAGCAAAATATTGTTACGTTTTATGCTTATGCTGCTGTCGGGATTATTGACAATCTCAAGCTTGTCCTCAAAAAGCAATTCCACTTTGTCGCCGCCGTTGACATTAAGTTCGATATTTTCTCCTTTGACAAAGTCCACGCTCTTGCCGTTCAAGGTAAGGGATTTGGTAAATTTGGGTATGCGAAATACAATATCGAGCTTATCCGCCTTGACTATTTCAAACAATACCTTGTCTTCAAAAGGATATTGCGTTATTTCTTTGATATGGATATTTTGTCCAAGGCAATCGGTTGTTATTTCGCAAGGGGAATAAAGAAGGAAATAAAGTTTTTTGCCGTCATGGTAAACAAGGTTTTCGGCAAATTTGGGAAAACCTTGATGCATATTGGCGGCGCAGCACCCGAAGTTTGGAGCTATGCCGAAAATATTGGCTTCTTTATTTGTGTCGAAGAATTGACGAGCCTTGCGGTCAGCGGCTATTTGATTAGGCTGCTGCACATATTGATGGGCGGTCATATCCTGCGTAAAAGTGGCGGGGAAAGCATTGAAAATATAAAACTCCGCCATATCGGCATAGAAAGAATCTTGAGTAATCCTCAACGCCTCTTCAAAAGAATATAACTGTTCGGCCACTGTGCAAAGCTCCACTCCTTGCGAAGCGTCGCTGCCCATAAGATGTTCGTCGCTGGAATGCAGACCTATGGACAGCCCGTGCCGTTTCATTATTTTTTCAAATCCGCGCTTGGCCAGCTCAATCAATTTTTTGTCGCCCATAAACGCGCCGTAATAAACGGGATATTTATAGGCCATGGCGATATTGACGCCATGCGTTAAGCTGATAAGCTTCACCAAAGCGTTTTGATTAAAGCTCAAAACCTTTCGGGCAGATTTGTATTTGGGAATTCGTTGGCTTTGTTTTATTAACTGGTCAATGGGTTCGGCTATGGCTTTGCCCAGCTTGAAAATCGGTCTTATGGTATACTTTGTCATAGGTTTCGGGTACTCAAAGTTGTTAAAATACGCAAACCAATCATAACCGTATTCAACAAGCTTTTGTATTAAAGAAGGTATGGCGCTGTCCTGCGTTATTTCATAGACGGTCAGCATGGCCTCCATGCCTTCCAGCGCCCTTGCCGCCGCCCAATAATACGGCGGAGATTTGTCTATGCTTTTGAGCATGAATTTATAATAATCCAGCAAAAAATCAATTACTCTTTGGTCGGAAGTGGCTCGGTAAAAGCTTATAAGCGCCTTTTGCGCCACCATTCGCGGCCAATAATCCACATTTCTCAACGGCCCAAAACCAACATAGTTGTTTTTGCTTGCCAGAATGGCTTCTATCCACACATATACTTTTTGTATCAACTCTTTGTCATTCAATAAAAAAGCCAACGGAACAAGCCCGTCAAGATAATACGGCCCTCGTTCCCAGGCCTCTCCCGTTCCGCCCAGCCATGCCGAATCGTTGCTTAAATCGGGAAAATATTTTTGGATATTGCCGCTCAAGCCCTCGGCCTGCAAAATGAGCTGCCGCTCCAGCCAGCCTTTAACTTTAATGTTGTTTTGGGGCAATTTTTTTAACGCTTGCATAAAAACCCCCCTTTCTTATAATTTATTTTTTATTTATTGCTAAGGTATTCGTCTACCATTTTGCTTGCCTTGGCGTTGTCGTATCTTCCTTTAATTTTAGGCATTAAGTTTTTGATAATCATGCCTTTGGTCTTGCCCGAAGCGTCGGGATACACATCCAATTCCTTTATTATTGAAAGCACTTCTTCGTCGCTCAACTGCTTAGGCAGATAGCTTTTTAGTATTTTTATTTTTTTAGCGGTTTGCTCGGCTTTTTGAGTATCCCTGTCCGCGTACATTTCAAATATCTCTCGCTGAACTTTTAATTCTTTGGTTATGCAGTCCATCACTTCTTCGTCGGTAAGCGTCTTGCCTTTTTGGCTTTTTTCTTTAAGCAAAATAGCCGCAAGCACCGCCTCAATCGCCGTCCTTTTGTCGATGTCTCCGCTCTTGCGGGCATTGTTGAAATCAGTCCTTAAAAGGTCTTTAAGCATAAATGCCTCCTACAATAATTGCACCTTAATGTCTTTGCCGGAAACGTTTACCACCTTTTCAATGGCGGGATTATCGATATTGTCCACCATTTTTTGGGCAAGAATATCCTGCATTATTCTGTCTTTATATTGAGCCAAAGCGTCTTTGGAAAGCTTGTCTTGGGCGGTAATCGCCACCGTTATTCTTTGCTCCACCGCGAAGTTAGCCTCTTTTCTCATGACTTGAATTTGTCTTATCAATTCGCGCGCCAAACCTTCCTTTAACAATTCTTCGGTAAGGCTGATATCCAAAGCCAGCGTTCTTCCGTTTTCCTCGGCCACCACGAAGTTTTGTTTGGGGCGATAGTTCCTGTCAAAAAGCGCGCTTTCAAGGTTTTGGAAATGGGCGATGCTTACGCTGTTTCGCTCGTACATTTCATTGAGCTTTCGGTGCTCTTCCAATGTAAGCTTGTCCACTTCCTGCTTTAATTTTTGCGCTTCGCTCTTCAGCTTGGCGCCCGCCGCCCTGAAGTTTACGGTAAAGAAAACGTCATAAAAGCCGTCTTTGCTTTGGGCAAGCGTTATGTCTTTGATATTCAATTCTTCCTTTATCGTGTCAATCAGCGGCAGGATATCTTGTTTTTCCCGTTCGTTCAAAATCAAATAAAGCGTTTGAAGGGGCTGTTTGACTTTTATTTGAGCTTCGTTCCTCATTCTTTGAGCCAGCGCGATGATTTCCCTCGCCGTCTTGGTTTGCCTAAGGATTTCTTTGTTTTGGGGCATATCTATGGGCTTGGGATAGGAGGATAAATGGACGGATATTTGCTCGTCCTTTTCCACTTCTCTTACGCAGTTTTGCCAAATATATTCGGTAAGGAAGGGCAGTATGGGAGCCAAAATGCCCACAGTGGCTTTTATGGATTGATAAAGGCACCAATAAGCGTTCATTTGGTCGATTTTGTCTTCGCCTTTCCAAAATCTTTTACGGTTTATGCGTATATACCAATTCGACACATCGTCGGTAAAGCTTTCAAAATCCTTCATAAGCGCCGCTGTTTTGTAAGCGTTCATGGCGTCGGTGGCGGACAAGATAAACTCGTTTGTCCTTTCGATAAGCCACTTGTCGCTGTGGGTAAATGAATTGTAATCGGGTTTGTAGCAAGCGATATCGGGATTGTCGAGGGAGGCGTAAAGATTAAAGAAAACATAAATATTCCAAAAGCTCAATATCTTTCTGCGCGCTTCGTCGGCGAGGTTGTAGCCGAATCTCACATCTTGAGCTATGGGAGCGGAAGCGAATAAATACCTTATCACATCGGCGCCTATTTTTTCGGCGGCTTCGTCAAAGCGTATCATATAGCCCGTTTTGCTGAATTTGCCGCCTTCTTCGTTAATTACCGAAGAATGCGCCACCACGGTTTCGTAAGGCGCTTTGCCGGTAATGGTAACCGACATAAACAAGAGGGAATAAAACCACAGCCTTATCTGCTCTTTCATTTCCAACACCATTTCGCTGGGGAAGTTATTATTGAAATATTCTTTGTCCTCGAAATATTTTTTCGTGGAAAAAGCGGTTATGCCGGCGTCCAACCAGCAGTCGCCCACTTCGGAGATTCTTTCCACTTTGGCTCCGCATTGGGGACAAATTATTTTGACCTCGTCTATATAAGGTCTGTGCAAATGCGGCACGTTGTCGATATTTTTATTTTCGCTCAATTCTATCAATTCTTCTTTTGAGCCCACTACGGTTAAGCGCCCGCATTTTTGGCAGGGATAAAAAGGCAGAGGCAGGCCGTAAAACCTTTTTCTTGAGATGTTCCAATCTCCCATATTCGTAAGCCAATCCAGCATTCTTTTTCCGCCGAACTCAGGCTCCCATTTGACGGTTTTTGCCGCCTCAATCATCATGGGCTTTATTTCCGTGGTATCGATATGCCATTCGTCCACTATTTTGAAGACCACCTCGGTTTTGCACCGCCAGCAGTAGGGATAACTGTGCGTAATGGCTTCGGTTTTATAAAGGGTGTTGTCGTCTTCCATTTTTTGCAAAACGACTTCAAGAACCTCGTTGGTGTAAAGGCCGGACAGCTTGCCGAAGCCGTCCAAGAATTTGCCCTCTTCGTCTATGGGGCAGATTATCTTTAAGTCATGCCTTTTGCCCAAATCAAAGTCTTCGGCGCCGCAGCCGGGGGCTATATGCACAATCCCCGTGCCTTCCTCGGCGTCCACATCTTCCCAAGGCACAATGGTATGCGTAAAGTTTTGACATTCAAATTCGGGGAATACCGTGGTGTATTCCTTGCCCACCAGCTCTTCGCCCTTAAAGCAATCAAGCACCGTTTCAATATCGCCTTTAAGCTTGCCCAGGGCGTCTTTGCCAATAATGAGCGTTCTGCTGTCGGATTTGACCTTCACTCTCACATATTCTATTTCGGGATTTACCGCCAGAGCCACATTTGAAGACAGCGTCCACGGCGTGGTCGTCCATACCATAATGCTGTCGTTGGAATTGTGCAAGGGAAGCTTGGCGTAAATGGAGGTATGCTCCACTTTCTTATAGCTGCCGCTCATTTCATGGTCGGACAAGCTGGTGCCGCAGCGGGGGCACCAAGGCATGGGGCGATGGGATTTGACAAGCCAACCTTTTTGGTGGCATTTTTTCAAAAAGTACCAAATGGAAGTAATGTTGGTGTCGCTGTTTGTGTAATATGAATTTTCCCAGTCCATCCATTGCCCCAATCTTTTTGATTGTTCGGTAATGATAGCGGAGAACTTTTTCACTCTTTCTATACACTTTTCGGTAAAATTATCAAGTCCGTATTCGATAATTTCTTTTTTATTGCTTACGCCTATTTCCTTTTCCACCTCAACTTCCACCCAAAGGCCTTGGGCGTCGAATCCGTTTTGGTATTGGCAGGATTTGCCTTGCATGGCGTTATATCTTATATAAAGGTCTTTCAAGGTTCTTCCCCATGCGTGATGTATGCCCATGGGATTGTTTGCGGTAATGGGACCGTCAAGGAATCTGAACCTGGGACCATTTTTATTTTTTTCCATTAATTTTTCAAAACACTTGTTATCTTCCCAATATTTTAAGATTTGCTTTTCCAAAGCTACAAAATCGGTATTGGGATTTTCTTTTTTCATCTGCTTTACCTCCGCTAAAAACCCTTAGAATCTCTATAATTATTGCATAATTATATCATAACTATTATCGCAGGTACAACAAAAATCACCGTAAAGCCCAAGATAGTCCGAATATTTTTTTAATAATTTTCAAATGAAAACGCAAAACGCAAGGCAAAAACCAGGCTGTTAACAAAAGGCAAGAAGCGATATTTTCGTTTTAATCAAACTATAAATTCAAGCTATTCATAAACGCGTCAAAAGCTGTTTCACCTTCTTTGGTATCCTTGAAAACCGCCGTGCATTCCAAAATTTTAATGCAAGTTTTGTTTATATATTCTATTACGGCGTTGCGCGCGGCCTTTTTGTCCGCGCCTTTGCCCAAATCGTTGGCAAGCTGAGCGATTATGCCCATATGTTTTGAAAGGGAAGGACTGTCGTTTAATTTTTTGAAATCGATGCTGTCGGCGGTCAAAACGTTTATCATTTCATTAATCTCGGATTTAAGCCTGCCCGGCAAAATAAAAAGTCCCATGGCTTCGATAAGGCCTATGCCTTCTTTCTTTATGTTGTGCATATCTTCGGTGGGATGGTAGATGCCGTAGGGGTGCTTGTCGTCGGTGCGGTTGTTGCGCAATATCAAATCAAGGCAATACTCTCTGTAATTATTTATGGACGCTATGGGGGTTATGGTGTTGTGCGGAGCGTCGGTATAACAAAGTATGCCTATTTTTTCGTTGGAATACCCTTGCCATTTCTTAAGGACTTTGGCGGCGCAATCCAATACCTTGAATTTATTCTTTGAAGAGATATGAACGACGCTGTTGTACCAATCCCTTATGCCCACCGTAACGCCGTCGGGCGAACGGTATTTCTTTTTCAGCGGCCTGAAGAACATGGGCAATACTTTTTTGCCGCCCTGATAATGGTCATGGGAAAGTATGGAGCCGCCCACAATGGGCAAATCGGCGTTGCTGCCCATAAAATAATGGGGGAAGCAGGAAACAAAATCCAATAGCCTGGCAAAGGCGTTTTCATCTATTTTCATGGGCACATGCTTATCCGACAAAGCGATGCAATGTTCATCGTAATAAACAAAAGGCGAATATTGCAAATGCCAGTCCTCGCCGTTCAAAGTAATGGGGATATACCTCAGCGTTTGTCTGGCGGGATGGGTTAAGCTCCCCGAATATCCCAAGTTTTCAAGGCACAGCGCGCATTTGGGATACTTGCCTTGGTCGGATTGCTCTTTTTCGGCAAGCACCTGTTTGGGGTCTTTTTCGGGTTTGGCGAGATTAATGGTAATTCCCACCTCGCCGCGAGGCCCTTTGGTCAGCCACCTTATGTTTTTCTTTATGTCCCGCATTTTGATGTAATTGCTGTTGACGGCCAGCTTATAAAGATATTCTGTGGCCTTTTGGATATTGTATTCTTCGGCTATTCTGTTGAATTCGGATACCGTAAGTCCTGGCGAAGGGGTAACCAAACCCATGATTTTGGTTTCAAAGAGCAGCGCTTGAGAGCGCTCAATAATTCCGTTGTTTATGGCGTATTCTATCATGGGATTTAAGATATCGTCTTGCAAATCGGCTTTATCCGCGAACTCATAGCTATGGGATACTTTGAACAATTCATACAGCTGATTTCGGGCGTAAGTTATGTCCTCGGGACAAAGGAATAAATTCTCTTTAGCGTAAAATAAAAGGTTTTCGATACATTTATTGATGGTTGCCATTTTATAAGATTCCTTAAAAATTGTTGATATGTTATAGCAATCGTGCTACAATTATTCAATAATATAATCAAAAGAATTATACTACATTAGGAGCGTCAATGGCAAGAGCTTTGGACAAGAATTATTTCAAAAACAGCAAGAATTTCGGCATTTGGTGCAAAAAACTTAATTATGCGTCAATTGAAGAGCAAGCGCAAAGATACAGCGCTCTCACCGAAGGCCTTTTTGGCAAAATCAGTTTTTTCTCTTCCTCGGGCAGAGTGGAGCTTGTGGGCAACCATACCGACCATAACCACGGGCTTGTGCTTGCGGCTACCGTTAATCTTGACACGGCGGCGGCGGTAACAGCGAGAGAGGACGGAGTAATCGTAATCAAGTCGGCAGGATATCCCGACGTAAGGGTAAGCGTTGACGATATTGCCGTTAATCCCAAAGAATATGGCGACAGTCATGCGCTTGTAAGAGGAGTGGTAAAGGGTTTTATTGACAGAGGCTTCAAAGTGGGGGGCTTTAACGCCAATACGCATTCCAATATTTTTAAGGGCGCGGGGGTGTCTTCGTCGGCGGCGTTCGAGCTTTTGATTTGCGAAATATTAAATGTGTTGTACAACGACGGCAAAATAGATTTTGTAACAAAGGCGCTTATCGCGCAGTTTGCCGAAAACAAATATTTCGGCAAGCCTTCAGGACTTATGGATCAGCTTACCATCTCAAGAGGGGGCGTAAGCTATATGGATTTTGAGGATGCCGTCCATCCTTCCTCGTTTTCGGTGGAGTGGAAGTTTGAGAATATAACGCCCATAATAATAAATTGCGGCGGCGACCATTGCAATCTTACCGACGAATACGCCGCCATCAGAGAGGATATGAAAAAAGTTTCGGCGGCGCTGGGTAAAGAATGCTTAAGAGAAGTTGACGAAAAAATATTTTATGACAATATCGCTTTGCTGCATAAGCGGTGCGGCGGCAGAGCGGTACTGCGCGCTAAGCATTTTTTTGAAGAAAACATAAGAGTAAAGAAGGCTTTGGCGGCAATAAACAATAATGATGAAAAATTGTTTATTGACTGCATAAACGCAAGCGGAGTATCCAGTTATGAACAGCTGCAGAATTGTTATCCCGCTTTTGACCGCGAGCAGAATATACCCTTGGCTTTACAGCTGGCCAATACAAGAGATTGCGTAAAAGCGGCAAGGGTGCACGGCGGAGGCTTCGCGGGCACCATACTTGTGTTTGCGGACAAAGAAAAAGCGGACGGCTTTATCGATTATATGGCAGGAATATTCGGCAGAGAAAATATTTTTTCATTGAGTATGCGCGGCTTGGGCGCGACTATGCTGGAGGTGTAGATATGCATTGGACGGGGAAAGTGCAGCCTGTTGCTTTTACCATATTCGGAAGGGATATAGCTTGGTACGGGATTATCATTACCACAGCCATGCTTATCGGTTTGATAACCGCTATTTTGCTTGCCAAAAAAACTAAGCTTAAATCGGACGACCTTTTGGAAGCTTTTTTGATAGCCATACCAATGGCAATAATTTTCGCTAGGCTGGGATATGTCATTGTAAGACCTTATGAGTATTATGTAATCGAAGGTTTTGATTTTGAAGATTTCATTAACATATTTGCGGTTTGGGACGGAGGCTTGACTATTATTACGGGAGCGCCGGGCGGCATATTGGGGGCGTATTTGTGGAGCAGATGGCGCAAGGTGGATTTTATCAGACTGGCCGATACCATTATTTGCGTAATGCTTTTGTCCCAAGCTTTGGGAAGATGGGGCAACTTTTTCAATCAAGAAATATACGGGGCGGAGATTACCAACCCCAAATGGCAATTCTTTCCCGCCGCCGTATATATAGCCAGGGAAGGGGGATTTTATCAAGCCACCTTCTTCTATGAAATGGTGCTTAATTTAATAGGATTCGGAATAATGCTTTATATTTCCCGAAGATTGCTGGTAAGAGGACATGGAATACCCCTTTACGCCATAACTTACGGCACAATAAGGTTTATTCTTGAATTCATGAGAGATGACGGCGATTTGTACGAGGTTGTCAATTTTACCCAAATAATCCTGGGCGTCGTGGTGGCGGCGTCAATAGCCATACTTGTATATTTGATAATGAGAGAAAAGAAAAAGGGCAATAGGATTTGGTACGCCAAAGGCATTCCCGACAAGCTTATCAAGCCCGTTAAATACGCCATCTATAAAGAAGGCAAAACCGATTACTGAAAGGAGAAAAAATGAGAAATCTTACGCTGCTTACCGATTTATACCAGCTTACAATGATGAACGCCTATCTTGAAACGGGCGAGGGGAACAGAAATTGCGTCTTTGATTTATTTTATCGGGCCAACGATTATATTGAGTATGCGGTGGCGGCGGGGCTGGAAACCGCCGTCGAATATATAAACAATTTGAAGTTCACCGATGAAGATATTGAGTATTTGAAAAGCTTGAAGCTGTTCGGCGACAAATTTTTTGCCGCCATAAAAGATTTTAAGTTTACAGGCGATTTATACGCGGTAAGAGAAGGAGAATTCATATTCCCCAACGAGCCCATAGTAACGGTAAAAGCTCCTCTCTATCAGGCTCAGTTCATTGAAACGGCGCTGCTGAATATAATTAATCATCAAACGCTTATCGCCACTAAAGCCGCGAAAATTACCCACGAGGCGAAGGGCGCGGTTATGGAGTTCGGGTTGAGAAGGGCGCAGGGGCCGGACGCGGGGGTGTACGGAGCGCGGGCAGCTGTTATAGGCGGCTGCAAATCCACATCCAACATGCTTGCGGGACAAAAATTCGGAATACCCGTATCGGGCACTTTGGCGCACAGTTTTATAATGAGCTATGAAAACGAGCTGGACGCTTTCAGGGCTTACGCCGAAATATATCCCGACAATTGCGTTTTGCTTGTGGACACCTATGACACCCTTAAGTCAGGAGTGCCCAACGCCATTAAAGTGTTTGACGAGCTTAAAGCCAAAGGCTATAAACCCGCCGCCATACGATTGGACAGCGGGGATTTGGCGTATTTATCCAAAAAAGCGCGCAAGATGCTGGACGAAGCGGGGCATAAGGATGTAAAAATCGTAGCTTCGGGCGACATTGACGAATATATACTGTCTTCTTTGCACCAGCAAGGCGCGAAAATAGACTTATGGGGGATAGGAACAAAGCTGATTACTTCGGCGCAAAACCCCGCCCTTGGCGGAGTTTACAAGCTTGCCGCCATTGAAAAAAACGGCAAGTGGACGCCCAAAATTAAAATTTCCGACACTCAAGAGAAAATTACCAATCCGGCTTTGAAGACCGTATACAGAATCTACGATAAGGACAATATGGCGGCCGCCGATTTGATTTGCCTTAAGGACGAGGTTTTTGACACCTCCAAGCCCCTTACCATATTCCATCCCGTGGAGACATGGAAAAAGACCACTTTTACCGAGTACTCCATGCGCAATCTTATGGTGGATATTATCAAGGACGGCAAGCTGGTTTATCAAATGCCTTCTTTGAAAGAAATAGTCGAATACGCCCAAAAAGTAAAGAGCGAATTCTGGGAAGAATATGTAAGGCTAATTAATCCGCACATATATAAAGTGGATTTAAGCGATAAGCTTTATGAACTAAAGCATTTATTGATAAACGAAAAGACCGAGGGCATATATCTTCAAAGCGAAAAAAAGGAGAGGGAATAAAGCCCTCTCTTTTAATTCTTGCCAAATTTCTTATTAATCACTTATGTCAATGGCGTATATGGTTCCGTCAATGCCGTCCCCGTCTTCGGTATCGCTGTCCATATTTGCCAAATACAAAATGCCTTGACTGTCTATGACGGCGCAGGGCCAAGTAACGCTTACACTGTAGCATCTAAGCTCATAGGCTGTCTCTCCGCTTTCTCTGTAATAAGCGTGCAAATTATGTTCTCCTTCCGAACACACAACACCTTATCGCCATATATTACAGACGACGAATATACATCTCCTCCCGTACCGTGTTCCCAGCATAATTCCCCGCTTTGCATATCAAAAGCTATGAATTTGCTGATTTGATTGCCCTTTATGCCGGCATATACCCTGCCTTTTTCCTCGTCTATGGCGGGCGTGTTTCTAAATCTTATTTTGTTGGTTTCGCATACAGCTTTTCCGCCTTAAATTTCCACCTGAAAATGTATTTGACAATTGTCAATATTGGCAAAAAAGTTATCGCCCGCCTTTTTTGTATCAAAAAATTCGTCAAAAAATAGAATAAATTGCTGTTTGTTTCGCCATGTGCAACCGCTTTTACCAATCCCACTTGACGAAAAGGTACGGGGCATTTATAATGAAGCCGAGGAATGGCAATATGGCAAGGGTAAAAGAATTTTTCTCCAAAAATCCCACTGCATGGGAATTCGCCAAATATACGATTTTTTCGGTGATTGGGGGATTGCTGGAGCTTGTCGTTTTTATGATATTGAATTCTGTTTTGCCGCAAAAAGGTATAAACAGGCCCATAAACTGGTTTATCTTTGTGTACCCTGCCGAAGCGGGCGGACTGGGCGCTTTTATCGCCTTTATCGTATCTTCGGTGATTGGACAGGCCATGAAATTTATTACCAATTTCAAAAAGACTTTCAAATCCACCAACAATATTTTCTTGAGCGCCGTCGGCTTTGCCGTAATGGCGGTTATTATTGTGGTCGGCCTCAATCTCTATGTGGGCGGCCTCTTAAATAAAGAGCTCTGCAAGGTTATTGCCAACGCCGACATCGCGGGTTTGATAGCCAAAACAATAGCCCAAGTTACAGGGTTTTTATTGATATTCCCCGTGAACAAATTTATACTTATGAGAAGAAAAGATTAATGGTTTTTCTTGCTCGATATCCCAATCTTTATTATATAAAATAATGTCTCTTATTAAACTGATAACAATAAGAAAAAGACTATCAAAGAGTTTAGTTTTCAAATAAGATATCATAAGAGATAAAACAATAGCCCGACGGGCTATTGTTTTGTTTGTTAAAATTCTTGAACGCAAGATAGGTAAATATGTAAAAAGTCTGTATTGCGAAAGCGCCTCATGAAAAGAACAAAAATCCGCAGGTCTTTTGTCTTGTAAAATAAAAAGCGCGCCCTTGAAAGGCGCGCTTGATTGCTTGGCGGAGGAATAGGGATTCGAACCCCAGGATGCTTTCACATCAACGGTTTTCAAGACCGCCGCAATCGACCGCTCTGCCATTCCTCCAAAATCGCTATATTATTATCCAAGAAAACACATCAAAAGTCAAATACTTTTTCATTTATATTAAGCGTTATTGATATTTCCGTATGCTAACAGCGTGTATGGGGATTTTTTTATTATTATGGATTGAAAAACAATATACAATATGGTAGAATATAGAATATATTCAGAAAAATATTCAAATAATGCAAGGGAGAAAAAAATGAAAAAGTACTTATCTATTCTTATAATATTTTTGAGTTTATGTTTAGCGTTAGCTCTTTGTTCTTGTAATGGTGATGTCGGCGGTGATGATGTAATACCCGATAATGGTGATGTCGGCGGTGATGATGTAATACCCGATAATGGTGATGTCGGCGGTGATGATGTAATACCCGAAGTTATGCCGACTGCGAATGAAGTAGTTTTAGCTAGAGCAAATGCTGTTGCAGACACACAACAAAACTATGATTTTAATATTAATCTTGCTGGCAATGTAAACGTATATGGCATAAGCGGAACAGCAAATGCAAATTATGATGGGAAATATAGATACAATTCTAGCACAGGAGAATTAAAATTTAAGCGAATTACAAGTGGTGCCTTATTGTATGATGCTGTAGAGTATATTTATAATGTAGGGTCTTCAAAGATTAAATTAGTAGCTAATCAAGATGGAACTGTAAAGAGGACATCTATTGTAACACAAGAAGAGGAAGAACTCAATCTTATCAATATTCCTTTTGTTGCTATTATAGATGCGTTAAGTGCCGAGAATATTTCAACTATAACAAAAACATCATCAGGACAATACGAATATGTCACTAAGATTGCGCTATCATCAAGCAACGCAAAAGTACAGACGATTATTGATATTTTAGGAAAGCTTGGAACAACGCTTGAAATGGGCGATGTATCATTCACAAATCCAGCAAGCGGTGTTGACTTTTATTTTAATCTCAATGATGATAAAAAACTTAATGATTTTATGTTTAGTGCCGAAATTAGTTTCCCTATAAAAGATGTTGATGTTTCGCTAACATTGACATATTCGCAAAAAGCAAGTAACACTCCTATTGTTATACCATCTTTGGAAGGATTAATAACCAATAACGATGAAATCTCATCAGAAATGAACACAATAAACGGAGCAATTACAGCATTAAAAAACTCGGGCACATATTCCCTTGATTTTGAAGCCATTAATGAATTTGATCCAGCGTGGAACGTAAATGCTATTACTGACAAATACAATGCAAGGCTTTATAAAAACACCAATGATGATAGAGTCGACTTCAACCATTCATATGAATATAAAGCCCATACAGAAGAAGAGGGTGCAGAGACTTATAAGTATACTATTGCTAATATTCGAAATGGATCGGTTTATCAAGTATCAAGAAAAGGTAAAAATGTTATTACTGAAGTAACTGGAGTTACAGTAGACACTCAGTTTGATTATTTATTTAATGCAGCAATGGTAAATATAGATAACATCGATTGTATAAAAAAAGTTATTAACGGGGACACAACAATATATAGGTTATACATTAATAAAACTGAGACATTGTCAGTACAAGATAAAATTATAGATATTATTAATTCTAATGAGGCAACGGGTGTAATTGAAGTTGATAATTATTTTAACAGTAGTAAAAATATGATAAAAGAATCAGAAATAGTTATTGAAATGAAAGCAAATGCCATCACAAAAATTGAGGTAACAACAGAAATTAGATATAATCCTACAGGTGGAGAGTATACTGAGAGACAAATAACATTAACAAATTCGATTGTATTAGAAATTAATAAAAAATTGACTGATGCTCAGAAATATAAAGCACCAGAAACAACCAATAGCACTTTAGGGAATATTGGATTAAACAACTTTAAATATTATATTGGTTAGTCATTTAGCTGTAAAAGCGACGGAGATAAACCAGCCTTATCGTTCATTACAGCTTTTGAAAAAAGCGACGAAAGGAAAAAACATCCTTATCGTTCGTTAGGGGTACCCTAAAAAGCGATATTGTTCGTTAGCTTGGCAGGGGGAACAAGTCCCTAACTTATGGCAAGGACAACGAACGATAAGTAATAATTCACGAAAGGTTTTGAGAGGGTAGCTAAAAATAGGCAAAAACAAGCGAAAAACAACAAAAAAGACACACGATGGGGGCGAGTTTATACGCTCCTTTTTCGTGTGTCTTGGTGGCGGAGAAGAGAGGATTCGAACCCCCGTGACGAATAATCGTCAAACGCATTTCGAGTGCGCCCCGTTATGACCACTTCGGTACTTCTCCACTCGCTTTAATATAATACTATTTTTTTTGACAATATGCAAACGGAAAAAATTTTTTGTTGAAAAAAATTTACGGCTGTGGTATAATTTGTAAAATTCGCAAGGATGCGACAGCTCGCATGCGCAAAAGGATTTATGCCTTTTTGCGAATGCGGACAAGAATTGCGGCAAAAACCAATTTTATTATTTAATATACTATTATCAATACTCTAACGAAAAAAGAATATAATAACTATAAAACCCAAAAGACTGAAGGAAAACAAAAAGGATGGTTAAGATGAGAAAAGTAGTGGCAGTAATAGGAGACGCGATAATCGAGCCTAACGGTGAAAAGTATAAATTGGCGTTTGAAGCGGGAAAGGCGCTTGTGGATAACGGCTACCGCGTGCAGAGCGGCGGGCTTAAAGGCATTATGGAGGCGGCTTTTCATGGAGCCAGATCTTCGGAAAAATACAGAGAAGGCGATACCATAGCCATAGTGCCCAGTTTTGACAAAAGCTGGGCCAATAAGTACGCCGATATAGTCTTGCCCACTGGGCTTGACGTATACAGAAACGTTATTGTGGCAAATGCCGACGCCATCGTAGCTATCGGGGGCGGCAGCGGCACTTTGTCCGAAATAGCGCTGGGCTGGGCGCTGCAAAGGTTGATTATAGGCTACAAAAATGTGGAAGGCTGGAGCGGCAAGCTTGCGGGCACGAGAATAGACCAAAGGGTGCGCTACAAAAATATTGCCGACGATATGGTCTATCCCGTTACCAACGCCCAAGAGATGATAGATATCCTTAATTCCAAGATAGATTTATATACCAATTTCCACAGAGGTATTATAAATGTCGACGCCAACAGTAAATTATGATTATTTGCTTTGGGATTGGAACGGAACTTTATATAACGATGTCGACGCCAGTATAAAATCCATAAACATATCTCTGAAAGAATACAACCTTCCTTTGCTGGACAAAGAAAGGTATATGGAAATTTTTTGCTTTCCCGTTGAGGAATACTATAAGAAATTGGGGTTTGATTTTGAGGTGGCAAGCTATGACATGCTGGCCAAGGACTTTATACGGAATTTTTTAATTGAAAGCAAAAAAAGCGCCTTTTTGCAGGATGGCGCCAAAGAGGTTTTGCGCCATTTCCACGCCTTGGGCATAAAACAATCCATACTCTCGGCTTCCGAAAAAGATATCTTGACCGAAAGGCTGGTCTTTTACGGCATAGACGGCTATTTTGAAGAAATACTTGCGTTGGACAATATATACGCCGAAAGCAAGCTTGATTTGGGGCTGAATTGGATAAGCAAACAAAACGGCGATAAAAAAATAGCGCTTATCGGCGATTCCCCGCATGATTACGAAGTGGCTTCGGCCATGGGAATCGATTGCATATTGTTTACGGGCGGCCATGGCAAAAAACCCGAGCTTGAATTAAAGGATGCCATAGTCATTGACGATTTAAGACAATTAAAGGAAATTATTAATACCGAAAAACAATCCGCATATTCCAAAATCGCGCAAGTTATGACATAACCAATGCTTTTACGCGCTCAAGCCGCTTGCTCTTGAACAGGCGAAGGGAATTTTTTTCTAATTATGTTTACGGCTATGGGCAAAAAGATGGCGACGGTTACCAATTCGGCGATAACATAGCTCCACCAAACGCCGTCCGCGCCCATAAGGAAAGACAATAACGCCGCCAGCGGCATAATCAATATAAGTTGGCGCATAAGGGACATAATAAGCGCGGTAATTCCCATTCCCAAAGACTGAAACATTGTTGTCATCATTATTCCGAATGCGGCGAAAACAAAACTCACGCTGAAAATTCTCAAAGCCCTTATCCCCATTGCCATTAAGCCACCTTCGGCGTTAAAAAGCGCCATCAATTGCTTGGGCAACAGCTCAAAAATAAGAAAGCCCGTCAACATAATTATCGCCGCCGTAATCAAAGAAAGCTTGAACGCGCCGGCGAATCTCTTTTTGTTTTTGGCGCCGTAATTATAGCTCATAATCGGCAAAGCGCCCTGCGTAAGACCGAATACGGGCATAAACACGAAAGACTGCAATTTAATATAGATACCAAGCACGGTTATGGCGTATTGATAGCTTTTCAAAATCATATTGATAAAAGTTACGGTAATGCTGTTCATGCCCTTCATTATTATTGTGGGCACGCCTATTCTCAATATTTGAGCGGTTATGTTTTTGTTCATTTTGTAATCTTTTTTGAAAAAAGGCTTTACGTCTTGCTTGGTGAACAAAAACACGCCTATGACTATCAGCATGCTTACGGCTTGCCCCATTACGGTGGCAATAGCCGCCCCCCTTATTCCCAATTCTGGGAAAAACCCTATGCCGAAAATTAACAACGGGTCAAAAACAGTATTGACTACGGCGCCCGACAATTGAGCTATCATGGGCACTTTCATATTGCCCGTAGCTTGCAGGACTTTGGACATCAAAATTTCTGTAAAGGCAAAACCGCTGAAGGTAAGAACTATAAAAAGATATTGCCCGCCGTAAAGAATAGTTTCTGGGTCATCCGTGAAAGCGCTTACGAAAGGCTTTGAAGCGAATACGCCTATCAATACAAAAATAAAAGCGCTGATGAATGTCAAAAGCATGCCCGTTTGGGCGGCGTTGGAAGCGTCGCCATATTTCTTTTCGCCCAAGTTTTTTGCCACCACGGCATTGGCGCCCACGCCTATCCCCGTAGCGAAAGCGATAATTAATATTTGCAATGGAAAGGCAATGGCTATGGCGTCAAGCGCTTTTGTGTTATAATGCGACACAAAAATGGAATCTACAATATTATATAAAGCGTGCACAAGCATGGACAGCATGGCGGGCGCGGACATTCCGAAAAGCAGCTTTGGAATGGGCGTATATCTTAATTTGTCCGACCTTAACGCATTGCTTTTATCCATTTACCTAAATTCTCCTTGACTTTCAAAAACGATATTTTTATCATGTAATTAAGACTTATTGTATTATTAATGTGTTAAAATGTCAAAAGATATATATGGATAGCCAAAATGTTTGCTTCCCATAAATCATACTCGTTTTTAATTCAAATAAATGTTATATAGATTGTGGAGGTTTATATCATGGATTATAACTATTATAACTATAACGAAAACGGCGGGAATAAAAGCTTAAACAAGAAAACCATTCTATATATTTCAATTGCCGCGCTTGTTGTTTTGCTGGTAGCCAATATCATTATGTTTACGGTGATATCAAGCAGCTTAAAGAAGTTGGTCGTTCAGGAAAGCCAAAAAGCTTACGACAGATTAAACGAGCAAATGGACGATAAAGTGGACGAAGCGCTTGCCGACAGAATTACCACCACGATTTCGGACAGAGTGGCAGAAAATATAACCGAAGATGTGGTAAACAGCGCCACGCTTGCCATGCAAGGAATAGTGGAAAAGCAAGTAATAGAAAATTTCAAAAGGGAATACAATCTTCCCGATAATTACGCGGGAATCGGCGTTATCGCGGCCGCCGAAGTGGGCTCGGTATTGGAGCTTACCGCCAGCGCTTCGGGAAGCTCTTCGCAGTCTTCGGCGTTTATATTGAATAAAGACGGCTATGTGATAACCAACGCCCATTGCGTTACTTATGAATACAAAATATGGCAGACCCCGTTTTTGTATACTACCGAAACAAGAGTATATTCGGACATAAAAGCCAATTTCAAAGGCAGCGACACCAAGTATAGCATGTCGGTTATAGCTTACGATACCAATAAAGATTTAGCCATAATAAAATTTGACAATCCTCCTTCCAACCTTAAGCCGATAAGATTCGGCGACAGCGCTTTGGTAACCCTGGGAGAGGAAGTGGCCGCCATCGGCAACGCGCAGGGACTGGGCACATCTCTTACCACGGGCGTGGTCTCCAATCCCCCTCAGCCTTACAAAAATGTCAAAGTAATACAGACCGATACCACAATAAACCCGGGCAATTCGGGCGGGCCTTTGTTTAATATCTACGGGCAGGTTATAGGCGTGGTGTCTTTTAAGATAATAGAATCTCAATTGAATGAAGGCTTGGGCTTCGCGATAGCCGCCGAGTCGGTAATAAGCTATATAAATCAGGTTGAAAGTCAAAAAGGCATAAATATTGAGTATACGCTGGAAAGTTAAATAGTTATGGTTATAATATATGGATACTATGTATAAAAAGAAGGGGCTGCCGTTTGCAGCCCCTTTTGAACGAGGCGTTGTTTACCAACTCTTAAAAGGGAACTTACAGCAGCATATAAAGGGGAGCAAACAACAGACGGACTTTTGGGAACAGTAAGGCTTAAAGGGTTTGCATTTGATTTCGCATTCAAAGCAGTTTTTTTCTTTTTTGTCAAAATGGCCGAAATCTTTTGATTTATCAAATTTCCTGAAATCGTCAAAAGCAAAATGCTGGTCCCTTAAATTGTCATCGCCGTCAAAACAGCATATGAACTTTTTGTCAAAACATTTATTGCCGTCAAATCTGAATTGTTGTTTCTCAAAAAAGCTTTCGCCGCAGCAAAAGTTCTTGTGGTCATCATAAAAGTAACTCATATTTTTTCTCCTTTGCGACGCAGGTTGCGCCAATAACATATTATTAATTTGCCATTTTTTTTGTTACATAAAGCCGCGTCTTGGAGGATATTGTAGAAAAGCAAGAAATCGCCCCGCCGTCTTGACAATTTATGGCAATAAGGTATACAATGAATCTAACGGAATAAAGGGTTTTTTATTGACCAAAATTATTAAGGTGCAAAATGAAAGACAACAAAAAGTTTAAGAGGGCGATAGCCCGTTTCGTACTGTTTTTATTGGGAAGGGGGCTTAAGACCGCTTATAAGTTGGACAATGAGGTAAGAGAAGAGTTTAAGGCGTTTCCCGACAATACTTTTATACGAATGAACATCGCTCCTTACGGGCCGGCGCTGGCGTTTTCGGCAAGCGGCGACAGGCTTTGCGTATACGGCGGCAAAAAAGCCAAGGAAGTGAAACCGTTTATTGAAATTGAGTTTAAGAACATAGACGGCGCTTTGCAGGTGCTCTTAGCAAGAATCGGCATAGCCGAGGCGTATTGTCAGCACAGAATGCTGGTATACGGGGATCTCTACAAGACATTGGGCATTATCCGCATTATGAACAAGGTGGAGAATTACCTTTTCCCCGGGTTTATCGCCAAGAAACTGCTTGTCAAACGCCCCGAAAAAGAAGTGTCCTCGCTCAGATTTTATTTGAAAGTGTTAACAAATATATAATTTTGGAGGAATTATGATACCGAAATATTATGAATTTTTGAATTCGGTAAAGATACTTTCCGGCGACAAAGCCTTGGAAAATATCCCTTATGAATTGAAGCAATTCAATGCCTCAAAGCCGATTATTTTATCCGACGCCATGCTGCAAAAGATAGGTACGGTGGACATAGTTATCAAAGCCATAGGCGACCAATTGGATACAAGCACGGTGTTTGTCGATATTCCTCCCGATTCTTCTTATAAGGTAGTCAACGCAATACGGGAAGTTTATACGCAAAACAATTGCGATTCCATAATAGCCATAGGGGGAGGCTCGGTTATAGACACCGCCAAAGGCGTAAGGATGCTCATAAGCCAGCAAGCTGAGGACATTAAACAGCTTGAAGGCAGCGAAATCCTCAAGAAAGGCATTAAAGCGCCCTTTGTGGTTGTGCCCACAACCAGCGGTACGGGCAGCGAGGCCACTTTGGTGGCGGTTATCTCCAATCCCGACGAAGGCACAAAAAAGGAGTTCGTATCGTATGAGCTGTTGCCCGACGCGGCGGTGCTTGATGTCAGAATGACCGAAACTCTGCCCCCAAAAATTACGGCGTCTACGGGCATGGACGCTCTTTGCCACGCGCTGGAGGCGTATACCTGTCTGCAAAAAAATCCCGTCAGCGACGCTTACGCCATATCCGCGATGAGACTGATAGGCGAATATTTGGAAAAAGCCGTCGATAAACCCAAGGACAAAAAAGCAAGGATAGCCATGGCCAACGCTTCTTTGCTTGCGGGAATAGCTTTTTCAAACTCCATGGTGGGGCTTGTTCACGCCATAGGGCATGCGGCGGGAGGCGTCAGCCATATCCCTCACGGCAACGCCATGGCCATACTTCTGCCCCATGTTATGGAATTTAATATGCCCAAATGCGAAAAGCTTTACGGCGATGTTTTGCTGTATTTGTTCGGGCCCGAAGTTTACGCTTCCGCGCCCGCCCAAGAAAGGGGCAGGCTGTGCGTGGAAAAGATACGCCAAATGCTCCATAGGTTTAACGAAAAATGCGGTTTGCCCACGAGGTTGAGGGATGACAAAGTAAAAGAAATAGACCTCTTGCCCATCGCCGAAAAAGCCATAAACGACGGAGCAATTGTGGTAAACCCCGTGGGAGCGACCAAGGAAGACGTGCTGGAAATCCTTAAAAAGGCTTATTGATACAGACGCCATATGTAATAAGGATATAATATATTTATATATGCGCATATATAAAAAACATTATAAAGCCGCCCATACAAGGGCGGTTTTGATGTTCTTTTGACAAAAATTATTAAAATGCGCTGTTTTAATCACAATGAAGCGGTACATAATTATGTTATGAAAAAAGACTGCAAGAAATGCGACATAATAAAGAAGAATAACGATACCATGCGGGAGCAGGCCGCAAGGATTGTGGAATTGAAGAAGCAGGTCAACAATTTGTGCGTGGAGCTTGAAGAATACAAGAAAAAAGAAAAGCAGATAATACAGGTATTGGCGTTTGCCAAGGAAAAGGCGGAAGAAATAATTCAAGACGCCAAAATCAAATACGCGCTTGAATGTCAAAGGTTAAGGCTGTACCGCAACAAATGGATGAGATATATTAAAGACAAAAACAGGGAAGGCAAGCTTGCCGCCGACATAGAAAAAACCAACGAGGTGCTTAAGGAATGCCAATCCCAGCTTGAGGATATGCTTTATACGGATTTGGGCATAGACAAAAGCGTGGTGGACAGCTATATATACGAAAGGGAAAGAATTGACGCCGAGCCCGCATTGAATTATAAGGCGATTATAGAGCAAAACCTTAAATTGGAAGAAGATGACGAGGAAGACTTTGACGGCGAGGACAAAATTACCGACGAGGAACTGGAAAAAATGTTGGAAAAATTAAGAATGTAGATATTTTGAATTTTTTATTGAAAATATTTAAGATATCCTTAAAAAAGTTATAAAATTTGTTTGACAAGGTGTTTTTTACTGTGATATATTGATTAGGCTGCGTCATTATGGGATGAAGCGAAAGGTTACCCGCCAAAAAGGGATAGTTTTCGCGGACAAGCGTTTCGACAAGATCGAGGCGACTAACTCAAAAACAGGTAAAAAACCTTTTTTTTAGAAGCGGCATGACACACACGGATAAGTGTAAGAGTTAGGTAAAGTAGGAGGTACATCAAAATGGCAGGTCAAAAGATCAGGATAAAGCTTAAAGCTTACGACCACAATCTCATCGATAATTCCTGCGCGAGAATCGTTGAGGCGGTAAAGCGTACCGGCGCCGGCATTTCCGGACCGATACCGCTACCCACGGAGAAAGAAATCATAACAATCTTGCGCGCTCCCCACAAATATAAAGACAGCAGGGAGCAGTTTGAGCTTCGCACTCACAAGCGCTTGATTGATATTTATAATTCCACATCAAAAACAGTTGAATCGTTAATGAAGCTGGATTTGCCGGCGGGCGTTGACATTCAGATAAAGTTATAACGGGAGGACTTATATGAAGAAAGCCATATTAGGTAAAAAACTCGGTATGAGCCAAATATTCGCCGCTGACGGCGCCGTTATACCGGTAACGGTGGTGGAGGCCGGTCCTTGCCCTATTATACAAATAAAAACCAAAGACAAAGACGGATATTCCGCCATTCAAATAGGTTTTGGCGAAAAGAAGGAAAGACGCGTCAACAACCCTCTTAAAGGGCACTTCAAAAAGAGCGGAGTAACCCCCAGAAGATACTTAAGAGAATTCCGTATCGAGGAAGGAGATAAATTTGAAGTAAGCCAGGAAATCAAGTGCGACATCTTCGCGGTTGGCGACAAGGTGGACGTTACCGGCATTTCTAAGGGCAGAGGCTTTACGGGCACTATCCAAAGATGGAATACCCACAGAGGTCCCATGGCTCACGGTTCGGGATACCACAGAGGGGTAGGCTCATTGTCGGGGTGCTCCAGCCCTTCAAGGGTGTTCAAAAACAAGAAGATGCCCGGACAATACGGCAACGAGCAAGTTACAATCCAAAATTTGGAAATAGTCAAGGTTGATACCGCGAGGAATTTGCTCTTCATAAAAGGCGGAATACCCGGAGCAAGGAACGGGCTGGTTTCAGTCAAGCAAACGGTAAAGGCATAAAGGAGTATGGAGATGGAACTTAAGGTATTTAATCAAGAAGGAAAGCAAACGGGCGCCATGAATGTCAGCGAAAATGTTTTCGGCGCCGAATATAACGAAGCCCTTATACATCAAGTAATAGTCGCCCAGCTTGCCAACAAGCGTCAAGGCACAAAATCCGCTCTTACCCGCGCCGAAGTGAGGGGAGGCGGAGCCAAGCCTTACAGACAAAAGGGCACGGGCAGAGCAAGACAGGGCAGCATACGCGCTCCTCAATGGAGGAAAGGCGGCGTGGTGTTCGCGCCCAAGCCCCGCGATTTTTCCCAAAAAATCAACAAGAAGATGAAAACCGCCGCGTTAAAGAGCGCCTTAAGCCAAAAAGTTCGCCAAGACGAATTTTTGGTGCTTGAAGAAATCAAGCTTGCCGAGGCAAAGACAAGATTAATGGCGGAAATTTTCAAGAATTTAGATATAAAAGGAAAGACGCTGATTATAACCAACGAACACGACGAAACAATAATGAGAGCGGCCAGAAACATTGAAGGCGTTACGATTACCGAAGCAAGACTTCTCAATGTTTACGATTTGGTCAGCAACGGTAAGTGCATAATCACCAAAGAAGCCGTTAAGACACTTGAGGAGGTAAACAATTAATGAAGGCGTATGATATCATCATTAAACCGGTTTTATCGGAAAAGAGCTATGACGGCATAGCGGACAAAAGATATACCTTCATCGTCGCCAAGTCGGCCACCAAGAGCCAAATAAAATCGGCGGTGGAAGAGATTTTCCGCGTGAATGTGGAAAAGGTCAATGTAGTTAATTATCAAGGCAAGCTCAAGAGAATGGGAAGAAACGAAGGCAGAAGGCCTTCTTATAAGAAAGCTTATGTCAAATTGACGGACGGCAGCAAGCCCATCGAATTCTTTGAGAGCTTGTCATAAAAAGCAGGAGGAGAGGCAAATATGGCTATTATAAGATACAAACCTACCAGCCCGGGACGCAGATTTATGTCGGTATCGGATTATAAAGAAATCACATCCGACAAACCCGAAAAGAGTCTGCTTGTCTCCAAGAATCGCACTGGCGGCAGAAACAACAGCGGCAGAATTACCGTACGGCATATAGGCGGCGGCAATCGCAACAAGTACCGCATCATAGACTTTAAGAGAGATAAAGACGGCATACCCGCGAAAGTGGCTTCCATACAATACGATCCCAATCGCAGCGCCAACATAGCTTTGCTTAATTATGTGGACGGCGAAAAGAGGTATATACTTGCCCCGCTTGGTTTGACGGTGGGCGACACCGTGATAAGCGGCGCGGGCAGCGACATAAAAGTAGGGAACGCGCTTGCTTTGGCGGATATCCCCGTGGGCACCATGGTGCATAACATAGAATTGCAGCCCAACAGAGGGGGACAGATTGCCAGAAGCGCGGGGACTTCGGCGCAGCTGATGGCAAAGGAAGGCAAGAAAGCCACGCTGAGAATGCCTTCGGGCGAGATGAGATACGTGCCTTTGGCCTGCAAAGCCACAATCGGGCAAGTGGGCAACATTGAGCACGAAATCATCAATATCGGCAAAGCCGGGCGCAAGAGACATAAGGGAATAAGGCCGGGCGTAAGGGGCGTGGTCATGAATCCTTGCGACCATCCTCACGGCGGCGGCGAAGGCAAGAGCCCTATCGGTATGCCCTCTCCGGTTACGCCTTGGGGCAAGCCGGCTCTTGGCTACAAGACTCGCAAGAAGAAAAAGACAACCGACAGAATGATAATAAGCAGAATTAATTAGGAGGAGCATAGCTGATATGAGTAGGTCAATAAAGAAAGGGCCCTATGTGCATGAGAGCCTAAGAAAGAAAATAATAGCGCTCAATGAAGCGGGAGAAAAGAAGCCGATCAAGACCTGGTCAAGAGCTTCCACCATTTTCCCTGAGTTTGTGGGGCACACCATAGCGGTGCATGACGGAAGGAAGCATGTTCCCGTATATATAACCGAAGATATGGTAGGTTTGAAGCTTGGCGAATTCGCGCCCACAAGAACATTCAGGGGGCACGCGGGCAGCAAATCTGCGGGTAAGAAATAAGGAGGTAATGATTAATGGCAACCAGAATCAGGGAAAAGGCTAAATTAAGAAAAGAAAATGCCGACAAGCGCCCCATGGCGAAAGCAAAATACATTCGCATTTCTCCTTATAAAGTAAGAGCCGTACTGGATTTAATCAGAGGCAAAGACTATAAAGAAGCTGTGGCTATATTGCAGAATCTCAACAAATCGGCTTCACTGCCTGTTTTGAAAGTGGTCAAATCAGCGGCCGCGAACGCCGAAAACAATCTTAACATGAACTCGGACGAACTTTATGTTGCGGAATGCTTTGCCAATCAAGGGACCACCTTAAAGAGGTACATCGCGAAATCTCACGGCAGAGCGGGGAGAATACTTAAGAGAACAAGCAGCATAACTGTTATACTGGATGAAAGGCAGTAGGAGGAATATAGAATGGGTCAAAAAGTAAATCCGCACGGTTTAAGAATAGGAATAATAAACGGTTGGGACTCTCAATGGTACGCGGACAAAAGGAATTTTTCCAAGAACATCAGCGAGGACCACAAAATCAGAACTTTGCTTAAAAAGAAATATTATTCGGCCGCCGTATCCAAGATAACCATTGAAAGAGCGGCGAACAGCGTTACCGTAAATATGTTTTGCGGCCGTCCCGGCGTAGCCATCGGAAAACAGGCGGCGGGCATACCCCTAATCAAGAAAGAAATCGAAAAGATATGTCCGGGCAAAAACATAAATGTGAATATCCATGAAGTCAAGAAAGTGGATATGGACGCTCAGCTGGTGGCGGAAGCCGTAGCCGCCCAGCTAGAAAAAAGAGTGCAGTTCAGAAGAGCCATGAAACAGGCCATGCAAAAGGCCATGAGAAGCGGAGCCAAGGGCATTAAAGCAATGGTAAGCGGCAGGCTTGACGGCGCCGAAATCGCCAGAACGGAATTCTATCACGAAGGGTCCATACCTCTTCAGACTTTGAGAGCCAATATAGATTACGGCTTTGCTCAGGCCGAAACGACTTACGGAATTATCGGCGTTAAGGTCTGGATTTATAAAGGTGAGGTTTTCACCAAAGCAGGAAAAGGAGGTAATGACTGATATGTTAATGCCTAAGAGAGTAAAAAGAAGAAAGCAGCAAAGAGGCAGAATGAAGGGCAGCGCCAACAAAGGCAATACCATAGCTTACGGAGAATATGGTTTGGTGGCCCTGCAACCCAGCTGGATTACCTCGAATCAGATTGAGGCTGCCCGTGTTGCCATGACAAGATATATGAAGCGCGGCGGCAAAGTATGGGTAAACATATTCCCCCATAAGCCCGTAACCAAGAAGCCGGCGGAAACCCGTATGGGAAGCGGAAAGGGCGCTCCCGAATATTGGGTGGCCGTAGTAAAGCCTGACAGAGTGCTTTTTGAAGTAGGCGGAGTCAGCGAAGAAGTGGCAAGGGAAGCGTTAAGATTGGCTGCCCACAAATTGCCCATTAAATGTAAATTTGCGAAAAAAGCTGATTTGGCAGCAGAAGGTGGTGAAGCATAATGAAAGCGATAAAGTTTTTTGAGATGAGCACAAAAGAGCTCCAAGATAAATTAACCGAATTGAAATCAAACCTCTTCAATCTTCGCTTTAAGCATGCTACCAACCAGTTAACGAACAACATGGCGATGGTGGAATGCAAAAGGGATATAGCAAGGGTAAAGACTATATTGCGCCAAAGAGAATTAAACATTAGCTTTGAGCCCGAAACCAAGGCCAAGAAAGCCAAAAAGAGCACCAAATAGCAGAGGGAGGAATGATGGAAAGGAATTTGAGAAAGACCAGATTGGGCACAGTGGTAAGCGATAAGATGGATAAGACCATCGTAGTGGAAGTTGTCAGAAAGGTTAAACATCCTTTATACAAAAAATATATCAAGACAACAAAGAAGTTCAAGGCGCACGACGAGGAAAACATTTGCCGCGTAGGCGATTTTGTGGAAATTCAAGAAACCCGTCCTTTGTCTAAGGATAAGTGCTGGCGCCTTGTAAGAATAATAGAAAAGGCGAAATAGGAGGAGCAAGCAAATGATACAACCACAATCGAGGTTAAAGGTAGCCGACAACTCCGGCGCCAAAGAAATCATGTGCATACGGGTATTGGGCGGTTCCTTCGTCAGAAGCGGCAATATCGGCGATGTAATAATCGCTTCCGTTAAATCCGCTTCGCCGAACGGGAACATAAAGAAAGGCGATATCGTTAAAGCGGTTATCGTCAGGACGCATAAAGGCATAATGAGAGCGGACGGCTCGCATATTAAGTTTGACGACAACGCCGCCGTAATCATCGACAATCAAAAACAACCCAGAGGCACGCGCATATTCGGGCCGGTCGCGAGAGAGCTCAGAGAAAAAGACTATATGAAGATTATCTCTCTTGCCCCCGAAGTGTTATAGGAGGAATTCAATGGCTAAATTAAGTGTGAAAAAAGACGATTATGTAATGATTATAGCCGGAAAAGACAAGGGTAAGACGGCCAAAGTGCTTGCCATTGACACAAAGAAAAACAGGGCGGTAATAGAAGGCAAGGGCATTACCACAATAAAGAAAGCGGTAAAGGCAAGGAAAGCGTCCGATAGGAGCGGCATCATAGAAATGCCCGCCACAATAGACATTTCCAACATAATGCCCATATGCGGCGCTTGCGACAAACCCACCAGAGTGGGCTTCGCCGTAATCGACGGCAAAAAGCAAAGAGTGTGCAAGAAGTGCGGCGCCGTGCTTGAAACCAAGAAAGCGGCTGACAAAAAGGCCAAAGCGACAGTGAAGAAGAGAAGCAAAAAGGCCGCAACCGCCGAAACCGCCGAGGACACCAAGCAAGTTAACGACGGAGCCGAGAAGGCAAGAGTGATGGAGGCCATGGACACCGTCAAGGAAGAACCCGCCAAAGTTTTGGTTAAAGAGGAAGCGGGCAAAGCCGAGAAAGACGCGGCGGCAAAGGAAAGCGCTCCCAAGGCCACGGCCACCGCCCGCAAGCGTGTAAAGAAAGACGAGCAAGCGGACGGAGCCGAAGAGGTCAGAGTGATGGAAGCCATGGACACCGTTAAAGAAGAAACGGCGAAAGTAGTCGTTAAATCCGAAGATAAGATAGAAGATAAGGAATAAGAGAGGAGGTAATAAGCAATGGCAAAAGCTAAAGAAGCTGCCGCGACGCAGAAAGTTCAATACGAAAACAGACTTAAGACTCGTTATAAAGAGGAAATTATTTCCGCTCTTATTAAGAATTTCGGATACAAAAACATCATGCAGGTTCCCAAGGTAGAGAAGATAATATTGAATATGCGTTTGGGAGACATTAAGGACAACGCCAAGAGCGTTCAAGGAGCGGTAAAGGAGCTTGAGAGCATAGCCGGACAAAAAGCCGTTATAACCAAGGCCAAGAAATCGGTTGCCAACTTTAAGTTAAGGCAAAACATGACGGTGGGCGCCAAGGTTACCCTCAGAGGACAAAGAATGTGGGACTTTTTGGATAAGCTTGTATCCATAGCGTTGCCGCGCGTAAGAGACTTCAGAGGCGTCAGCCCCAAATCCTTTGACGGCAGAGGCAATTATTCTTTGGGGATAAAGGAGCAGCTTATTTTCCCGGAGATAATTTACGATCAAATCGAAAAGGTCAGAGGTTTTGATATATGCATAGTAACAACCGCAAAAACCGATGAGGAAGCCAAAGAGCTTTTGCAGCAAATCGGTATGCCTTTCAGGAAGTAGGAGGATAGACAATGGCAAAGAAAGCATTGATAAATAAGCAGCAGAGAAAACAAAAATTTTCCACGAGAGAATACACCCGCTGCTCAATATGTGGCAGACCGCATGCTGTTTTAAGAAAATACGGCGTTTGCAGAATATGCTTCAGGGAACTGGCCTATAAGGGACAAATTCCCGGAGTAAAGAAATCAAGCTGGTAACGGAGGTGTAAAATGGCTATGACAGATCCCATTGCAGATATGCTGACCAGAATAAGGAACGGTTTGACTGCAAGATACGAAAGCGTGGATATTCCCGCGTCAAAAGAAAAAATGGCGATAGCTCAAATTCTCGTAGAAGAAGGTTATATAAAAAGCGCCACGCTTCTTAAAAAAGAAGATGTAAAGGCCGCCGATAAAAAAGAAGAGAATCAGCCGCGCAGCAGCATTGAGAGAAAGGCGGCTGTGAGGAACAAGAAAAGAAGGCTGTATGACAATATAGTCATAGAGCTTAAGTACGCTCCCAACAATCAAAAGGTAATAACGGGACTCAAGAGGATATCAAAGCCCGGTCTTCGGGTTTACGCGAAATGCGACGAGCTCCCCAAGGTACTTAACGGCTTGGGAATCGCTATCGTTTCAACCTCAAAAGGAATTATGACCGACAGCAAAGCAAGAGAATTGGGCGTAGGCGGCGAAGTGCTTGCCTATGTATGGTAGGAGGTAGAAGATGTCAAGAATAGGAAGATTGCCGATAGCTTTACCCGATAAAGTAACAGCCTCTATGAGCGGCGACACCATAACCGTGAGCGGACCTTTGGGCGCGCTTACGCAAAAAATCGCCAATTCGGACATAGAAGTAAACGTAAGCGAAAAAGAAATTACGGTTACCAGAAAGAATGACAAAAAGGAAACCAAAGCCGCCCACGGGCTTTACAGGTCTTTGATAGCCAATATGGTATACGGGGTGGAGAAGGGTTATTCCAAGAATTTGATACTTAACGGCGTGGGCTACAAAGCGCAAATGCAAGGAGATAAGCTTGTGCTCAACGTAGGCTATTCCCAACCGGTTACCATTGCTTCTCCCGAGGGCATTAAGATTGAATGCGTATCGGCTACCGAAGTTGTGGTGAAGGGCATAGACAAGACCAAAGTAGGCCAATGCGCCGCCGACATTAAAGCGGTAAGGAAGCCCGAGCCCTATCACGGCTATGGTATCCGCTACAAGGATGAAACCATACTCAGGAAAGAAGGCAAAACAGCAGGTAAATAAAGGAGCGATATAGATTATGATAAAAAAAGAAAACAAAAATATGGTCAGAAAAAACAGGCATAATCGTATGCGTTACACGATCAAAGGCAATGCCGAAAGGCCCCGTTTGAATGTTTACAGGTCTTTGAACAATATTTACGCCCAGATTATTGACGACACAGCCAACAACGGCAGCGGCAATACTCTGGTAAGCGCTTCTTCCACCGAAAAGGCGATAATGGCGCAAACAGCCGACATGAAAAAGACGGAAGCGGCAAAGGTTGTGGGAAAGATTATAGGCGAGAGAGCCCAACAAAAAGGCATAAAGAAGGTTGTTTTCGACAGAGGCGGATACATTTACACAGGCCGCGTAGCCGCGGTTGCCGAGGGCGCGAGAGAAGCCGGATTGGAATTTTAGGAGGCGGACATGGCATTTGAGAATAACGAACAAAAGACAGAGTTTAGACCAAGCGAAAGGTTCAGCAGGAACAGAAGAAGATACGAACAGGAAAGGGACGAAGGCATAGTGTCCAAGACTGTTTCGGTCAACCGCGTAACCAAGGTCGTCAAAGGCGGCAGGAACATGCGTTTTTCCGCGCTTGTCGTTGTGGGCGACGAGAACGGCAGAGTGGGCGCCGCTTTAGGGAAGGCAAGGGAAGTTCCCGAAGCCATCGAAAAAGCCACGAAGGCGGCCAAGGAATCGATGTTCACCATAGCCATGGACGGCACTACCATTCCCCACGCCGTTGAAGGCGTATACGGAAGAGGAAGGGTTTTGCTTATTCCCGCCCAAGAAGGAACGGGAGTTATCGCCGGCGGCGCGGTGCGCGCGGTGCTTGAAGTAAGCGGCATCAAAGACATCAGAACCAAATCCATAGGTTCGCGCAATCCCATTAACAGCGTCAAAGCCACAATCGAAGGATTGAAGTCGTTAAGGACGGCGGAAATGGTTGCCGCGCTCAGAGGAAAGCCGATCGGAAAAGGAGAGTAAGATGAGCAAGATTAAGGTTACTTTGATAAAATCGACTATAGGATGCAGAAGCGTCCAAAAAGCCACGGTTGAAGCGCTCGGACTCAAAAAGATAGGAGCGAACAGGGAATTTGAGGACACTCCCGCATTGCGCGGAATGCTCAACAAGGTAAAACACCTTGTCAGAGTGGAAGAAGCTGAATAATTAGTTATTAAAAAGGAGGTTGCAGGTATGAGGATACATACGATATCCCCCCAAGAAGGCGCAACAAGAAGACCCAAAAGAGTAGGCAGAGGAATAGGCTCCGGAACAGGCAAGACAAGCGGCAGAGGGCATAAAGGCCAGAAAGCCAGAAGCGGCGGCGGCGTGCGCCCCGGATTTGAGGGCGGACAAATGCCTCTGATCAGAAGACTCCCCAAGAGAGGCTTCAACAACGATAGATTTAAGAAAGTATATTCAATAATAAATATCGAAGACCTGAATGTTTTCGAAGACAATACCGTAATTAACGCGGATTTGCTTTTGCAAAAAGGGATTTTGAGCAAGATAGAGCCGTACGGGCTGAAGGTGCTGGGCAACGGCAGCCTTACAAAGAAGCTTACCGTACAGGCCAACAAATTTACCCAAACCGCCCAAACGAAAATAGAAGAAGCAGGCGGGAAAGTAGAGGTATTATAAAATGCTGCAAACATTAAAGAATGCTTTTTTGGCGCCCGACATAAGGAAAAAAATGCTTTTTACCCTTATAATCATATTCATTTACAGGATAGGGTGTTTTATCCCCATACCCGGTATTGACGCCACCACATTCACGCAGACCACCCAAAACGATTTTATGCAAATGCTGTATATGATAACGGGCGGCTCTTTGCAGAACGGAACTTTGTTTGCTTTGGGAATTATCCCTTTCATAAACTCTTTCATAATTATGCAGCTTTTGACTTTGGTTATACCCAAGCTTGAAAGGCTGCAAAAAGAAGGAGAGGAAGGCAGGAAGAAGATAACCCAATATACCCGTTATCTTGCCATATTGCTGGGCTTGATTCAAGCCATCGGCGTAATGTTCAGCTGGAGAAGCGCCATAGTGCCCGTATTCGGCGACAGCACGGCAAGCGAGATTTTCACCATGATTTGCATAGTGATTATATTGACGGCGGGCTCTTCATTGGTTATGTGGCTGGGCGAAAGGATAACGGAATACGGCATCGGAAACGGCACTTCGTTGATAATTTTCATCGGCATAATATCTTCGCTGGGCCTTTCCATCGGCAACGCCATATTCAGCACCATACCCGGACAAATCAGAGCGGGCGAAGGCACGGCGGGGGTATGGTTTTTGCTTGCTTTTATAATACTGGTCATATTGCTTTTCTTCATAATAGTGTTCGTAGACTTGTCGGACAGAAAAATAACGGTGCAATACGCGAAAAGAATAAAAGGGAACAAGATGTACGGAGGACAGTCCTCCTACATTCCCATTAAGGTCAACAGCGGCGGGGTTATGCCCATAATTTTCGCAAGCTCGTTGATTATGTTCCCGCAAATGATAATGCAGTTTGTGGGCAACAATTCCTCAAAATTCGTGCTTTGGTGGTATGAATGGATGGGCGTGGGCAGCAAGCTTTATCCGTTGTTCATGTTCCTGCTCATCATATTCTTTGCATATTTTTATTCCCAAATACAATTCAATCCCGACGACATAGCCAAGATGATACAGCAAAACGGAGGCTTTATACCGGGAATCAGACCGGGAAAATCCACCAGCGACCATTTAAGGAAAATCAACAACCGCATTACTTTATTCGGAGCGTTGTTCTTGGCTTTTGTGGCGCTGATACCCACATATATTTTGAAGATACCGGGATTCGCCAGCTTCGGCTTCGCGAACGCTTTCAGCGCGACGGGATTGCTGATTGTGGTCAGCGTGGCGCTTGAATTTGAGAAACAGCTTGAATCTCAATTGTTAATAAAAGCAAATAAAGGATTTTTGAAATAATGAAAATTATATTATTGGGGGCGCCGGGAGCGGGCAAAGGCTCTCAGGCGGTGAAGATATCAGCCGAATACGGTTTGCCGCATATCGCTACGGGTGATGTGTTCAGGGCCAATATAGCCAAGGGCACCGAACTTGGGAAATATGCGCAAACTTTCATTGACAAAGGCGAGCTTGTGCCCGACGATGTCGTGGTAAAGATAGTGGCCGACCGCATAAAGCAACCCGATTGCAAGAACGGATTCTTGCTGGACGGCTTTCCGCGCACCATCGCTCAAGCGCAAGCGCTTGACCAACTTACCGAAATTGATTTGGTAATCAACATCGATGTAAGGTTTGAGCTGATTGTGGCAAGGATAAGCGGACGGCGCATGTGCGAATGCGGACAGACCTACCATATTTCCACATACGACAAGGATACATGCGCTAAATGCGGAAAGCCCTTGTATCAAAGAAAAGACGATACCGAAGAGACGGTAAAAAACCGCTTGGAAGTATATCAAAAGCAGACCGCGCCCTTAATAGAATATTACAAGAAAAAAGGCATACTTGTCGATGTGGATGGCAACAGGACGGTGCAAGCGACCTTTGACGACATAAAAGAGCTACTGAAATGATGACCGTCAAGAACCAAAACCAAATAGCGCTTATGCGCAAAGCGGGCATAATAGTCCGCGACACGCTCCAACTGTTGGAGGAGCACGCCAAAATAGGCGTTACCACAAAGTACCTTGACGAACTTGCCTACGAATATATCAGGAAACAGAACGCGCATCCGTCTTTTCTCGGGTTCCGCGGTTTTCCTGGCTCAATATGCGCATCTATCGACAACGAAGTTGTGCATGGCGTACCCTCAAAAAAAGTAAGGCTGGAAGAAGGCATGCTGCTTAAGATAGACGCGGGCGCTTGCTTTGAAGGCTATCACGCCGACGCCGCCAGAACCATAGCCATAGGCGCGGTAAGCCCCGAAAAGAAAAAGCTCATGGATGTTTGCAAGGAAAGCTTTTTTGAGGGCATGAAGGTTTTGAAGGAAGGGGCGAGATTGGGGGATTTGGGGCATGCCATTCAGCGATATGTTGAAGCGCGCGGCTTCAGCGTGGTAAGGAATCTTATAGGACACGGCATAGGAAACGAGCTGCACGAAGACCCCGCCGTTCCCAATTACGGCGTGCCGGGGAGAGGAATGAGAGTTTTCGCCAATATGACCATAGCCGTCGAGCCCATGATAAACATGGGAGACAAGGAAGTAATCTTTACCGAAAACAATGTCGCTGTTACCAAGGACGGCAGCCCTTCGGCGCATTACGAGAACACAGTCGTAATACTTCCCGACGGAGTGGAAATTTTGACTTTGTGAGAGGTGACTAATTGGAAAAACCAATTCAAATCGGCTCAATAGTTTTTTCCAGAGCGGGCAGAGACGCCGGCAAGTTCTTCATAGTGGTGGAGATAGTGGACGATAAGTTCGTAAGGATAGCCGACGGCAGAATGAGACCCTTAAGCCGCCCCAAGCTGAAGAAAATAAAACATCTTAAAGCAACGGGAGACATACACGAAAAGCTGCGCGAAAAATTATTGAACGGCAGTGTCGTATACGACGCTGAGATAAACAGTGTAATAAGAAAATATAATTCATAGAAATGGAGGTTAAAGCGAAGCGTGTCGAGAGATGATATTATCGAAGCTGAAGGCGTGGTAACCGAAATCTTACCGGGAACGAATTTTCGGGTAAAACTAACCAACGGCCATGTGATTACTGCTTATCTGTGCGGCAAAATGCGGCAGCATACCGTTAGGGTGTGCGTGGGCGACAAAGTAAAGGTAGCGATGAGTCCTTACGACATAACCAAAGGCAGAATTACTTATCGCAACAGACAATAACAGACAAACAAACTTGTGCAGGAGGACATAAAAAATGAAAGTCAGACCGTCGGTAAAACCGATTTGCGACAAATGCAAAATAATAAAAAGAGAAGGCAAAATAATGGTTATTTGCAGCAAATATCCCAAACACAAACAAAAACAGGGATAAAAGAACTTATAAAATAATTGCTAACAAATCATATATTTGATATAATATGCAAGTTAGCCCTTGAACTCAATCCGAAGGCGGCTGGATTATCTTAACGATAATAATCTTCGGTGGTTTATATAGATAAAACACAATAAAAAGAGTGGAAATGGAGGTTATAATTAATGGCTCGTATAGCAGGTGTGGATTTACCGCGAGAAAAGAGAGTGGAAATAGGTCTGACCTATATATATGGCATCGGACGCCCGACGGCCGTTAAGATTCTTAACACCGTAGGCATAGACCTTAATACGCGTGTAAAGGATTTGAACGAAGAGCAGGTGGCCAAGATCCGTGAGTATATAGAAAAGAATTTGCATGTGGAAGGCGACCTGAAAAGAGAAAGGATGATGGACATAAAAAGACTTATGGAAATAGGTTGCTACCGCGGAATCAGGCACAGAAAGGGTTTGCCGGTAAGAGGGCAGAGCACCAAGCAAAACGCCCGTACCAGGAAAGGTCCCAAGCGCACTGTGGGACGCGGTAAAAAGAGCAGCTAAGGAGGCGCTATAAAATGGCAGTAAGAAAATCAACGATAAAGAAAAGGAAAGACCTTAAGCGTATTGAGAAAGGACAAGTACATGTTCATACCACCCATAACAATACCATCGTTACCGTAACCGACATGAACGGCAACACGATAGCCTGGGCTTCTTCGGGAGTGCTTGGACTGAAAGGAGCGAGGAAAGAAACGGCTTTTGCCGCCACGCAGGTTACCGAAAGGGCCATGAACGAAGCCAAACAAAACGGTATTCGCAAGGTGGAGATATACATTAAAGGCACCGGTCAGGGCAGGGAGCCGGCCATTCGCGCCGTGCAAGCCGCGGATGTGGACATTACCATGATAAAGGACGTGTCCCCCATACCCCACAACGGATGTCGTCCGCCAAAACGCAGAAGGCTGTAATCAGGAGGTAAAGTAGAAATGGCAAGATATACGGGAGCGGATTGCCGCTTATGCAGAAGAGAAGGCGAGAAATTGTTTTTGAAAGGAGACAGATGTTTTTCCGCCAAATGTTCTATATTAAAACGCCAGTATGCGCCGGGAGCGCACGGACAAAGGAGGAAAAAACCCACTCCTTACAGCGTGCAGCTTCGCGAAAAGCAAAAAACAAAGAGAATATACGGCCTTACCGAAAAGCAATTCCATAAGTATTATGTTATGGCGGAAAGGCTGAGAGGCGTTACCGGCGAGAACATGCTTATATTGCTGGAAAGAAGACTGGACAATGTGGTTTACAGAATGGGCATAGGCGTATCGAGGGATCAGGCAAGACAGCTTGTAAATCATGGACATATAACCGTTAACGGTAAAAGAGTGAACATACCTTCGTATTTAATAAAGGTAGGCGACGAGATTGCCGTAAAAGAAAACAAAAAGGACAAGACATTCTTTAAGGAATTGAAGGAATCCAATTTCAAAAATTCTTTGAAATGGCTGGAATTCGATCCCAAAACCTTAAAAGGCAAAATCTTGGCCATGCCTACCCGCGAAGATATAGATATGAATATAGCCGAACATATGATAGTTGAGTTATATTCCAAGTAATACGCCTTAAATAAAGGAGGAACCGCCATAATGATGGAAATAGTGAAACCGAAAATTACCGAAATCGAAAGCGCAGATAATTCTCAAGCCAGTTTTATCGTAGAGCCCCTTGAAAGAGGCTACGGCATCACGATAGGCAACTGTTTGAGAAGAATAATGTGCACGGCTTTGCCGGGCGCCGCCATAATCGGCTTGCAGGTGGAAGGCATAAAGCATGAATTCTCAACCATACCGGGAGTAAGGGAAGATGTCGCTGAAATAGTGCTCAACCTCAAAGAAATCTTTGTAAAGGTGTATTCCAACGATCCCACATATACCCATGTGGTAAAACTTAAGACCAACAAACCCGGCAAAGTGAAGGCGGGAGATATCGAGCTGCCGGGCGACATCGAGATTAAGAATCCCGAAGCGCTTATTTGCACGCTTGAGGAAGGATGCGAGCTTAATATGGACTTGACCATCGGAGTGGGCAGAGGCTATGTGTCCGCGCCCCAGAACAAGCCCGCCAAAGCACCCATAGGCTATATCCCCATCGACGCGCTGTTTTCGCCCGTAAGATCGGTAAGTTATTCGGTTGAAGCCACCCGTGTGGAGCAATCCATAGATTATGACAAATTGACCATAAATGTAAAGACCAACGGCACTACTTCGCCCAGAGAGATTGTAAGCTTGGCGGCCAAGATAATGAGCGACCATTTGAAGCTATTCATAAATCTTGTGGAAGACATGAATCAATTGGATATTCTTGTTACCCGCGAGGACGAAAATCAGCAAAAAGCTTTGTATATGAGCATTGAGGAACTTGACCTTTCGGTGCGTCCGCTCAATTGTCTTAAGCGCGCGGGAATCTTTACCGTTGAGGATTTGGTAAAGAAAACCGAAGAAGATATGCTCAAGGTGCGCAACCTTGGCAGGAAGTCGCTTGACGAAGTCATAAGCAAGCTGGCAAATCTGGGTTTAAGTTTACAAAGTAAAGACGAGTAAGGAGAAAAGACAAAATGGCAAAACACAGAAAATTAGGGAGAAGAACGGACCAAAGGGTACAATTAATATACAGTCAGGCATCCCAGTTGCTTTGGCACGGCAGAATCGAGACCACCTTGGCGCGCGCCAAAGAGGTCAGGAAAGCCGCCGAAAAGTTGATAACTATGGCGATAAGGACATATCAAGATACCGTAACGGTAACAAAGATGAAGAGGAATCAAAAAGACGAGCTTATCCCCGTAGAGTATACGAACGACGGCCCGCGCAAGCTTGCCGCCCGCAGAAGGATAATGGCGAAAGTGGCCGACCTTAAAGAAATCAAGGATCCCAAGGAGTCCAAAGAATCTTATAGGGAAAGGACAAGGGACATCAAGCATCCTCTTGTGGAGAAAATTTTTGGGGAATACGCTCCCAAATACGATAAAAGAGCCAAAGAGCTTGGGCAAGGCGGCGGCTATACCCGCATTATCAAATTAGGCCAAAGACGGGGAGACGGCGCCGACAAGTGCATACTTGAACTGGTGTAATCATTCAAAAAAACATCATGCAAAAGACCGCCTTTCAAGGCGGTTTTATAATGCCATAAAATTTATGTTATCAATAAACAAAAACAATTTAATATGAAAAAAACGGCTTTTTTGGAGAAGCCGTTTTTTTCCGTAAAAAGGCTTATTTTTACCAAGCGGGTTTAATGAATATTTGAGTGAAATAAAGCGTGCCGTTAGATTTTTTGGCCACTCCCACGCCTATTTGCGTAACGTTCGCGGACAGTATATTGGCTCTGTGCCCCGCCGAATTCATCCAAGTGTTGACCACTTCCTGAGCCGAACGCTGTCCGTAAGCGATGTTTTCGGCGGCCGCCGAAAAACGCAGCCCGTAAGATTCCAGCATTTTGAAAGGCGAACCGTAAACGGGGGAATTATGCGAAAAATAATGGTTATTTATCATATCTTGCGATTTAATTCTGGCCACTCTGGCCACCTCCCAATTGACGCTTAACGGCTGCAGTCCCCGTTTTGTCCTCTCAAGATTGGTCAGCCTTACCACTTCGTCTTCAATGCTTTTTAAGGGAGCGGCATTGGGAATGGTTATACGCTGCCCGGGATAAATCAAAGAGGGGTTTTTAATGTGGGGATTGGCTTTGATTATTTCCGACAGTCCCGTTTGATACCTTACCGCGATTTTCCACATGCTGTCCCCGGGCTGAACGATATGCGTTTTCGATTGGGCGTAAACGGTGTCGTCTTCCGAGGGAGTTAAGGGCGAGTGGATAAACGCCGAAAAAAACATCAATAAAACCAAAATCGTAATGATTAATTTCTTTTTCATATTTATCTATACCTCATATTTATTATTTTTCATATGCGCAATAGTAGCTAAGTTAAAATATGGAAAAGATACGCAGAAACAGCGTCGTTTCTGTTCCGCTGAGCAAGCTCAGCGGACCGTTTTCTTCTTTAACGCCGACCACAATAATCTTTCTTTAACAATTGGAATATTTGTATTATAATAAGTATTATTCAATGCGGCTTTGACTTTAAGCTTATCGCCGCTTTTTGTTATAAGAAAGGAACGCTTTATGATAATTGAAGGAATAGAATTTGAATTAACAAGAAAAAACATTAAATATTTACGCTTGACGATAAGGGAGGGCAAGGTCAGAGTATCGGCGCCGCTTCTTGCGTCCGAAAAGGAAATTTTCGCGTTTATCCATAAAAAAATGCATTTGATAAAAAAGCATATCAATTCATGTTCCGGCATGGCAAGATTTGAAAAACGCTATGTCGAGGGCGAGCGTTTTCAATTGTGGGGAAAGGATTACACTCTCAGGCTGAAGCTTGGCCATGCCGCCAACGCATGCCTTTTGAGCGGAAACGAGATAATTTTATGCTTAAAAAGCGATAATATTGAAATAAAGAAAAAGCTTGTCAAACAAATGTATTTGGAGCAATTAAGGGAAAAAGCCCAAGAATATTTACGCCGCTGGCAATCCGTTACGGGGCTTGAAAGCGACAGTCTTAGGATAAGGGATATGAAAAGCCGCTGGGGCAGCTGCAATATCCCCAAAAAGGACATATGTCTAAATTTGAAACTTGCCTGTTTTGAAGAATTGTGTCTTTCCTATGTAACTTTGCACGAGCTTTTGCATCTGAAAGAAAGAGGCCATAATAAGCGTTTTTACGCCCTGCTTTGGCGTTATATGCCGGAATGGCAAAAGGCTCGTCAAACGCTGAACGGCCGCGCTTGATAAGTTGACAGCATACCTTTTTTGTGATACGATAAATGAATAACATTGACGGTTTAAGGTGATTTAATGATATTATTGATGGACGCGGGCAACACCAATATTAAGATAGGCGTTTACGACAGCGAACAGATTTTGTATACTTGGCGCATCGCCACCGATTACAGCAAAACGGCCGACGAATACGGCATGATAATGTATGATTTGCTGTCCAAAAACAGATATAAATTCAGCGATGTGGAAGGCATCATAATGTCATCGGTAGTGCCCTCGATAAACTATACCATTGAACATATGTGCACATATTATTTCAATATAAAGCCCATAATGGTTTCCCCCGCCATAAATCTCGGCATTAAGATAAATTACCGCCGTCCCGAAGATTTGGGCGCGGACAGGATAATAAACGCGGTGGCGGCTTTTTACGAATACGGCGGCCCTGCCATTACCGTGGATTTTGGCTCTGCAACCACCTTCGGCTTAATAAGCGAAAAGGGCGAATTTTTGGGAGGGGCCATAGCCCCGGGCATAAAATCAAGCACCGAAGCATTGGTAAACACGGGTTCAAAGCTTCCCAGAATCGAGCTTGTCAAGCCTTCGGGCGTGGTGCAAAACGACACCATCGGGAATATGCAGGCGGGCGTTATTTACGGCTTTACGGGCATGGTTGACTATATTCTGCATAACATAAAGAAAGAAACAGGTTACAATAACGCCAAGGTTATAGCCACGGGCGGCTTGAGCATGCTTGTAAACAACGACTCAAAAGAGATAGAAATAGTGGACAGAGCTTTATCGCTGAAAGGACTTAAATACTTATATAAATTGAACAGCAGCAAATAGATAAAAATAAGGAGGATTTATGAAGAAAGTCGGAGTAGCATTGTTGGGACTGGGCACGGTCGGCGGCGGCACATATAAGATATTGACCAAAAATCGCGACGACATCAAGAAAAACTACGGCGTGGATTTGGAAATAAGGCATATTCTGGAAAAGGATATGTCAAAGGTTAAGGCGTTGGGCGCAAACCCCGATATTGTGTCATGCGACATAAACAACATATTAAAAGACCCCGAAATAAAGATTGTGGCTGAGTTTTTTGGCGGAATAGAGCCGGCAAAAAGCTTTTTGGTACAATGCTTGCTGGCGGGCAAGAGCATAGTTACGGCGAATAAAGAGATGTTCAGCCAATATTGGCACGAGCTGGAAAGCGCGGCCAAGAAGGGCAAGGCGGGGGTGTATTTTGAAGCAAGCTGCGTGGGCGGCGTGCCCGTTATCAGAACGCTTACCGAGAGCATGCAAGGCAACAACATAAAATGCATTATGGGCATTGTAAACGGAACCACCAACTATATTTTATCGAAGATGGCGGACGAAGGCTTGGAGTATGAAACCGTGCTCAAAGAAGCGCAAAAGCTGGGCTATGCCGAAGCAAACCCCACCGCCGATGTGGACGGATACGATTCCATGTATAAGCTGAGCATATTAAGCTCCCTTGCATTTCATACCAAGGTGCCCATTGACAAGATATACAGAGAAGGCATATCGAATATCAGCAAGCTGGACATAGAGTACGGCAAAAAATTCGGGTATACGCTTAAGCTGCTTGCCATTGGCAAGAAAGAAAACGGCAAAATCGAAGCAAGAGTGCATCCCGCCTTTATTCCAAGCGACCATCCGTTGGCGGCGGTTAAAGAGAGTTTCAACGCCGTCCATATAGTGGGCGACAATGTGGGCGACATTATGCTTTACGGCAGAGGCGCGGGAGATTTGCCCACGGGCAGCGCCATAGTGTCGGATATAGTGTTCGCTTCTCTGCAAAGCAAGCATAAGTATTCCTCTTTTAAGAACAACACGGACAAGGTGTCGGACAGGGGCTTCAATAAGGATTTCCAATGCGAATACTATATGAGGTTGACGGTAAAAGACGTGCCGGGAGTGATAGCTTCCATTTCGGCGAAGCTGGCCAAGTTCAAAATCAGCATAAACTCCATACAGCAAAAGGTGGAAGGGGATAAGGCCTCAGTAATATTCATGCTGCACAGAACCAGCGAAAGCAGCGTAAAGAAAGCCGTGGAGGCAATTAAGGAAGTGGACACCGTTTACAGCGTGGACGCCATAATCAGGGTGGAAGAATAACCGCTTAAGATATTTCAATTGAAACAAAAACTCAAAAATTCAGGGTTGCCTGAATTTTTGTTTTATCATTGCGAGAGCGGCAAATTTCATGGAAACAGCCATGGCTTGGCTTTATGCGGTTAAACGCGTCTTTAATTGACATTGAGAATTATTATATGTTAATATGTATGTAATTACGAAGTAGGTGTAAAATTATGTTAGACAAAAGGTCTTATTCCATACTTGAGAAAATAGTTAATTCGTCGCAGGACGGAGACTCTGTGGTGCTTGAAAAAGAGGAGCTTCTGAGCGCGGTGGACAACGAGATAGACGAGGACGAATTGGCTTATTATATAGAGGATTTGGCCTTAAACGAGATGATATCCGTAAAGTACAAAGACGACAACCTTTATGTCATTACTCCGTTATCCAAAGGCAGAGTGGCGGCCGAAAAGAAAGCCAAGGTAACCAAGCTTGCCGAAATCGTGCATAAAGAAATACAGCAAGCCGAAGCCATAAATTACAAAAAAATTGGCGCAATAGCGGGTTTTTGGGCATTCATCGGCGGAATGTTCGCCGCCGCCGTCGCTTTTTTAGTAGCGAGGTTTTCGTAAAATGGTATTGAACAAGAAAGAGAAAGCATTGCTCAATGTAGTATACCGCACGGCGGTAAATAAGAACGGGCAGTGTTTGCTCACTCCTTTGGACATATTAGAAAAGATATCTTATAAACTTGAGTTTACCGAAAACGACCTTGAAAGGGTGCTGAATGACCTTTCGCTGGACAACTATTTCAGCGTGGACAAAGCCAGAAGGCGGCACGAGCTGATTTATGTGATAACGCTGAAAGAAAAAGGCCTTTCATATATCAGAGACAAAAAGAAAGCCAGAAGAAAGCTTTATATAAGAATAATAACCGCCATATTGATAGCCATACTATCCTATGTGGTCAAGCTGATTTTACCTTATATATTTAATTAGATGGACAAATTTCAATTATCCTCAAACTACAAGCCTCAGGGCGATCAGCCTCAGGCTATAGAAAAGCTTGTGCAAGGCTTGCTTGACGGCTTCCGCGTTCAGGTATTGCTTGGCGTGACCGGCAGCGGCAAGACATTCACCATGGCAAATGTCATTCAAAAAATAAACAAACCCACGTTGATTATCGCGCATAATAAAACGCTTGCCGCCCAGCTCTGCAATGAATTGAGGGAGCTTTTCCCCAAAAACAGAGTGGAATATTTTGTGTCTTATTACGATTATTATAAGCCGGAAGCGTATATCCCCAGCACCGACACATATATAGCCAAGGATTTGTCCATGAATGACGAAATAGACAAGCTTCGCCACAGCGCCACGGCATCGCTGGGGGAAAGAAGGGATGTGATAGTGGTGTCTTCGGTGTCGTGCATATACGGCTTGGGCGCGCCCCAGGAGTATTTTAAGAACATGATATCCTTGCGCCCCGAAATGAAAATTGACAGAGACGAGCTGATAGACAGGCTGGTGGCTTTGCAATATAGGAGAAGCGATATAGACTTCGCGCGCTCCACTTTCAGAGCGAGAGGGGATATCCTTGAGATTTTTCCCTCCAACTATTCAAACCTTGCCATACGCGTGGAATTTTTTGGCGATACGGTGGAAAGGCTGAGCGAATTTGACATTACCACCGGAAAGGAAGCCAATATTTTGGAGCATGCCGCCATATTCCCCGCCAGCCATTATGTGGTGGGCGAAGAAGGCTTGGAGAGCATTTTGGCAAGGATAAAAAAAGACATGGAAAAAGAAGTGGAAGCGTTTAAGAAAAAGAACAAGCTTCTTGAGGCTCAAAGATTGCTGGAAAGGGTAAGCTATGATATAGAAATGATAAGGGAAATAGGTTATTGCAACGGCATAGAGAATTACTCCAGGTATTTTGACGGCCGAAAGACGGGAGAGCCGCCCTTTACTTTATTGGACTATTTTCCCGACGATTTTTTGCTGTTCATAGACGAATCGCACATGACCTTGCCCCAGATAAGAGCCATGTATAACGGCGACAAGGCCAGGAAGGACAACCTTGTCAATTACGGCTTCCGCCTAAAAGCCGCTTACGACAACAGACCGTTGAATTTTCAAGAGTTCACCCAGCGCTTTACACAGCTTATATGCGTGTCCGCTACGCCGGGGGAATACGAAATGGAGCAGCAGTCGCAGGTGGTGGAACAGCTTATCCGCCCCACGGGTTTAGTGGACCCCGAGGTTTTTGTAAGGAAGACAAAAGGGCAGATAGACGACTTGATAAGCGAAATTTATATGGCCATGGAAAAAGACGGCAGAACGCTGGTAACCACTTTGACCAAAAGAATGGCGGAAAGCCTTACGGCGTACTTGAAAGAGCACAAGATAAAAGTAAGCTATATGCACAGCGACATAGACACCTTGGAAAGGGTAGACATAATATCCTCTTTGCGCAGAGGGGAAATAGACGTGCTTGTGGGCATAAACCTTTTGCGGGAGGGGCTTGATTTGCCCGAGGTGGCGCTTGTGGCCATACTTGACGCCGACAAGGAAGGCTTTTTGCGTTCCCGCTCCTCTTTGATTCAAACGATAGGCAGGGCGGCAAGGAACAGCCAATCAAAGGTGATTATGTACGCGGACACCATTACGGACAGCATGAAAGCGGCGATAGAGGAAACCAACAGAAGAAGGGAATACCAGATAGCGTATAACAAAAAGCACAACATCACGCCCAAAACTATAAAGAAAGACATAGTGAATACGCTTATGATAAGCAGGAAGATTAAAGACGCGGACAGGAAAAAGCTCAGCCGCGGCGAGATAATAAAAGAAATAGAGCGGCTTACGGGCTTGATGTCGGTAGCCAGCCACAATTTGGATTTTGAAACTTGCATACAATTGAGAGACGAAATAATGCGGCTGAAAAAAGAAATAAGACAATAGCGCCGACAATCAAACGATATATGCGCATATGCGAAAAAATTGGAGAAAGCGACGGAGATGAACGACAAAATAATTATCAAGGGAGCAAAAGAGAATAATCTTAAAGACATAAATTTAACTTTGCCCAGGGATAAATTTATAGTGTTTACGGGACTGTCGGGCAGCGGCAAGTCTTCGCTGGCTTTTGATACCATTTTCGCCGAAGGACAGAGAAGGTATATCGAGAGCTTATCCTCTTACGCCAGACAGTTTTTGGGGCAGATGGACAAGCCCGATGTGGAGAGCATAGAAGGCTTGTCGCCTTCAATATCCATAGACCAAAAAACCACATCCCACAACCCGCGTTCGACGGTGGGGACGGTTACCGAGATTTACGATTATCTAAGGCTGCTGTTCGCCAGGATAGGCGTGCCCCATTGTCCGGAATGCGGCAGGGAGATTTACGGCATTACCGTGGACCAGATAGTGGACAAGGCGCTTATGTACGCCCAAGGAACCAAGATAATGGTAATGGCTCCCATAGTGCGGGGGAGAAAGGGGGAATACAAAAAGCAATTTGAAAATTTGCGCAAAGACGGCTACGCCAGAGTAAAGGTGGACGGAGAAATCCGCATGCTTGACGAAGATATTGAGCTTGACCGTCAACGCAAACACGACATAAGCGTTGTGGTGGACAGATTGATAATCAAAGAGGGCATAAACAGAAGGCTGACCGACAGCGTGGAATTGGCGCTTAAACTTACCGGCGGCTTGGTGTCCATAGACTATGAGGGCAAAGAGGAGCTTTATTCCACCCGATACGCTTGCCCCGACTGCAATATTACGCTGGGGGAGATAACCCCAAGGAGCTTTTCTTTCAACAGCCCTTACGGCGCTTGCCCCGAATGCACGGGATTGGGCTTTAAGAATGAAATCGACATAGACAAGCTTATTCCCGACAAAACCAAGAGCTTGAGAGAAGGCGCGATTAAAGTAAGCGGCTGGAATTTGGATATGGGCAGAATTTCCGCCATGATGTTCAAGGCGCTGTCCGAAAAATATAAGTTTTCACTGGACACGCCGTATAAGGATTTGCCCAAGCATATACAAGACATGATTTTATACGGCAACAACCGCGAAACAATGCGCATGGAGTGGCAGAGCGCCCGCTTTTCGGCGGAATACAATTCCAGCTATGAAGGAATAGTGAACAACTTGAAAAGAAGGTATAGGGAAACCGCTTCCGAGGGCGTAAAAAGGGATATAGAAAGACTGATGACCACTCGCCCCTGCATGTCTTGTTCGGGGAAAAGGCTGACAAAGGAAGTATTATCCATAAGGATAGACGGCAGGAACATCAGCGAGGTGGCCGATATGCCCATTTCGCGCTTGCCCGTATTCTTTGGTAGCCTGAAACTGTCCAAAAGGGATGCCATAGTGGCCACTCCGATATTAAAGGAACTTAACGAAAGGGTTAATTTTTTAATAGACGTGGGGCTGGGGTATTTGACCTTGTCGCGCTCAAGCGCCACGCTGAGCGGCGGGGAAGCGCAGAGAATAAGACTGGCCACGCAGATAGGCAGCGGGCTTATGGGGGTGATATATATTTTGGACGAGCCCAGCATCGGCCTGCACCAAAGGGATAACGGCAGGCTGATAGCCACTCTGAAGAAATTAAGGGATGTGGGCAATACTTTGATAGTGGTGGAGCACGACGAAGAAACAATCAGAGAAGCCGATTATATTGTGGACATAGGCCCGGGGGCGGGCATAAAAGGCGGCGAAGTGGTGGCGGCGGGAAGCCCCGCGGACATTATGAATAACGAGAAATCCCTTACGGGCTTGTTTTTGTCGGGCAAAAGAAAAATAGCGCTTCCCGAAAAGCGCAGGGATTGCTGCAATAAATATCTCAGCGTATTGGGAGCAAGACAGAACAACCTTAAGAATATAAATGTGGATTTTCCTTTAGGTTGCTTTGATGTGGTTACGGGCGTGAGCGGCAGCGGCAAGTCTTCTCTGGTCAACGGTATTTTGTATCCTCATCTTGCCAACAAGCTTAACGGGGCGCGTTTGGATGAAGGGGATTTTGACGAAATCGAAGGGATGGAGCATTGCGACAAAGTCATCGCCATAGACCAAAGCCCCATAGGCAGGACTCCCCGTTCCAACCCCGCCACTTACACGGGGGTATTCACATATATAAGGGAATTGTTTTCCTCCACTCCCGAAGCCAGGGCAAGGGGGTACAGAGAGGGCAGGTTTTCCTTTAATGTCAGCGGGGGCAGATGCGAAAACTGCAAGGGAGACGGCATAATAAAAATAGAAATGCACTTTTTGCCCGATGTGTATGTGCCCTGCGAGGTATGCCGCGGCAGAAGATATAACAGGGAAACCTTGGAAGTAAAATATAAAGGCAAAAGCATTTATGACATTTTGGAAATGACCGTTGACGAAGCGTGCGAATTCTTTTCCAAAATACCGAGGATATTCAATAAACTTAAAACTATACAAGATGTGGGACTGGGGTATATAAAATTGGGACAGCCCGCCACCACTTTTTCGGGAGGGGAGGCTCAGCGCATCAAGCTTGCCGCCGAATTGAGCAAAAGGGCCACAGGCAGGACGGTATATATATTGGACGAGCCCACCACGGGATTGCACGCCGCCGATGTGGAGAAACTGATTATGGTATTGCAAAGATTGGTGGACAGCGGCAATACCGTAATAATAATCGAACATAACATCGATGTCATAAAGACCGCCGATTATGTCATAGATTTGGGCCCTGAAGGGGGCGATTTGGGAGGGAATTTGATAGCCAAAGGCCGGCCCGAGCAAGTGGCGGCCACGCCGGGCAGCTATACCGGGGAATATTTGAAGAAAGTTTTGTATAAATAATTCAAAAGAGCATATTTTTTCTTGATAAGAACAATGCTAAAGATATGCTTGTAATTATCGCGCGTTCTCTAATAATTCTTTTGGTGCTGGTAGCGGGGTTAAGGTTTATGGGCAAGCGCGCCATAGGCGAATTCCAGCCTTTTGAATTTGTCATAGTGCTTGCGGTGGCCGAGCTTGCCAGCACTCCCATGCAAGAAATCACCACGCCCATTTTATACGGCATAGTGCCGCTCATAACGGTGTTTGTCGCCCATTATATAATTACCTCCATAAGCTCTAAGTCCATCAGATTCCGCAAATTTTTCAACGGCAAGCCCATGATTGTCATAGACCAAGAGGGCGTAAACAACGAGAATTTAAGAAAACTCAATCTCAATGTCAACGATTTATTGGAAATGATAAGGGAGCAGGGCTATTTCAGCATAGAAGAAATAAATTACGCCATAATCGAAACCAACGGCAAGTTATCGGTTATGAAAAAAGAAAACGCGCCTTCGCCGCAATCCATACCCATGACGCTTATATGCGAAGGCAGGTATTTGGAAGACAATTTGTCAAAAATTAAAGCGAACAAAGAAAATGTGCAAAAAATTCTCAACAAAAAGAATATCAGAATGAAAGACGTATTGCTTATGACCGCCGATTCCAACAAAATATTTTTACAGCCCGTCAAAGGGAAATATATGATTTTCGAGGCGGACGATGAAATATAAATTGATTACCGTTATCGTGCTTTTGGTTTTGATGCTTGCGGGCGGCATTTGGGAATGCGTTTATATAACCAAGACTTTCAGGGAGCTTGAGCAAAGAACAAACGAGATATTAAGCGAAGACGCCATAGACAAGCAAAAGGTTTTGGACACCGCCGAATGGCTGGACAAGCAGCATAAGCGTTTAGAGTTTGTGGTGCCGCATTTTCAGCTTAACGAAGTATCCTTTACATGCGGCGAGCTTGTGGGCGCCATGCGCAGCAATGACGAGAAAGCGGCCTATCCGCTGCTCTATAAACTTAGGGAAGTGGCAAAAAGAATGGGGGATATCTACCGCTTCAGATACCAAAACATAATTTAATCACAATTTATCGAAGCTGATTATCACCGAGCTCAATATGTATCTTAAATCGCTAAGCAATTGCACCCTTGTGGCGCCGGCCACATCAAGGGAGGCCAATCCCCCCGCGAACAGCTCAAGGATGGCCGTATAATGGCCGGAAGCGTTTTCTTTGACTGCCCTTTCCTTTTCTTTTTTTATGTTCGATTGGATTTGATTGCATTTTTCAAGAAATTGGGATTCGTATATTTCGCCGTTTTCAAACTGCAAAGCGGCGCTTAATAGCTCATTCAAGGCGAAAATCACCTCCGAATACTTTTTGGCGTCAAGCCTTTTGACGATAATTTGGGCGTCTTTGTTTTTGCTTGCCACGCTTTGGGCGTCTTCTTTATCGGCAAAAAGCGTATATGCCACAAAATAAGCGTTTTGTTTTTGGTATATATATCCGCCGCCGCCCGACTGCCGCACAAGCAAAGATTGAGCGTAAGCCTTATCCCGACTGTCGAAGCTTTTGACCACAAAATAATAATGGGCGTCCTTTTGCTTGGCGAACAACTCCTTTGCCCAATCAAAGCCGATATTGCCCAATTTGACATTGGCGTAAACAAGCGCAGCAATCAGTATCAGCGCCGCCAAAAGATAAACGCCTATTCTCCGTTTTTTGACGGGCTTAACGATTATATCGGTTTTTTTGTTTTTTTTATCCGACAGATAGTTTTTTATATAGAATTGAGTATAATCTATCTTGGACATAATACCATTATATGATGGCGCCTTTAAGCTAATAACCGCCTTAAAATACCCAAAAAAATTTATTTTTTAACCTCATAATTTTATTTTTTGCCAAAAACGGCCGCCGCTTGCAATTATGACAAGCTTTATGATATTATTAAACGGTAAAAAAATTTAAGGTTTAAGCAAAAGGGATTTATTATGAACAAATGGGACAAAAGGTTTATGGAAATGGCCGAGCTTGTCAGCAATTGGTCTTCGTGCTATAAGGACAACAGAAAAGTGGGAGCCATTATCACAAGGAACAAAAGAATCCTTACCACAGGCTACAACGGCGCCAGCAGCGGCATAAAGAGCTGCCGCGAAAAAGGCGAATGCATGAGGAATAAGCTCAATATACCTTCGGGCACAAGACACGAGCTTTGCTATGCCGTGCACGCCGAACAGAACGCCATTATCCAAGCGGCGAAAATAGGCGTAAGCGTGGAAGGGGCGGTGATGTATTGTACCCATCAGCCATGCACGATTTGCGCCAAGATGATAATAAACAGCGGTATAAGGAGGGTGGTCTATAAAGAAGGCTATCCCGACGACTTCTCAATGGAACTTTTCAAGGAAGCGGGAGTGGAAATAATAAAGTATCGCGATTTGGAGAATCAAGATTAATCCCCTTTCATTAATTTAAGCAAAGCCGAATTTATTGTTTCGTTAGATATGCCTTTGAGGGGAACAAAACCTTCGGATTTTTGATTGTCTTTTTGATTTAACATTGACGCCACCATGGCGGCGAGGGGAGCGCCGCCGCCCATGGCGCTGTTACCCATTAGTTTTGAAAGCATGCCCGACATATCCGAAGCGTTTGCCCCGCCTTTGCCGCTCATCATATTGGCGATAAGGCTTGCCATATCGCCGCTTTCGGATTTTTGGTCATTTTGTTTATTGCCCCCCATCATACCGAGCATGGCGTTGAGCATAGGGTCGCCGCCGCTTTTATTGCCGCCAAGCTGGGACATAAGCAAAGCGTTCATCATATCGTTGCCCCCGCCGCCTTTGCGCCCCATCATCATAAAGGGCAGCATCATCAAAAAAGGATTGTTCATATCAGCTTGTCTTCAGCCGCGCGATAAGGTCTTTCATTTTTTCTCTTTGCTCGGCAGTCAAAAAGGATTCTATTTTGGCGTAAAAGGCGTCCAATTCTTGGGGGGAGGTATTGCCTTTTGAACATGCGCCCACATTAAACAATTCCCGCATCAATTCTTCTTCGCTCATGTCCGAATACTTATTTAAGGCTTCTTGAGGGGAAAGAGGCTTTTTTTTGTTTTTTATGTAATCTTTAATGTTCATGACGCCTCCTTTTTTTTATTTTATGCGCGCAAGGCGTGTTTTGTGCCATAAAAATAAGCAACCGTTAAGGGGCACACAATGGCCTAAGCCATAATATAAATATACTAAGACGGTGTATGAAATCCCAAAGAAGAGTCGCTTTGGTTTAAGGCAATGAGCTTGCGACAGATTCAAGGCAAGACAAGGAATAAGCATTGCCTAAGATAAAACACCCTCCGGCCGAAAACCGCGCTTTATTGTTGCGTGGTTTTTTGGCGTTCGGTTTGCAAGCCCGAGTAGGCTTCCAAGCGCAAATATCCCGTCTTGAAAGCTTTTTTGACGCCTTTGACATAAAGCTTTGATTTGAGCAAATTCTTCTTCTTGTTAAAAATCGTATGGGTAAGGCAAAGCGCTTGAACCGAGCTTTTTTTGGCGATTAATTTTCGCCAAAACATGCCGCCCGCCGCCGCTTCCACTATATTGCGCCCGCAATAAAAAGAAGTATTGAAATATTTAAGCCTGCAGTCCAGAAGAACAAGGGTGTTCAACAATACAAACACGGGGAAAGCAAGCGGCAAGCGTTCATAAAACGCAAAGAAAACCATTAAAGGCGCGGCTATGAGGTTAAACCCAAAAACAGGCAGGGAAAAATAATTTATGCGGGCGGAGGGCGGAGGGCGGAAGCCTTTGCACTCGCTCTCAAAATCGGGTAGAAATTCCTTAATCACCTTTTGGGCGTTTTCAATTTTAGCTATGGGAAGCAAAGGAATTGAAAGGTCGGACAAAGCGCCTTGATGCCCGGGAGCGTACAAAAAAGCGGTACAGGTACGGGTAATTTTGTTCAGCAAATGCTGTTTCAGCCCCATTCCGTTAATGCTGTCATACAAAGCGAAATGGTGGGATTTGACCAATTTGCCGTAAGAAATCTTTAATACGCAGCCCCGCTTGGACAAGCTGAAATTATGGTATTTGTTCCATGTGGCCAAAGCGTTCAGCATTATGCTTAAAACTATTGAAATAACATATAAAGCGGCGATAAGCTTGTTATAAAGGGTATCGACGAAATACAGCGCTACCAGCGTAACCAAGGACAGCGCGTACCCTATCGGCCTTATCCACCTTGCGGGCATGAGAACGGAGTTAACAAGCAGGCTTTTATTGGGAAGAGAAAAGGATATTTGCTCATATGTCCCGTCGCCGCAATGAGCGCGGACAATTTTGTTTTCTATCTCTTCAATCACTTCTCGGCGGGCGATTATATCCATTTCGGCTTTTTGGTTGACGCTGCCCGAATTGATGATTATGCGCTTGGCTTTTACGGCTTTATACAAAAGCGACTGCTTAACGGTATAGAAATGAACATTGCGATAAGGCAGCATAACGCTGTTTGTGATAAAAAAGCGGCTTTCCACCGTCAAGCTGTCCAATCCTACTATTATTTTCTTTCGATAATGGCTGCCCAAAAGAAAAACGATATAAAGCAGCATAACCCCCGACAGCATAAAAGCCAAGGGCAATTGAAAATATAAAAAGCGGTTTGTCAAGCTTATATCGTATGACAAAATGCGCGCGGCGAAATAGGCGAGAGCGGCAAGGAATGCGGCGGCGGACAAGAATTTATAGAAAACCGCAGCGAAACTTTCTCTGTAAGCGTTCATTTCAGCTTTTTGCTTTATGCGCCAGGCTTTGGGCATAAAGGGCGTCTTCCACGGACAAAGAGGGCAGGGTATGCTCCGAGCCCGCCGTAAATATTTTCACGGTGGCGAGCTTGAACAGTCTTTCAAACGGATAAGCCTTTAATTCCACATGCTGTATGTTGTCAACTAAGATAATTTGTCTTTTTTTGGCCACAACGCCGCTGTACACATATACCTTGTCTTTTTGCTCAAAAGAATAAGAAAAGCCGATATACCTTAAATACGGAACAAATATCATGGCGATGGCGTACAAAACGGGAAAAGAAAAGGCCCAAACCTTGATTAAGGTCAAGCTTAGCCCGTACAAAAGGTTTGAGGATATTATGGCGGTAAATATTTCAAAACCCAGCAATAAAATAAATGCCAGCAGCCATCGGAGGTACCAGCATTTCAAAGCGTTTTTGGGCAATCTCTTTTTGTCGCTCAGCATTACTCCCATTCAATGGTGGCGGGAGGTTTTGTGGTAATATCGTACACAACACGATTGATGCCTTTTACCTCGCCCACTATCCTTGAGGATATTTTTGCCAAAATTTCATAAGGTATACGCGCGAAATCGGCGGTCATGGCGTCCACGCTGGTAACGGCGCGTATTCCCAGCGTATAATCATAGGTGCGCTTGTCGCCCATGACGCCCACGCTCCTTAAATCGGTAAGCACCGCAAAGTATTGCCAAATATCCTTATCAAGCCCGGCGAGGGCGATTTCTTGCCTTAATATATAGTCTGCCTCTCTGAGGATATCAAGCTTTTCGCGGGTTATTTCGCCGATAATCCTGATGCCTAGTCCCGGGCCGGGGAAAGGCTGGCGCATTACGATATCCTTATCCAATCCCAGTTCAAAGCCCGCTTGGCGCACTTCGTCCTTAAACAGATTCCTTAACGGCTCAATAATTTCTTTGAAGTCCACCACCGAAGGCAAACCGCCCACGTTGTGGTGGGATTTAACCAAAGCGGCGCCCACCCCGCTTTCCACTATATCGGGATAAATGGTGCCTTGCACGAGATAATCCACTTTGCCTATTTGCTTGGCGGCTTCCTCAAACACCCTTATAAATTCTTCGCCTATAATCTTTCTTTTGCGTTCGGGGTCTTTCACGCCGCTCAGCTTATTAAGAAACCTTTCCGAAGCGTCGATTTGGCGCAGGTTCATGCCCAGCTTGCCCTTAAAAACCTCCATGACCTGCTTTGCTTCGTCTTTGCGCATAAGCCCGTGGTCCACAAAAACGCAGGTAAGGTTTTTGCCTATGGCTTTATGGACGAGGGCGGCGGCGACGGCGCTGTCCACGCCTCCGCTCATGGCGCAAAGCGCCTTTTTGTCGCCTATGGTTTGCTTTATGCTTTGCACGGCTTGAGCGACAAAATTCGACATTGTCCAATCACCCTTGGCGCGGACAATTTTATAAAGGAAATTCTTTAATATCAAATCGCCGTTTATGGTATGGGATACTTCGGGATGAAACTGCACGCCGTAAATTTTGTTTTGTTCGTCGCAGTATGCGGCTACGGGACAGGTTTTTGTGTTCGCTATGACCCTCATGCCTTGGGCGACAGAACGGATATAATCGCCGTGCGACATCCAGCAAATATTTTCTTTATCAACGCCTTCAAAAAGGGCGCAGTATTGATACTGAATTTCCTGCCTGCCGTACTCTTGACTTTCCGCCGCTTTGACATCGCAGCCTTTCAGCTTGGCGATAAGCTGGGCGCCGTAACAAATACCCAAAACGGGAAGGTTCATTTCAAGTATTTGCTTGTCTATGGCGGGGGCGTCGTGGGCAAACACGCTGCTTGGCCCGCCCGTCAAGATAAGCGCTATAGGATTTATTTGTTTAATTTTTTGCGCGGAGGCCGAAGAAAAAGGAATAATTTCGCAATATACGCCGTTTTCCCTTATTTTTCTTGCGATAAGCTGACTATATTGACTTCCGAAGTCTATGACCAAAGCTGTTTGATATTTCATAAAAACCTCTAAGTTTACGCTTTTGTGGAATAGTTGGGAGATTCCTTGGTTATGGCGATGTCATGCGGATGCGATTCTATAAGCGAAGCGTTGGTTATTTTGATAAACTTGGCTTTTGTTCTCAATTCTTCGATTGTCGCCATGCCGCAATAGCCCATGCCAGCGCGTATGCCGCCCACGAGCTGATACACTATTTCGCTTAAAGCGCCTCTGTAAGGCACTCTGCCTTCCACGCCTTCGGGAACCAGCTTTTGGGCGTCTTCTTGGAAATATCTGTCTTTGGAGCCAGCTTCCATGGCGGCCAGCGAGCCCATGCCCCTGTATACCTTGAAGCTTCTGCCTTGGAAAATCTCAAGCGAGCCGGGGGATTCTTTTGTGCCCGCCAGCAGCGAGCCTATCATTATGGCGCCAGCGCCCGCCGCCAGTCCTTTTACGATATCGCCGGAGAATTTAATGCCGCCATCGCCTATGACTTTTACGCCGTATTTATCCGCTTCTTCGGCGCAGTCCATAATGGCGGTGATTTGGGGCACTCCGATACCCGCGATAACCCTTGTGGTACAAATGGAGCCCGGCCCCATGCCCACTTTCACGACATCGGCGCCTGCCTTGATTAAATCCCTTGTGGCTTCGGCGGTGGCCACATTGCCCGCTATTACGGGAAGGTCGGGGAAGGTCTTTTTAATTTTCCTTACCGCCTCAAGCACCGCTGTGGAATGTCCGTGAGCGGTGTCTACAGCCACTATGTCCACTTTGGCGTCAATAAGCGCCTTGACGCGGTCGAGATAGTTTGCGCCCACGCCTACGGCGGCGCCCACAAGCAGACGGCCGTTTTTGTCTTTGGCGGAGTGGGGATATTGAATGGTTTTTTCAATATCTTTAATGGTAATCAATCCCTTAAGGTTGAAATCTTTATCCACGATGGGAAGCTTTTCTATTCTGTGCTTGCCTAAGATTTTTTGCGCTTCTTCAAGGGTTGTGCCTTCGGGGGCGGTGATAAGGTTGTCTTTGGTCATGATATTGCCTATGGGCTGATTAAAATTAGTTTCAAAACGCAAATCCCTGTTGGTCAGAATACCCACAAGTTTTGTGCCTTCGGTTATGGGCACGCCGCTTATTTTATATTTGCGCATCAATTCAAGGGCGTCGGTAACCTTATGGTTGGGAGATAAAAAGAAAGGATCAGTAATGACCCCGTGTTCACTTCTTTTTACTTTATCCACATGAATAGCCTGCTCTTCTATGGTAAGGTTTTTGTGGATGATGCCCAGTCCGCCCTCTCTTGCCATGGCTATTGCCAGCTTGTATTCGGTAACGGTATCCATGGCGGCGCTTATTATCGGTATTTGCAAAGTAATGTCTTTGGTCAAGGAAGTTTTGAGATTGACATCTTTGGGCAATACCGAAGATTTATTGGGAATTATCAGCACATCGTCAAAAGTTAAGCCTTCTTTTAATATTCTTTCCATTCAATTACCCCTATAACAATTATTTATTTGATATTTCATAATTATAAAACTTTAATGTTATCTTTGTCAAATAAAAGGTAGTAAAAGCGTATATTAAAAAGATATATTTAATATGCTATTTGCGTTATGAATTAATGTGAATTGATTTGCCATAAGCGGTTTTTTTATGGTATAATGTTTGCAATTTCATTTTAATGGGAAATTTTTGCAAAGGAGAGCTTGACATGACAAATAATCGATATGTATTGGATTTTGTAAAGAAATATCAAGATTTGTTTCAACCCGACAAAGTGGTTTGGATTGATGGCAGCAAGAAACAAAAGAGAGAGCTTACCAATGAAGGCGCGGCCACGGGCGAAATAATAAAACTCAACAACAGGCTTTTGCCGGGCTGCATTTACCACAGAACGGCGGTTAACGACGTGGCGAGGGTGGAGGACAGGACCTTTATTTGCTCCCGCAAGCAAGAGGACGCAGGCCCTACCAACAACTGGATGGAGCCGCAGCAATGCTATAAGATGCTTGACGACATTGCCAGAGGCAGCATGAAAGGCAAAACGATGTATGTGATACCTTTTTCCATGGGCAAGATAGGCTCTCCATTTGCCAAATACGGCATAGAGCTTACCGACAGCATATATGTGGTGCTGAACATGCTCATTATGACAAGGGTATCCCCCAAGGTGCTGGACAAGATAGGCGACACCGACAACTTCACCAAATGCGTGCATTCCAAGGTTACGCTTGACCTTGAGAACAGATATATATGCCATTTCCCCGAAGACAACACCATTTATTCCATAAACAGCGGATACGGCGGCAATGTGCTTTTGGGCAAGAAATGCCTTGCGTTAAGGATAGCTTCATATTTGGGACGGCAAGAAGGGTGGATGGCCGAACATATGCTTATTTTGGGCATAGAAAAGCCGGACGGCGACACCAAGTATATTTGCGCGGCCTTCCCGTCGGCTTGCGGCAAGACCAACCTTGCCATGCTCATACCCCCCGCCGTATATAGAGAGAAAGGCTATAAGGTCTATACGGTGGGCGACGACATCGCTTGGTTGAGAAAAGGCAAGTACGGCCAGCTTTACGCCGTAAATCCCGAATTCGGATTTTTCGGAGTAGCCCCGGGAACGAACAGCAAGACCAATCCCAACGCGCTTGCCACCACAAAGAGAGACACCATATTCACCAATGTGTGCTTGAATAAGGCAAACAAGACGGTATGGTGGGAAGGCTTGGACCAGCCCGCCCCCACGAAGGCCGAGGACTGGAAGGGCGAAAAATGGAAGCCGGGCATGGTTGACGCCAACGGCAAGCCCATACCGGGCGCCAATCCCAACAGCCGCTTTACCGCTCCCATAAAGAATTGCCCTTGCCTGAGCAAGGAATTCGACAATCCCAAGGGAGTGCCCATTTCGGCCATTGTATTCGGCGGCAGAAGGGCCAAGGCCGCTCCTCTTGTTTATGAGGCAAGGGACTGGAAGCACGGCGTGTTCGTAGGCTCTATTATGGCCAGCGAAACGACGGCGGCGGCCGCGGGCAAAGTGGGCGTGGTAAGGCGCGATCCCATGGCAATGCTTCCTTTCTGCGGATATCATATGGGAGACTATTTCCAACACTGGTTGGATATGGGCAAAAAGATTAAGCAAAAACCCAAGATTTTCAATGTCAACTGGTTTAGAACGGACGAAAACGGCAAATTCATATGGCCGGGCTTCGGCGAAAACCTGAGGGTGTTGGATTGGATTATCCGCCGTTGCGAAGGAACGGTTGACGCCGTGGAATCCCCCGTCGGATATTTGCCCAAGCCCGAAGACATTAACTTGGAAGGACTGGATTTTTCAATAGAACAGCTTAAGGACTTGCTGGAAATAGACAGAGAAACATGGCTGGAAGAGGTCAAGGGCATTGCGGAATTCTATGCCAAATTCGGCGAAAGGCTTCCCAAAGAGCTGACCAAACAGCTTAAAGAACTCAAAAAGAGGGTAAGAGCCATAGGCAAAGAAACCCAAAACAAATAAAGGACAAAACCAAAAGATAAAGAGATAAAAGCCGTCGGCAGGGCGGCTTTTATTCTCTCAAAAGGGAAAACAATGAGCGAGGATGTTTTTGAAAGGACGAGAAAGCTTATAGGGGAGCAGGCTTTAAGCAGGCTGTCCCAAGCGTATGTGGCGGTATTCGGCATAGGAGGCGTGGGCTCTTACGCCGTAGAGGCTTTGGCAAGGGCGGGCGTGGGAAAGCTGCTTTTGGTGGACGGCGACATTATAAAGGAGAGCAACATAAACCGTCAGCTGATAGCCCTTCATTCCACTTTGGGCAAATACAAAACGCAAGCGGCCAAAGAGCGCGCCATGGACATAAACCCCGATATCGAGGTAATCGAGGCGCGGATTTTTTACGGCAAGGACAATTGCTCATCTTTGCCCCTTGACGGGCTGGACTATATAATAGACGCCATAGACACCGTAACTTCCAAGATATTGCTCATAGAAAAGGCAAACGAAAGCGGAATTCCCATAATAAGCGCCATGGGGGCGGGGAACAAGCTCAACCCTTCAATGTTCGAGGTGGCGGATATCTATCAAACTTCGGTGTGCCCGTTAGCCAGAGTTATCAGAACGGAACTGAAAAAAAGGTCCATACCTTCGTTAAAAGTGGTGTATTCCAAAGAATTGCCCGCGGTCAAAGAAAGAACGCCGGCCAGCATTTCATTTGTGCCGCCCGTGGCGGGACTGCTTATGGCCGCCCAAGCGATAAAGGATATAGCGAAACTATGATTTACGATTTGGTAATTATCGGGTGCGGGGCGTCCGGCCTTGCCTGCGCCAACAGAGTAAAAGAAAAGGGATTGAATTATATCGCGCTTGAAGCCAACGAGCGGGCGGGGAAGAAAATCCTTGCCACGGGCAGCGGCAGATGCAATTTAACCAATTTGGACATGCGCAAGGAATATTACAACACCGCGTTTACGGACAATGTTTTGCGAAATTATCCCCCCGAAAAGATTATTGAGTTTTTTGAGCGGCTGGGCATGAAGACAAAAGCCGTCAACAACCTTGTGTATCCTTACACCGAAAGCGCCAATACCGTTTTGAATTTTCTTTTAAGGAATGTCAAGGAGGATATCCGCTGCTCATACGCCGTCAAGGAGATATCCAAAGATAAAGACATATTTATTGTGAACAATGAATACAAAGCAAGGAACGCGCTTTTTGCAACGGGCTCAAACGCCACCATGGGATACCACAGCTTGGCGGCGGTCAAGGCGCTTGGACATACTTACAAGGAATTCAAGCCCTCGCTGGTATCCTTAACCACCGACACCGAATACATTAAGGGGCTTAACGGCATAAGGGCAAAAGCCGCCCTCAAGCTGTATAAGGGCCAAAACCTTATTGCCCAAGAAAGGGGGGAAGTTCATTTCAAGGACAACGGCATAAGCGGCATAGCGGCGTTTATGCTGACATTTTATATGGAATACGATAATGTCAAAGACTACGATATCGTCATAGATTTCACGCCCGATATGGACTTGAGCCAAACGGAAAAATTCGCTTTGGAAGGTTTGGTAAGGGAGCGCATAATGAACAATATCCTCAAGCAAGCCAAGGATACGGCGCAAAGAGCCGCTTATACCTTGAAGAATTTCCGCTTAAAGGTAAAGGGCCTTGGCGATATCAAAAAGGCGCAGGTTTGTTCGGGCGGACTGAATTGTCGCGAATTTGACCCAGTCACCCTGCAGTCAAAATTGACAAAAGGCTTTTACGCCTGCGGCGAAGCGCTTGATGTCAACGGACAATGCGGAGGCTACAATCTGCATTGGGCCTTCGCTTCGGGATTGACGGCGGCGGACAATATTAAATAACGGCCGCCATAAAAGGACAAAGACGGGAACAAAAAATAATATTGTTTAATATTTTTAATTGTGTTGAACATACTTTTCATAATAACAAAACCATCAAGAAGGTTGCGCTCCCCAATACTTTAACGGCAATTGAAACTTATGCTTTTGATGACTGCTCCAATTTGCAAAAGGTTGAATTAAGCGACTCAATAAAAGAGTAACCCCGCGATAAATGTCATTGATTATGAAAAAATTCAGGCTTAAAAATATAAGCCTGAATTTTTTAATTTCAAACAATTATTTATTTAGAGGCTTCTTCAACGGCAACGGCTATGGCCACCGTAGCTCCCACCATGGGATTGTTGCCCATGCCCATAAGTCCCATCATTTCCACATGGGCGGGAACGGAAGAAGAGCCGGCGAACTGAGCGTCCGAATGCATTCTGCCCATGGTGTCGGTCATGCCGTACGAAGCGGGGCCGGCCGCCATATTGTCGGGATGAAGCGTTCTGCCCGTGCCTCCGCCGCTTGCCACCGAGAAATAAACCTTGCCGTTTTCCGCCGCCCATTTCTTGTATGTGCCCGATACAGGGTGCTGGAAGCGGGTGGGGTTGGTGGAATTGCCCGTAATTCCCACATCGGCGCCCTCATGCTTCATTATGGCCACGCCTTCGTTGACATCGTTGGCGCCGTAGCAGCGCACCTTGGCCCTTTCGCCTTTTGAGAAAGCGATTTCTTTTACTATCTTGAGGGTGTCGGTGTATTGGTCATATTCGGTCTGCACATATGTGAAACCGTTAATGCGGGCGATTATGTAAGCGGCGTCTTTGCCCAAACCGTTGAGAATTACCCTGAGCGGCTCTTTTCTGACTTTGTTGGCGGAACGGGCAATTCCTATCGCGCCTTCGGCGGCGGCAAAGGACTCATGCCCGGCCACAAAAGCAAAGCACTTTGTTTCTTCTCTTAAAAGCTTGGCGGCAAGATTGCCGTGGCCCAAGCCCACCTTTCTGATTTCGGCTACTGAGCCGGGCACGCAGAAAGCCTGCAAGCCTTCGCCTATGATTTCGGCGGCGTCGGCGGCTTTCTTAGCGCCTCTCTTAATGGCAAGGGCGCAGCCGTATGTATAAGCCCAAACGGCGTTCTCAAAAGCTATGGGCTGAATGCCTTTTACGATTTCTTCCACATTGATGCCTTTTTTAAGGCATATTTCTTTAGCCTGTTCCAAACTGTCAATGCCGTTTTGAGCCATGGATTGCTTTATTTTCTCTATCCTTCTGTCATAACCTTCAAATCTCAACATCGCTAACCTCCTATTCCACTCTGGGATTGATGACCTTGACGGCGTCGGCGAATCTGCCGTAGGCGCTCGTGGCTTTTTTCAGCGCTTCTTGGGCGGGAACGCCTTTTACGGTTATCATTTCCATCATTTGTCCCAATCTTACAAACTCATAGCCTATTACTTCGTCGTTTTCGTCAAGAGCGATTTTTGTGATATAGCCTTCGGCGGTATCGAGATAGCGCACGCCCTTTGCGTCGGTGGAATAAATGGTGCCCACTTGGCTTCTCAATCCCTTGCCCAAGTCTTCCAATCCCGCTCCTATGGGGAGGCCGTTTTCGCTGAAAGCCGATTGCGTTCTGCCGTACACTATTTGCAAAAACAGCTCTCTCATCGCCGTATTGATGGCGTCGCATACAAGGTCGGTATTAAGCGCTTCAAGCAGCGTTTTGCCGGTAAGGATTTCCGCCGCCATAGCCGCCGAATGCGTCATGCCCGAGCAGCCCAGAGTTTCCACCAAAGCTTCTTTTATTATGCCGTCTTTAACATTGAGGGTAAGCTTGCAGGCGCCTTGTTGGGGAGCGCACCAGCCCACGCCGTGAGTAAGGCCGCTGATATCCTTTATTTCTTTGGATTGCACCCATTTGCCTTCTTCGGGAATGGGCGCCGGTCCATGGTTGGGACCTTTCTTTACACACACCATATTTTGTACTTCATGCGTATATGCCACTGTCAAAACCTCCGTCAAAAATTTTCTACATTGTATCATTAAAAAGGGCCGTTTGCAACCTATTTTCCTACAAAAATTTCAAGCCAAGCGCAAGTTAAATAAGAGTAAAAACGCCTTTAATTCATTGAAAATCCGCGGCTTCCCGCTCTTTTTTGAGCTTTATGTCTTTATAAAAATTCACCATTGTAGCCTCAAAATAAGGCCCCACATACACAAAAGCTATTCCCAAAGTTATTCCCACCAGCAAGAACCACGGAATAAAGGACAAAACCAAGACAATCAGCCTGCCTTTTTGGTTTTTCATGATTCCCCCCGACCTTTTCATGGCGGCGTCATATTTCATTTCTTTGTCGTCGGCGATTACATATTCAATCATGGCGTACTTCAGAGCAAGGTAAATGCCGGGAATGACAAAACAAATGACGCCAAGGAATATGTAAAGGATAGACAAAAGCCTGGCTTTGATTATTTCAAGCATTGAGCCGTTTGTGTAAGGGTGAATGAGATTGTTCAGGTCAGCGCCGTTGCCGTCGGACAATTCCAAATAAAAAATTTCATTCCCGTATACATGGGCAAAAGCAAAATACTCCAAGCGGTGGTGAGCAGCGAATAAATAACGGCCAAGAAAGTATATTCTTCGGCTTTGATAAGCAATACGGCGGGAATGTTGGACGCCCCCAAGGTTATCAGCCAAACGGCGAAGCACTGAAACAAATTGCTCTTTATCATTTCTTTGGCTTTATTTTTCAATTCTATTCTTGAACTCATATAAATACTCCTTTTTTCTTATTATATGTGAAAAAGGCGGTCGAAACAAGCGTATTCATATAATCTTTTTTATTAATGCGGGCTTGTATTATCAAGGGATAAATGCTATAATACAATCAATCAAAAATTATCGGGGAGGCGGTATGACCAAGAAAATAGATAAAAAAACGCTTATCATACTCATATGCTCCGCCGCTGTATTCATCGGCTTGATGATACTTGCGGCGTTTATGGACTTAAAGATTAACATATTGTTGCAAAACCCCGACAGTCTTTACGGGCAGTCGTTGGAATACTTGGGGGAATTCCCCGCTTACGTGGCGGCGGGCGTGGCTTTCATAATATTGTTCCAAGCGGTAACCAAAGATAGCAAGTACTACCTTGCCTTAAAAATATTATTCGGAATATTGGCGTTTGTGGGCGTGGGAGTGTTTGTTAACTACCTTATGGGTAAATTCTTCAAAGAAGAGATTATGTACAGAACCTTTTATCTGATTGTGTTTACCATAGTCGCCACCGCGCTTGCCATGCTGGGGACGGCAAAGGCGGACAAGCAGGTAATGAAAAAACTGGCGCTTTTTGCCGTTATGCTGCTTGCTGTGCTTGCCATCAGCCAGATAATAACCACAATCGCCAAAAAGATGTGGGGCAGAATGAGATTCAGGAACATGAACCAAAACTATGACGGCTATACCCCGTGGTATAAGCTCAATTTCGGCTCAAAGGGCAGGGAGCATTTGGTGGTGAGCGATCCGTACCATTCCGATTCCGACGCCTTCAGGTCTTTCCCTTCGGGGCATACTTCGGCGGCGGGGCTTTCCATAGCGCTTGTGCTGCTACCCGACTTGTTCGAGAAGCTTAAGAAATACAAGGTATGGTTTTATGTGGCGCCCATTACATATACGCTTTTGGTGGCCTTGTCGAGGATAATCGTAAAGGCGCATTTCTTGAGCGATGTGCTGGCGGGCTTTATTATCGCCGTGGGCTCTGTATTTTTCAGCCGTTGGATAATACTATTGATTGACAATAAAATTAAGCAGAAAAAGCGGCAGGCGGAATAGTTTATGAATTGTGAAATATCTATGTATGGATATCTCAAAAATTCCATACAAGATAAAACCAAAGAAAAACTTATTTTCTACAATTACGGAATGAAAGGCCAAGAACTTTTGGAAATCATTGATTCTTTGGCCTTTTATTTGGTAAATTTGGGCGTAAAAAAAGGCGAATCGGTGGGGATTTGCCTTCCCAACATTCCGCAGGCGGCGATATCGCTTTACGCCATAAACAAAATAGCCGCCGTCGCCAACATCATACATCCCAAAATCAGTTCGGGCGGCTTGATTAAGATATTGAAAAAAACCGCCACCAAAACAATCTTCATGTTCGACAGAACATACGCGGAATACGCAAGCGCGCTTGAGAGCCAAGACATAAACGTAATTTGCTGTTCGCTGAGCAGCTTTCTTAAACGCGGCAAAAAAATAATGGCGGAAATATTCTGCCCCAAGATTAAACAAAAAGTCATACCGTTTGACGATACCGTCAAGCAAAAGGGAGAAATTGACAGAGAGGTCAACCCCTTTGACGACGCCGTATATTTGCACAGCGGCGGCACTACGGGTAAGCCCAAAACGGTAAGGCTGTCCAGCTACGCGCTCAATGCCTTCGCTTATAATTTATTAAGATATACCTCCCAGCATTACAGATACAGCCAAGACGACAGCATGCTTATGGTGTTGCCTTTGTTCCATGGCTTTGGATTGGGGGTATGCGTGCATTTGGCTTTGACCATCTTCAAATTGGTGATGATGCCCAAATTCAACGCCAAGCAGGCCATAAAGCTGATAAAGAAGCACGGCATAAACTACCTTGCGGGCATACCCGCCATGTTTGAGAAAATGCTTTGCGAAAAGAGTTTTGACAGCGAGGGCATAAGCAGCCTCAAACTGATATTTTGCGGCGCGGACAAGCTCAATCCCAACATCAAAAAGAGGTTTGACGAAATCTTAAAGAAAAACAATTCCACGGCCGAGATTTTTGAAGGCTACGGCTTAAGCGAAGTAACTTCGGTGGCCACCGTAAACGTTACCGGCATATCCAAGGCGGGCACCCACGGCAAGCCCATGTTCGGGGTGAAAATTAAAATAATAGACGACAACGGCAAAGAATGCAAAGCGGGGGAAGTGGGCGAAACGCTGATACAAAGCCAATCCATGATGAACGGCTACCTTGACTCTGACGAAGAATGCTACTACATTGACGAAAACAACGAAAAATGGCTGAGAACGGGGGATTTGGGCAGTTTGGACGAAGAAGGTTTTTATACCTTCAAGAGCAGGATAAAAAGAGTAATCAAGATTGCGGGAGTCAATATTTACCCTTCGGAGATAGAAGAGCTTGTATGTTCCATGAAAGAGATTGACGCGGCCTGCGTGGTAAGGACATATATTGACAATAAGCCCTGCACCAAGCTGATAGTGAAAATGAACAAGGATTACAAATATTCGGCGCTGATAGAACAGCGCATAAAAAGCCGCATTGCCCAAGAATTTATCAAATACGCCGTTCCCCAGCGCATAGAAACGGCAAAAAAGCTTTATTTGACAAGTTTGGGCAAAATGGATTACCTTAAATACGAAGAAGAGGAAAACAGCCCATAAAGGCGTTAAGTATAAAAAAATGAACCGCAAGGCGGGTGGATTATGCTTTTTTTGTATATAGCGTTGATTATAACGGGTTTTTTGCTTTTGCTTTATTTGGCGGGAGGGTTGGCGCTTGCCGTTGTTTTTTACTTTCAAGGAAAAACCGACAACGACCAAGTGGTGGAATTTGAGGTAAAGGAAAAGAATTTGGATATCAAGCTTTTGGACATACCTTGCAAGGAGCTTTATATAAATTCAAGGTTCGGCTACAAACTTTTCGCCAGGCTGTACCAAAGCGACACTTCCACCGACAAGTACATAATCGGCATACACGGCAAAAGCTCTTCTTCCATAGGACAGCTTAAATATTTGAAGATTTTCTCAGAAGCGGGATACAATGTGCTTTTGCCCGACCAAAGGAATTCGGGGCAAAGCGGAAAGTCTTTCTTCAGCTTGGGATTTTACGAAAAGTACGACATAATAAGCTGGATTACCGCCATAAAGCGATTGAACAAAAACGCGGAAATAATTCTTTTCGGCGAATCCATGGGCGGGGCGGCGGCGATTTTGGCAGCTGAAGCCGACCACAGGGTAAAAGGCGTTATTTCGTATTGCTCTTTTTCTTCGGTAACCGACATCATAAAAAGACATTTAGGCAATCCTTACCCGCCCATAATAGGATTTTTTATCCCCGCGTTTATCATAGTGTCCTTGCTGTGC
>CZCB01000682.1_pt1 | contig 103374 bp, 99 predicted proteins | sample 591991 | NCBI WGS metagenome assembly CZCB01 (sample SAMEA3556809, study PRJEB10932) | anaerobic digester metagenome
TAATTGGATGATTTCATGAAAGAATATATCAAAGTTATATTTGTATTATTAGGATTTATTTTAATACTATTTGCTGCTTCGTTTGCTACAAAACTTATAGGTCAAAAGTACGTAAAACTTAGACATAGCAAATATATCAAAATAATAGATCAAATAATGCTTGGAAGGGAATGTTGGCTATACATAATACAGATAGGTGAAATTTTATTACTTGTAGGGGTTTCAAACGATAGTATAAAAGTTTTAAAAGAACTTAAATGTAATGATTTAATACCTATATCTGAAGAATCAAACGCTAAATTTTCAGATTTATTTAATAAGTATGCAAGAAAACAAAATAATAAAGATGATGTTGAGGATACTAATTTTGCATATAAATTTAATAATCAAATGCAATCAATAAAAAATGCAATAAAGCATCATAAAAAGAACCGTGGTGAGGGAGAAAATGGCGAATAAACGCAAAAAATCTAAATGTATATTGCTAATCATGGGAATAGTACTCTTATCACATCCTATTACTGCTAATGCTCAACCAAATACGTTTGAAATTCCTAGAATAGGTATAGAAGTTGGAGAGGCCCAAACACCTAGAGATATTATAAATACTTTTGAAATATTATTTGTGTTTACAATATTGACCCTTGCACCATCAATATTAATAATGATGACAAGTTTTACAAGGATAGTAATTGTATTGTCATTTATTCGAAATGCTTTAGGAACTCAGCAAACTCCTCCAAATCAAGTTTTGATAGGATTGGCATTATTTTTAACTTTTTTTATAATGGCTCCTATAGGAGATAATATTAACAAAGATGCAGTACAGCCATATTTAGATGGGGATATAGGACAAGAGCAAGCGCTTGACAATGCTATGGAACCTATAAGAAATTTTATGTTTAAGCAGACTAGAAACAAGGATTTAACTTTATTTATAAATATGACAGATATGGATACACCTGAGGCATTAGAGGAAATACCTAATAGGATTTTGATTCCGGCATTTATGATAAGTGAGTTAAAAACCGCCTTTCAAATAGGGTTTCTAATATATATACCTTTTATAATTATAGATATGGTAGTTGCAAGTACGCTTATGTCAATGGGGATGATGATGTTACCACCAGTTATTATATCATTACCATTCAAAATTCTTCTATTTATAATGGTAGATGGATGGAATTTAGTTGTTAAGACCCTCGTAACAGGATTTAAATAACTCATACATTTTTTAAAGCTCTTATTTAAATCAACTAAATTCAAAATTTATTAGGCTGCTAGAAATGCATGGTTACGTAAATTTGTTAGATTTAACGGGAGGACATTTATATGACAGAGAGAGATGTTATTGAAATAGCCCAGCAAGCTATATATACTGGACTTACTATTTCTGCTCCTATACTAGTGTTTGGTCTTGTAGTAGGTCTATTAGTAGCTATATTTCAAGCAACAACACAAATAAACGAACAAACTTTAGTATTTATACCGAAGATTTTAACTGTTGTTATTGTAATATTAATTTTTGGACCTTGGATGTTGCAAAAAGTCGTAGATTTTACTCTTGAGCTATATAAGAATATAAATAGCTTAATAGGAATGACCTAATATGGGAGGTATACTAGAGCAATACAAGATAGCATTTCCAGCTCTTATTTTAATATTTTGTAGAATTGCTGGTCTCTTTATTATGTCGCCCATATTTAGCAAACAAAGTATACCTATATATTGGAAAATCATGCTTTCTGTATTTCTCAGTTATATAGTTTTTAGTTTTAAGCTTTCTACGACAGTCTTAAATATAGATCATCCATTAAATTTGTTTATAAATCTTCTAAAAGAGATATTATTAGGTGTTATATTTGGATATATTACTACCATAATGTTTTCTGCTATTTTATTAGCAGGACAGCTTATAGATACTCAAATTGGATTTGGAATGGTGAATGTTTTAGATCCTCAAAGCAATATTCAAGTACCTCTTCTTGGAAATTTTAATAATATAATTGCACTACTTCTTTTCCTAATTATAGATGGGCATCATACTTTGGTAAATTTATTAGTGGCGAGCTTTGATATAATACCTATTGGTCAAATCACAATAGAGCAAGATATATATATTATATTAGTTACTATATTTAAAAATGCATTCGGACTTGCTTTTAAGATGGCTTTGCCAATAGTGGGAGCTGCATTAATAACTGAAAGCATACTAGGACTTATGTCGAAATCCATTCCTCAAATAAATGTATTTGCTGTAGGTATACCTATTAAAATATTTATCGGTTTAATTACTTTGTTTTTTTTCATACCTGCATATATATCTTTACTTAAAGGGAATTTTTCAGATATGTTAAAAGATATAAAAGGTCTCATGGAAGCGATGAGTATAGAATGATAAAAACAAATAATTGTATATTAAATCTTCAACTATTTGCAGAGGAAAAAACGGAAAAAGCTACGCCTAAAAGAAGACGAGAAGCACGTGAAAAAGGACAAGTTATACGAAGTGTTGAAATAAATTCAGCTGCAATTATATTGGTATCGTTTTATGTCATGAAAGTTTTTTCAGATTTTATCATTCATAATCTAAAAGATATATATATAAGTGCACTGGCTTTAGATATTCCACTGGATAGCGTATATACATATAGTGGGTTGCAGAATGGATTAATAAAGTTGATATTGAAGGTTTTATTAGCTATTTTACCTATTATTTCTAGTTGCTTTATAGTAGGCCTGGTTATAAATTATGTTCAAGTAGGATTCCTTTTTACAGCAGAACCACTTAAGCCTGATTTAAATAGGATAAATCCATTACAAGGTTTTAAAAGAATTTTTTCAAAGAGGGCTATATATGAACTTATAAAGTCTTTACTTAAATTAGCTATAATAATAGGAATTGTGTATAATACATTTGAAGAAAGTTTAAAATCAATGCCATTGCTTTTAAATATGCAGCTTAATAGCGGATTTGCCTATATTTGCAATCAGATATTTCAGATGGCTATTAGATGTGGTTTCGCCTTACTTGCAATGTCTGTATTTGACTATTTTTATCAATGGTGGGATTATGAAAAAAGTCTAAGGATGACAAAACAAGAAATCAAAGAAGAGTTTAAACAAACTGAGGGCGATCCTCAAGTTAAAGGTAGGATTAGAGAACTGCAAAGGCAAATGGCTATGAATAGAATGATGCAAGAGATACCTAATGCAGATGTTATAATTGTAAATCCTACCCATTATGCAATTGCACTGGTCTATGATCCTGATAAAAATGATGCTCCTTTTGTAGTTGCAAAGGGAAAAGATTATATTGCATTAAAAATAAAAGAAAAGGCTGCAGAACATCATATAGCAATAGTCGAAAATAGATCATTGGCGCAAGCACTATATAATACTACCGAAATAGGACAGGTTATACCGCCGGAACTATATCATGCTGTTGCTGAAGTTTTAGCCTATGTATATAGTTTAAAAAAAGAAATATAAATGTCCATATTATTATATTATAGGGGGAAAACATATTGAAGTTTGCGGATGTCTTCATAGCTATCGTGGTAATTGCAATAATTATGCTGATAATTATACCATTAAACAGTATTGTATTGGACATGTTGTTGACTATAAACTTAGCTCTATCCATAGTTATATTACTTACAACACTATATATAAAGGAACCTTTGGAGTTCTCCATATTTCCCTCGTTATTACTTTTAGCTACTCTTTTTAGATTAGCTTTAAACATTTCTTCCACAAGATTGATATTGGGAGAAGGGTATGCTGGTGCAGTTATCGAAACCTTTGGTAATTTTGTGATAAAAGGGAATGTTGCCGTTGGATTTATTATATTTTTGATAATTGTAATAGTACAATTTATTGTAATTACAAAGGGGTCTGAAAGGGTTGCTGAAGTAGCTGCGCGATTTACATTAGATGCAATGCCAGGAAAACAAATGGCAATAGATGCTGATTTAAATGCTGGACTTGTAGATGAGCAAACAGCTCGTATACGAAGGGAAAAAATACAAAGAGAAGCAGATTTCTATGGTGCTATGGATGGGGCAAGCAAATTTATAAAAGGTGATGCCATAGTTGGTATTATAATATCTATTATAAATATAATAGGCGGTATAATTGTAGGATATAAGGACATGTCAATAAGTGAAGCAATAGAAACATATGCTACAATGACAGTAGGTGATGGACTTGTCAGCCAAATACCAGCTTTGATTATATCTACTGCATCGGGTATTATAGTGACTAGAGCAGCCTCTGATTCTAGTCTAGGAGAAGATTTTATAACCCAAACTACTAATCAACCTATTGCTTTATTAATAGCAGCTTTATTTTTATTAATGATGTCTTTCTTTCCTGGTTTTCCTACAGCTATACTTCTCGCTTTCTCTGCAGGTTTTGGATTTTTAGGCTATAAATTATATTCAGAGCAGAAAAATATAGAAACGGTAGAAGATATGCCCATTGAGCAAGAAGTAGAAGATATGCGAAGTCCTGAAAATGTTATTGACTTACTACATGTGGATCCTTTAGAGTTAGAATTTGGCTATGGAATTATTCCTCTTGTAGATGTAGAACAAGGTGGAGATCTATTAGATAGGGTAGTTATGATTAGAAGGCAGATAGCATTAGATTTAGGCTTTATAGTTCCAGTTGTTCGATTGAGAGATAATATACAATTAGAACCTAACGAATATATTATAAAGATCAAAGGTGTAGAAGTAGCAAGGGGAAAAGTTTTACCAGATCATTATCTTGCGATGGATTCGGGCGTTGCTAGTGGAGATATAGAGGGAATAGATGCTATTGAGCCGGCATTTGGTTTGCCTGCTAAATGGATTAGAGAAGAGCAAAAAGATGAAGCAGAGATGCTAGGATATACGGTCGTAGATGCGTCTTCTGTGATTGCTACTCATTTGACAGAGATAATAAAACAAAATGGACATGAATTACTTGGAAGGCAAGAAGTTCAGGCCTTACTTGACAACTTAAAGGAAACTCATCCCACTCTTGTAGAGGAAGTTGTGCCTAAGCTATTGACATTGGGAGATATTCAAAAAGTACTACGTAATTTAATACAGGAAAATGTGCCTATAAGAGATATGGTAACTATAATGGAAACTTTAGCGGATTATTCGATTATGACTAAAGATACAGATATACTTACAGAACATGTAAGGCAATCACTGTCTCGCACGATCACGAATAGATTTATACCTGAAAGAAAAGCTAAAGTTATTACAATTGCTCCTGAATTAGAACAAAAGATAATAGATAACGTGAAACAAACTGAATTTGGTTCTTATCTGTCTTTAGAGCCCGATATTGTTCAGACGATATATAATAATCTTTCTAGAGAAGTAGAAGAATTTTTAAAACTAGGTATGCAACCTATAGTAGTGACAGCGCCCATAGTTAGAATATACTTCAAGAGATTGACGGAAAGACTCTTCCCTCAATTAGTAGTTTTGTCCTATAATGAATTGGAAGACGATGTCGAAATTCAATCAGTTGGAATTGTGAGGGGATAATTTTATGAAGGTAAAAAGATATATGGGAGAAACAAAACAAGAAGCATTGGAAAAAGTTAAATATAACTTAGGTAAAGATGCTATAATTTTGAGTAGTAGAAAAATAAGACAAAGGGGACTGAAAGGTCTTTTTTCAAGACCTTTGATAGAAATAGTAGCTGCTGTAGATGATTCCGTTTCATTGCATGAAAGCAATAAAAGTGAAAGTTATGCTGAGCGGATTAATTCGAATAATGGATTTATAGATTTTCAACAGCAGGGAAAAGCAGAGAATAAAGTTATTAATGAACTCGATAATGCTCAGATGCCTTATGAAAAATTTTCTCAATTACTATTCGAAAAACATATTAACCAATTGATAGACAAGGAAGTTCAAAGTAAAATTGCAAAGAAGCTTATAGAAGAAGCATATAATATAAAACAAAAAGAGAATATAGAATTTTCTTCTTCTTTAGAGAATGTTATATTAAAATATCTAGGATACTCTAGACCTATGGCTACAAAGTTGAATAGACAAAAGGTTGTCTTATTCATGGGACCTACAGGTGTAGGTAAAACAACTACTTTGGCTAAGTTGGCAGCAATATATGCTATAGAATATAACTATGATGTAGGTCTTATAACGGCAGATACATATCGAATTGCAGCTATAGAACAATTAAAAATATATAGTGATATATTGAATATTCCTCTTGAGATTGTATATGAACCTAAGGAAATCACTAATGCGTTGGAAAGATTGTCAAGTAAAGATATTATTTTTATAGATACAGCTGGCAAGAGTATAAGGGATACTGAACAACCAGAAGAAATAAATACATTAATTACTCTTAGTGGAGCAGATGAAATTTTCTTGTGTATAAGTGCTAGTACAAGTTATCAAGGGTGTGTGAATATAATCGAAAGTTATAAATTTATAGAGGATTATTCTATAATATATACAAAAACTGACGAAGTTACATCCTATGGAAATATATTTAATTGTTGCTATATATCGGGTAGACCAATGTCATATATGACAACAGGACAAAATGTACCTAATGACATTAAAGTTTTACACCCATCGATTATAAAGAATAATTTGATAGGATGATAAATGTAATGAAAGACCAAGCAGAAAACTTGAGACAACTAGTAAATAATAGAGATGATAGACAGCCTACAATATCGACATTAAATACAAGGATATTAACAATAACAAGCGGTAAAGGAGGCGTTGGAAAGACAAACTTTGTTATAAATTTAGGTATATTGCTGCAAAAGATGGGTAAAAAAGTATTAATAATTGATGCAGATTTTGGCTTGGGAAATGTAGATATAATGTTGGGACTATCTTCACCATATAATTTAGCTCATGTAATTTTCAATGATGTAGATATATCTGATGTGATAATAGAAGGACCAGCGGGTATTATGATATTACCTGGGGGGAATGGGTTACTTGAACTTGTCAATTTAAAACCTAAACAGTTAGAGAGTTTTATAAAGAAGTTAGAAAAACTAGATTCTACAGTGGATATTATACTCATAGATACTGGAGCAGGGTTATCTACGAATAATATAAAGATGATATTAGCTGCAAATGAAGTTATACTTGTGACTACACCTGAACCTACATCTTTAATGGATGCTTATAGTGTGATAAAAATAGTTTCCCAAATAGAACAAGATATACATTTTAATCTAGTTATGAACAAGGTAGAAAATATAGATGATGCTAATAATAATATAAAAAATATCCAAAAAGCAGGAAAAAGGTTTTTAAATGTAGAAATATCTACATTGGGATTACTAGATAATAGTTCTGTAGTAAGCAAAAGTATTAAGACTCAATGCCCCTTTGTTCTAGAATATCCACACAGCAAAATATCTAAACAATTAAAATCTATAGTTAATTCTCTTATGGGAAGCGATAATGGGAAAAATACTATTAATATGTCAACCTATATTTGCAGACTTTTTAAACTTTTCGAGAACAGGTGATATGGGGGCAATATCTAATATGGAATTAAAAAGATAATTGATATAGGTGAAAAAATAAAATAATAATGAATTATAAATGATAAATTTATAATAGAAATTAGTTTTGAATATATATGCGAATAGCAAAGAGATAAGATAATAAAGTTTATATTTGAAGAACAAAGAAAACTAATGAAACCCAATTGATTTAACTTATTAATTATAGAGAATAGGGAGGGCATAAAATGGCTGATAATCAATATATGGATGTGTTCATAGAAGAGAGTGACGAACATATTCAAAATTTAAATGATATGTTATTAGAATTAGAAAATGACACAACAAACTTAGAATACATAAATGAGATGTTTAGATCTGCACATACTTTAAAGGGGATGGCTGGTACAATGGGCTTTGAGAATATTGCAAATTTAACCCATTGTTTAGAGAATGTTTTAGATGCAGCCAGAAATAATAAAATAGTATTAGAAAGCGATATAATAGATGTATTATTTGAAACAATAGATACAATAGAAGCCTTATATGGACTTATATTAAGCGGTGATGATGAAAGTAAATATGATATAACGTCTATAAAAAACAAGTTACAAAATTATCTTTCACAAGACTATATTGACTCTGAACGTAAAGATAAGGTATCAAAGGAATATAATAATGCTGATATGAATAAGCCTTTCCTAGACGAACATCATATGGCAGTTATAAAGCAAGCACTTAAGCAAGGTCTACATCCTTATTATATAACAATTAAATTAGAACCAACTTGTGTTATGAAAAGTGTACGGGCATACATAATATTTAAAGCATTAGAGGAAATCGGTGAAATAATAAAAACAGATCCTCCTATTGAAGACATAGAAGAAGAGAATTTTGATCTAGACTTTTCTTTGATTATGCTTTCAGATAGTAAAAAGCAAGATATAGAACGAGTATTGAAGGATTCTTCTGAATTAAAAAGCTTCAAAGTATCAGAGCTTGATATTGAAAAAACAGAAGTTAAAACAGTAGCTAATGAAGGAAATTATAAAGCACAAGAAAAAGCAACTCCAAGAGTTTCTAGTATAAAACACGCGATCAAAAGTATACGTGTAGATATTGATAGATTAGATAATCTCATGAATCTGGTAAGTGAACTTATAATAATAAAAAATAGTATCGAAGGTATCGATGGCTATGAGGAGATTCCAGGGATGGAAGAAGCGATTGAATATTTACAACGAGTATCTTCTGAACTTCATGAAGCTGTTATGCAGGTTAGGATGGTTCCCATTGGTACGGTATTTAATCGTTTTCCTAGAGTTGTTCGTGATTTATCTAAACAGCTTAAAAAGGACATAGTTTTAAATATACACGGTGAAGATACAGAGGTAGATCGTACAATAGTAGATGAAATAGGCGATCCTATTTTACATCTTATTAGAAACTCGTTAGATCATGGTATTGAATCTCCAGAGCAGCGTATAGCTCTAGGAAAGGAAAGTACAGGTAATATAGATTTATATGCGTATCATGATGGTAATAATGTTGTAATAGAAATAGAAGATGACGGACAGGGAATAGATATAGAAAAAGTAAAAAATAAAATAATAGAGAGAGAGTTAATATCTGAAGATGAAGTCAAAAATTTAACAGAACAAGAAATAATACAATATTTATTTCACCCAGGATTTAGTACTTCCGAAAAGGTATCTAGCATATCAGGTCGTGGAGTTGGCTTAGATGTGGTTAAAACCTCTATTGAATCACTGGGAGGAGTAATTGAAGTTGAAACCATAAAAAATGAAGGAACCAAATTCATAATACGTTTACCATTAACCCTATCAATAATAAAAGCACTATTAGTGGGCATTAAAGATGAAATGTATGCAATACCTCTAAGCAGTGTAAGAGAAGTTGTGGAAGTAACTTCAGATAATGTAAAACCTCTTGGAAACGGAGAGGTAATATCTATAAGAGGAGAACTTATGCCTTTTATAAGATTATATGAGGTTATAGATGCAGATATTGAAGATATCCCCAAGAATATGATAGTTGTAGTTGTTAAAAAAAGTGATAAAGCAACAGCGTTGTTAGTAGATGACCTCGTAGGACAGCAAGATATTGTAATTAAATCTTTAGGAAAACATCTATCTAATATAAAGATATTTTCAGGGGCAACTATATTGGGAGATGGAAGTATAGCACTAATATTAGATATAAACAATATTGTATAAAGGAGGTTGCATTGTATGGACAATCAACAGTTATTATTGTTTGTTCTAGAGAACAAAACTTATGGGATAGATGTATTAAAAATTGAATCCATCGAAAGAGTAGGTGATATTACTCGCATTCCTAATGCACCTGAAGGTATCATAGGTGTTATGAATTTACGGGGAAATATATTACCAGTACTCTCTTTAAGACAGAAGATGGGGTTAGGTTCTATCAAATATGATGATAAAATGAGAATCATTGTGTTAGATGATGAGATCAATCGAATGGGTCTCCTTGTGGATAGGGTTATGGATGTGCAAGATGTTGATTTAAATGAAATATATAATATTGATGAGGCAGATGATTTAATTCAGGGAGCCATCAAAGATCAAAATGAAAATTTAATAATATTATTAAATACTGCCAATCTCTTAAATAATAGTAATATAAAGGAGATATAGCTATGAATTTTCACATTGATAATTTAAATAGCTTTCATCTGGATGTTTTGAAAGAAATAGCTAATATTGGAGCAGGAAATGCTGCTACTGCTCTATCTATCATGGTTAATAGGCCTATAGGTATGAATGTACCTAAACTTAAAATTATCTATTTCAACGAAGTAGAAGATATATTAGGTGGAGCAGATATACCAGTGACAGGTATATACTTGGAATTCAATGGTGACATAAAAGGAACAATAATGTTTGTTCTGGATGAGCACTCTACCCTAAACTTTCTAACCCTTATATTTGGAAGAGAAGACTTAGAAATAAACAAGGATTTGGACGATATGGAAATTTCTGCACTTAAGGAAGTAGGCAATATTCTTACGGGTTCTTTTTTGACCTCCCTATCTCAGATGACTGGTTTAACAATTAACTATAGTATACCTGCTATTGCTATGGATATGGCAGGTGCCATACTAAGTGTGCCTCTCATTGAATTTGGGCAGCAAGGTGATAGGGCGCTATTCATAGAGACAAATTTCCTAGGGGATGAAAAACAAGTTAGGGGACATCTCTTTCTTATCCCTAGTATTGAATCTTATACTACTATTTTACAAGCATTAGGAGTAGCATAAATGAATAAAACTATAAAAGTAGGAATGGCCGATTTAAATATAGCTAAAAGTCCTGGAGTTCTAGTAACACTAGGTTTAGGGTCTTGCGTGGGAATTGCATTATACGATACTGAAACACAGATTGCCGGGCTTGCCCATATAATGCTTCCATCAAATAAATTGATAGACAATAATCAGAATCCTGCAAAATTTGCAGATACAGCTACTGAATTGTTGATTAATTTGATGATAGAAAAAGGTGCTATAAGAAAAAATTTAGTAGCAAAAATTGCAGGAGGAGCACAGATGTTTTCCTTTAAAAATCATAATAATAGCCTGTTGAATATAGGAGAGCGAAATGTACTGGCAACCAAGGAAGTTTTAAAAGAACTTAATATTCCCCTATTAGCTGAGGATACTGGAGGTAATTTCGGACGCACGATTGAAGTTTATCCAAGGACAGGTATGTTAATTGTTAAAACCATAAACCATGGAATAAAAGAGATATAATCTAAATATATGTTTTTATTTTTTGTTCTGCCAATATCCGAAAAAACAGGAGGAATATATAGTGAGTATTCATTCTCTAAAAAATTCTGATTTGTGGGCTAGTTATAAAGAATCTAGAGATATAAAACTACGAAATATAATATTTACAAAGTACAGCGATCTCGTGACAAAGGTGGCTATTCAGTTAGCTCCTAACTATAATAAGTATATTGATTTAGATGATTTGATAAGCTATGGAAACATAGGTTTATTGGACGCTATAGAAAAATATGATATGGATAAAGGAGTAAAATTTGAAACCTATGCATCTATCAGAATAAGGGGAGCTATAATTGATGAAATAAGAAAATTAGATTGGGTTCCAAGAAGTACAAGGCAAAAATTTAAAATTGTAGAAAAGGCAATAGAAGAAGTAGAAAACACATTAGGACGATCTGCTAATATACATGAAATAGCTAATTACCTTTCGATTCCAACAGAAGAATTGGAGGAGATATTAGCCCAAATGAGTTCATATGCTATTATAAGCATGGATGAACAGATTTTAGAACTTGTAAATGAGATGTCTACAAATACTATTAATCAAAATCAATTAACTCCTGAGGATATTGCTGTCAGAGAAGAAATAAAACAGAGCTTAACAAAAGCAATAGAGAGTCTACAAGAACGTGATAGACTTATTATTACTTTATATTACTATGAAGAATTTACTTTAAAGGAAATAGGAAAAATTTTAAATATTACAGAATCTAGAGTATCTCAATTACATACAAGGGCACTTTCAAGACTTAAGGCTAAATTATCAACTATAATTTAGATAATTTATTATAATCATTCAGTAACTCTCACCTATAAGTGAGAGTTTTAGTGCTATACAGATAGTTTATATATAAATAAAACGGAAGGGTGCGTTACATGGGTAAAATTATAGTTGAAGGTGATTCCTTTGACAAAGCATTGGAGAAGGGATTAAGTACTTTAGGAACAGATGTAAACAATGTGAATGTGGAAATACTAGATGAAGGACAAAAGGTTAAAAATGTGGTATTAAAACCATGTAAATTGCTCATAACTCTCAAGAACGGTGCTAAAGGGGGAACGAGTAATGATTTGTTTATATTAGATTATAGGGCAGATGGCGTATATATGACAGTCATGCCTCCGTCTACTGGCCTTACAAAAGATCAAGAGAGGAGTATAATACAATACATAAATAGAAAGCAAATTGAAGGACTGGATAAACAAGCATTATTTCAATCAATCTATTCCCATTGTGGACAATGGGTACAAATTGCTCCTCCTCAAAGAGAAAAAAACATTGATGAAGAAATCCAAGTATCTATCTCAAATGATCAGATGAAAGCTTTTATTACTCTTTTCCCTCCATTAGGGGGAAAAGTATTATCGAAAACAGATATAATAGAGGAATTGCACTCTAATGGAGTGGTATTTGGTATAGATGAAAACAAAATTGATGAGATATTAAGAAACCGAAAATATGAAACTCAAATAATAGTTGCACAAGGTAAGGAGCCACAAGATGGAAAAGATGGACAGATAATTTACCACGTATCCTTAGATAAGGATAGGAAACCTCTCATAAAAGAAGATGGAACGGTTGACTATTTTCATTTAGATATGGTGGAGAATGTAAAAAAAGGTCAACGATTGGTTACAATTATTCCTCCTACTAAAGGAGAACCTGGAAAGACTGTTACAGGTAAAAAGATATACCCTAAACCTGGAAAACCTAAGAGAATAGGAGTGGGTAAAAATGTAACAGTTTCTGATGATGGTCTGGAACTATTGTCTAATATTGATGGTAGGGTAGAATTAATCGGTAATAAAATTCATGTATATAATACATTAGAGATCAATGGTGATGTAGATACTTCTACAGGCAATATAGACTTTATAGGAAATGTAATTGTACAAGGTAATGTGTTGACTGGTTTTGAAATTAATGCTAGGGGACATATAAAAGTACTAGGTGTAGTTGAAGGTGCGATTTTGAATGCAAGTGGTGATGTAGTTATACAAAAGGGTATTCAGGGAATGGGAAAAGGAGTTATAAAAGCTGGAGGAAAAGTTGTATCTAGATTTATTGAGAATGCCATAATAGATGCTAATGAAGATGTAATCTCAGAAGCTATAATGCACAGTTATGTTCAAAGTGGTGGAAAAGTTCACGTGGGAGGCAGAAAAGGATTAATCGTAGGTGGAAGTATAAAAGCTACCTTGGGAATCATAGCAGGTACGATAGGTGCTCCAATGGGCACTAGTACAATACTTGAAGTAGGTTTAAATCCATCTTTGAGAAATGAATATAATGATTTAAAAAATGAATTGGAAAAAATCGAAAATGAACTTAAAAAAGTTAACCAAGCTATTCAGTTATTAGAAAGATTAGAAGAAAAAGGCGAGTTATCCGCAGAGAAAAAATTAATAAAACTTAAAGTACTTAAAACTAGAGATAATTGTCTTCATAGATTACCAGTTATTAAAGCTAGAATAGAAGAGTTGAAAGAAATATTTAATGATGTTGTGAATGGTAAGATTAGCGTACATAATATAATATATCCCGGGGTAAAAATAATTATAGGCACGTCCAATATGCAAATTTATGAAGAGATGAAATATGTGACATTTACAAGGGAACAAGGTAATATTTCAATTTCTTCATATAGTGAATAGTACTCTATGGGGGGGTTGTAATGTCTATAAAACCAATAGATTATCAAATTACAATCAATAAAGCGAATGATTTTACAAAAGATGCCAATTTAATTAAAACAAAGCCTAATATTGAACAAAATCAATTTTCAGAAGAATTGCAAAAGAAGAAAATACAAGAAGAAAGAAAAGTAAATGTAACTACAGAAATAGAATATAATCGAATTAATGGAAAAAAACAAGGAGAAGACGCTCCGTCAAAACGACAAGAAAAGAGAAAAGAAAAGAAAAACACCAATATGAAAAAAAAGACTATAAAGTGTAATAACAATTCAAGTATAGATATAAAAATATAAAACTTTCAATATAGATATATAATTAGTTCTTACCAATTCCTTGCAGATGACATGAATTTCTGCATTTTTTTGAATCATAGATAAATCAATGGCTTTAGTGTTTAATATATAAACAACTAATAGGGTATTACAAGTCAATATGATTCATAGGCCAGGGTAATCGCATACGAAAAAGCGGCAAAAAAGTTTACTACGGACAGTTTCGGTGGTAGTATATTAGCAAATCACATCAGATGTTATTCGGTTTAGGGTATCTATCTCTAAACAAACATTAAAAATACTTAACAAATAAGTCGAAAGGTTGTATGTCTGTTTTTCAAAGAGGAAATATTAACCCAAGACAAAGAGCAGTTAGAGAAGGCGTCTAAATATTATAGAACCCTTGATAATAGCCATGGAAGGATTGAGAAAAGAGAATATTATATGCACAATGATATAGGTTGGTTGTCCCAGAAAGATGATTGGATGGGATTAAAGGCATTGGGCTCTGTGTATCTCATAGAACTGAAGGAAATAAAACAAGCATATCCTATAACTATGCTATTTACAGTATAAATGACTACACAGCAGAACAGTTTGCATCTTTCAAACGGGGGCATTGGGGAATAGAGAATTCACTCCATTATTGTTCTACCTAAAAATGCTTTAAAGTTTATAAAGATAGAATAAAATATGAAACTAGTAGGTAATGATATTCCGATATCTGTACCTTTTAATGGTGGAATATAATGGATGCGATCGCCCTGGAATTACCAAAAAGCTATTGATTATATGCTTGTATATATGTTATAATATGTTATAAACTTAAACGTAGTACTTAATCCATCAATAAATTTATGCACTCAACCCTGTAAATTTCGTCATAGTAGGTGAATTGGGTATCCATGTGATGGGTAGTTATATTCCTTTAAATGGTGGTACATGGGGCAAGCATAAAAAAGATGTTACCTCGACCCAGTCACATAATACAGGAGTAAAAGCAGGTACCGCATTAAGATGGCAATTCAGGGCTGCAAATACTAATCTACTTACAACAAGGACAACAATAGGATATGAACCTTAATAAAATAAGATGAATCTTATTTATAATGCTTTTAGTATAGAATTGTCAGTCAAGGCAACACTGCTGTTGTTGCCTTGACTGTCTTACATAGGAGGTAAAATATGCAAGATATTATGATTAGATTAGATAATATAAGTCATAAGTTTGGCTCTAATACAGTGTTGGATGAAATTAATTTGGCGATAGGAAAAGGCGAAGTCGTGGGTATCGTAGGTACTAATGGTTGCGGGAAAACTACATTGCTAAAAATCATTTTAGGATTTATTTATCCCACTTCGGGTACAGTCATTGTAGATGGCAAGAAAATAGAGCCGGGTATATTAGGCGCTCTTCCGACCAGAGTAGGGGCATTAATAGAATCTCCCTCATTTTTGCCCTATCTAAATGGATTTGAAAATTTGGAGATACTAGCACTTATACGCAATGAGATCGACAAAAAGAAAATCAAAGATATAATGGAGTATGTCGGTCTAGATTCTAATAGTACAAAAAAAGTAAGTCAATATTCGTTAGGTATGAAACAACGATTAGGGATTGCCCAAGCGATTATGGAAGACCAAAACATACTTCTCTTTGACGAGCCAACAAATGCCTTAGATATAAAAGGTGTTGATATGTTTATAGATTTAGTTCAGAAAGCAGTAGCAAATAGAAAGACTGTGATACTAGTTTCACATAGACAAGATGAAATAGCACTACTTTGCAACAGGGTTTTCTTGTTAGAAAATGGTAGTATTAGCTTAATTAAGGAGCAATAAGATGCTGGAATATATTTTAAAGGGACAATTCAACAATAAGAAAACATACATAGTTGTAGCAATACTCCTATTCATACATTTCGTGATTTTAGGTTCCCTGTTTGAGTTTGGAAATGAGACAAACCTTCAGGAGATTATGACTATTCAGTTCTCGGGTATGTTTTTTGTCGCTTTCTTATTGCCCATATATTATGGCAGTTTTGTATCTAATATTTTTTGTACAGACCTTGAAAGCGGGCAATTGACATTTATATTTACCAGAGGCAAATATAGGATTTCTTACTACCTTTCTAATGTTATCTTATTAATAGTACTTTCTAATGTATTCATAATTTATTGTTCACTTTTAATTCTTGTAAGGGCATGGTTAAAGGGGATTGAGATGGGGAGTTTTTCCATAGGTATGTTTGCTATTCAGTACTCGTTATTATTTGGATATTTAATGACTATTGGAATGTTATTATTTCTAACATCTATTATTTTCAAAAACAATATTATGGGTAATATTATTCTCTTCATATTAGTAACTCTTGGATTATGGGAGTACTTTACTCATATAAATATATCTTCCATAAATCCAATCATAAGAGCCATGTTTCTATTCCATGAACCCCATGCGGGAGAATTATCGGTTCGATTTTCTCTATTATATTACAGGGCTATAGTCATATTCCTCTTTGTGATTGGATGGCTTGCGATAATACGTGTATCTCTGACAGGGAAGGAAAAGTAATATGAAAAGAATAAGAGAGCATTGGAAATATGCATTGCGTTCTAAAAGAATAAAGCTTCCAGCTATATTCCTTATGATAACTATAGGGCTATGGTTCTTAAACATTTTTAATATCGTAAAAGTAACTGACCAAAGTATTGGAATGGTTGATGTAGTAGCACATATTTTTGGTGGAATCATGAGTGAATACAATGTATATTATATATATATTTCGCTTTACATATCTCTTATGACTGTGTTATTATTTGGGGCTAAGTGGATGAGAGAGGAGATTGCCCACTATGAGCAGATGGTTTTAACTCGCCTAGAAAGTCGATCTAAATGGTGGAAGAAATACATTTTAAGCCAATATCAAGTCATGGGAATTGCCTGTCTTACTATTTCTATTATGGTATCTGCAATAGGAGCTTTTATATGGGGAATTGATAGCATACTGCCTAATTGGTTACTTATATATATATTACTAATATTTGTAAGTGGATACTTAGTTATCTTAGGTTTAATTGAACTTATATACTTGCTACTTGGTGATACCTCCAGTGGCATTGTATCTTATCTAATGATGATTGGGCTCAGGATAAGCTGTGATAGAGGGTATATTATAAGATGCTTTTCGCCGCTAAATTATCCTAATATAACTGGATTAGATATTGATATATGGAATCTATCAATATATCTCTTTTTTAATATAGTTGCAATAGTCTGTATTATATTTGTAGGATCCTTTTTAATAGCTCATAAAAAGAATATTAACGTTTGAGATTTCTTATAATTAAATTGGTTGGGGGGGCTATAAGTGAAAAACTGGCTAAAGATTGAGATTAAAAGGCTTGTTCATAGATGGCAGACGTGGGTAGGCATTATACTGTTTTTGGGAATGGTGGTACTTAGCAGTTACTTTGAATATATAGACAGAGGAGTAAACGGGATTAGCGATGGATATAATATGTATCTATCAGCTATTGGCTCTCCATTGCATTCCTACATGTCTTATGCTATTTTTTTAGTAGTTTTATTAATTTGGGGAAATAGTTTCTTTGAAGACTTTCATTCGGCAGTATTTAATTACTCAATGACTAGGATAGAGGCGAAGGAATATTTTAAGAAGAAGACTCTTTCTCTTATGGTATTGGCTTTTATAGGAATGTTAGTATTACAGATTTTGGCAATCTCTACAACTAATATCTTGGGGGAAATTTGGTATTCAAATTTAGAGCCTGATAATCTAGGGGGAATTTTGGAAAATGCTGAACTGAGAAACTTTAGTCCGCCAGTAGAATATATGCCCGAGCTATTTGAGAATATGCCTATATTATATATAGTAATTATTGCTTTAATATTGGCGATTATATCCATAGAAGGGACTCTACTAGGAACTCTCTTTTCTATGATATTTAAAAATAATCTCGGTATAATTTTTGTCCCATGGTTATCTATAATAGTTATTGGTATACTGACATATAGTATAGCACCTTATACCAGTGAAGTTTTAGCGATTTTGTCCCCAATAATTATGTCAGGCGATTTTATATTTGGTGTAGAATATGTAGGGGGGATTTCACTTTTCTATCCTTTTATATACTGGATTATGATTTGTGTTATTACATCTATAGCTATATATTGGGTCTATAAGAAAAAGATAGAGGAGATGTTATCTAATTAGGGGGCAATCCTACCTTTAAACCCACATTCTGGGGTTGCAATAAAACATAATCAGGTAGGAGGTAGATAATTATCTACCTCCTACCTGATTATGTTACGGGAGTCTATAATGTGCAGCTAATGCCATTTGTCTAGATTCTATATTTGTAGCTCACAAGCTCAACTTGATTTAGGATATCGAGAATAAATTGTTCTCTCTCTAATCTATTCATGTCATTAATATTTAATTTGCATAGATCAATAATGGGTTCTTGGTTGAGTGCGAATTCATTGAAAAGACCATACAATGCAATTTGCATCGTAAATACAAGCAGTCATAAGACGATGACGGGAAAGCAATACATACTGCAAGAATTGCAGACAGGTATTCGAAATTCCACCACCAAAAATAGAAGTTACTGAATTTAGGGCTCATGAGCTAGTATGCCCGTCATGTGGAAAGCAGCATAAGACACAGTTTCCAGATGAGGTGACCCAGCCTACCCAGTATGGACAGCGCTTCCAATTCTGTCCAGTAATTGGCCTCACATATTACGGCTAGTATAGATATAACAAGAATATCAATTAATTTATGATCCACGCCATTACCTGACCGATAATCTGTAACATTTCCCAAGCATTCAATTAATGTCTTTTTCATGATGAAACCTCACAATTTATATTTCTGAAGTCTATCATACAACCTTTCGCTAAAACTCAAAATTGCAAAAACTCTTTACTTTTTTAACTCCATGTGCTATTATTAATTAGACAAAAACATTACCTTTAAGTCAGTCCTGTGAGACTGAAAAGGTGTAGAGATGACAATGCGTATATAGGGCATATCTATACCTAAAACGTCTTACTGGGTTGGTAAGATGTTTTTTTATTATCAGAGATGGGAGTAGTGATATCTATGTCAGAGCTAAGAGAAAAGGCTGCAATTATGGACGAAACTGCAATGGATAGAGCTCTTTCGCGAATTGCCCATGAGATAATCGAAAAGAATAAAGGGACACAAAATGTGGCTTTGATTGGTATACAAAGGCGAGGTGTACCACTGGCCCAAAGATTGGCTGATAAAATAAATCAATTTGAAGGAGTCGAAATTCCTGTAGGTATATTAGATATAACCCTCTACAGAGATGATCTTTCAGTGTTAGCAGAACATCCTATAATACATAGTACTAATATTCCATTTGATGTCAATAATAAAGTAATTGTAATGGTAGATGATGTGTTGTATACAGGGAGAACGGCTAGGGCTGCCATGGATGCAATAATAGATGTAGGCAGGCCAAAGGCTATACAATTTGCAGTACTAATAGATAGGGGCCATAGAGAACTGCCTATAAGGGCAGATTTCGTAGGTAAGAATCTACCTACATCTAAAAATGAGATTGTAGATGTACATGTAATAGAAATAGATAAATTCGATGGGGTTACCATATCAGAAAGATTAAACTCCCTTTAATACAGTCCAGAGAGGCTGTCAAGGGTTGTCTGATTAGTTGCTTTTACTACCTTGATAGTCTTTACTATCAAGGTTTTATTTATGTAAAAAATAGAGAGAAAGGTGGCTTGATGATGGCACTCAGGAGAAAAGATATATTGGGTTTGCGAGATTTATCATTAGAAGAAATAGATGAAATTTTAAATACTGCAGAGCTTATGAAATATATACTCACACAAAATAATAAAAGAACTCCCCACCTCCAAGGGAAATCAATAGTAACACTGTTTTATGAAAATAGTACTAGAACGAGATTATCTTTCGAACTTGCTAGCAAGTATATGGGGGCTAGTGCTGCAAATGTATCTACACCTTCTAGTAGTGTTGCAAAAGGAGAAACATTATTAGATACGGGCCGTACCATAGAAAGTATGGGGGCTGATGTGATAATAATAAGGCACCCTATGTCAGGTGCTCCACATTTACTTGCAAAACATGTCGATGCTTCAATAATAAATGCCGGTGATGGAATGAATGAGCACCCAACTCAAGCCCTTTTGGACATGTATACTATAAAAGAAAAACTAGGTCGGTTAAATGATATAAAAGTAGCTATAATTGGCGATATAATGCATAGCAGAGTAGCAAGAAGTAATATATGGGGTCTTAGGGCTGTGGGAGCTCAAGTCTATTTAGCAGGTCCTCAAACTCTCATGCCCTTAGATATAGAAAAGACAGGCGCTGTTGTATGCACTACGGTTGAAGAAGCCATTGAAGGTGCAGATGTTGTAATGGGGCTTAGGATACAAAAGGAGCGACAGAGGGAAGGGCTCATACCTTCCATACGAGAATATGCTCATCTATTTGGTATAGATAAAGAAAGAATAGAATTGGCAAGTCCTAATTTAATAATAATGCATCCTGGCCCAGTAAATAGAGGTATAGAGATGACATCCGAAGTAATAGATAGTCCAGCATCTGTAATAAATGAACAGGTAACAAATGGGGTAGCAATACGTATGGCTCTTTTGTATCTATTGACTAGAAGGAGGATGGTAGCATGATATATATAAAAGATATATCCATAGTTGATGGTGTTTCTGAGATTCCTTATAAAGGTGATATAGTAATAGATATGGGGAAAATAGTAAAGATTGGCAAAGGGTTAGATGTTGACTTCAAAAATGCTATAACGATAAATGGAAAAGGTCTTCATATATTGCCTGGTCTTGTAGATATGCACTGTCACCTCAGAGAACCTGGATATGAGTATAAGGAAGATATAGAATCGGGTACCAAAAGCGCAGCAGCAGGTGGTTTTACAAGTATATCAGCTATGGCAAATACAAATCCTCCTATAGATAATGGAGGGATGGTTAATTTTATAAAATCCAGAGCAAAGGAAGTGGGAATAGTTAAAGTATATCCAATAGCTACTATAACGAAGGGTTTGCAGGGAAAAGAAATAACAGAGATTGGAGAACTCTATGAAGCAGGTGCAGTTGCCCTATCGGATGATGGCATGCCAGTCAAAGATTCCAATGTGATGAAACTTGCCCTTCAGTATTCTAGAATGTTCAATATGCTTATAATAAGCCATTGTGAAGATTTAGATTTAGCTGCTGATGGTGTAATGAATGAAGGTTATATGTCTACCATATTAGGTCTTAAGGGTATAAATAGAGCAGCAGAAGAGATAGGAATAGCTAGAGATATAATACTGGCTAAACACTATAAGACACACATCCATATAGCACATGTAAGTACTAGTGGAAGCGTAGAGCTAATAAGGCAGGCAAAGCATGAAGGGATACCCATAACATGTGAAACAGCACCACATTACTTTTCAGCTACAGATGAGTGGGTAGATGGATATGATACAAATACAAAAGTCAATCCACCTCTTCGAACCGTGGATGATGTGGAAGCCATAAAAAAAGGTTTAATGGATGGAACTATAGATGTAATTGCGACTGATCATGCACCTCACCATATGGATGAAAAGAATATAGAATATAATTTAGCAGCTTTTGGAATATCGGGGTTTGAAACGGCATTTTCTCTTGCATATACAAATTTAGTAGAACAAGGTATTTTTAATCTATCTACTTTAGTGGAAAAGATGAGTAGCAAGCCTGCTAATATTTTAGGTATAGATGGAGGAAAGATAAAAGAAGGTTGTATTGCTGATATGACTATAGTAGATTTAAATAGAGAATACATTGTGGATGTTGATAACTTTTATTCAAAGGGTAAAAACAATCCTTTCAATGGAAAGAAACTAAAGGGACAAGTATTATATACGATAGTAGATGGAAAGATTGTGTATGAGAAGGGTAAAATAGTTTAAAAATAAATGGGAGGATTGATATTCTTGATAGATAATCTTATAGAAAAAATAGTAGAGAAGAAAAATCCAACAGTTGTAGGTCTAGATACTAGATTAGAATATATACCAGATAAAATATTAAGAAAATACAAAAAAGATGAATATATGACATTTGAAGAGGCAGCACAGGCCATTTTAGCGTTTAATAAGATGTTAATAGATGCAGTATATGAATATGTACCTGGTGTAAAAGTACAAATAGCATACTATGAAATGTATGGCCCCCCTGGTTTAGAAGCATTTGCTAGCACTTGTAGATATGCCAAAGAAAAAAAATTAATTGTAATTGGCGATGTAAAGAGAAATGATATTGGATCTACTGCAAAAGCCTATGCTAGTGCTTATCTAGGTAAGACAAATCTTATAGATAATAGTAAAGAGGCATTTGATTTAGATTTTATAACTGTAAATCCATACTTAGGTATAGATGGCATATTACCATTTATAGAGGAATGCAAAACATATGATAAGGGTATATTTATACTTGTAAAGACATCAAATCCATCTTCGACAGATTTTCAAGATCTCTATGTTGGAGAAAAAATGTTATATGAAGTTGTTGCAAATAAGGTGTCTGAATGGGGAAAAGAATTAATAGGCAAAACTGGTTATAGCTCTATAGGTGCAGTAGTAGGTGCAACCCATCCACGACAGGCAGAGGCATTACGACAAGATATGCCCCATACATATTTTTTGGTGCCAGGATATGGGGCCCAAGGGGGAAGCGCCAAGGATATATGTGGGTGCTTCGATAGAAGGGGTTTAGGAGCAGTAGTAAATGCATCACGAAGTATAATCTGTGCATATAAAAATGATAAATGGAGGGAAAAATTTACTCCAGATCAGTTTGCTGAAGCAGCATTGGCGGAGGTATTAACTATGCAAGATAATATAAATCAAACATTAGAACAAAGTGGAAAAGCATATTGGTGATAGGAGGAGTTGGATGGCTAAAAATAAGGATATAAATAAAGTTATGATAATAGGTTCAGGGCCGATTATAATAGGACAAGCAGCAGAATTTGACTATTCGGGAACTCAAGGTTGTAAAGCTCTGAAAGCAGAAGGAATTGAGGTAGTGCTTGTAAACAATAATCCAGCTACTATAATGACTGACGTAAATATGGCGGATCACATATATCTAGAACCTCTTATAGTAGATAGTATAAAGAATATTATACGTAAAGAAAGACCAGATAGTATTCTACCTACCCTAGGAGGTCAGACGGCGCTTAATCTTGCAATAGAATTAGCGGAAGATGGTTTTTTAAATGATAATAATATTAAGCTTTTAGGTACATCAGTCAAAACTATAGAAAAAGCAGAGGATAGAGAACTTTTTAAAAAGACAATGGATAAAATAGATGAGCCTACTATAGAAAGTACCATAGCACATACTATAGAAGAGGCAGTTGAGTTTGCTGAAAATATAGGCTATCCAGTGGTAATAAGGCCAGCTTATACATTGGGAGGTACCGGTGGAGGTATAGCAACTAATAGAGATGAACTAATATCAATAACCTACGATGGAATTAGAGTTAGTAGAGTGGGTCAAGTACTAGTTGAGAGGTCAGTAGCCGGTTGGAAAGAAATAGAATTTGAAGTAATTAGAGACAAGAATGCCAATTCAATAGTAGTATGCAGTATGGAGAATATAGATCCTGTAGGTGTCCATACAGGTGATAGTATAGTGGTAGCGCCGGCGAAGACATTATCTCCCAGAGAATATAGTATGTTAAGAAATTCAGCTCTTAAAATAATAGAAGAACTCGGCATCGAGGGAGGATGTAATGTTCAGTATGCTCTACATCCATCGAACTTAGACTATTATGTAATAGAGGTTAATCCACGGGTCAGTCGCTCCAGTGCTCTTGCTTCTAAAGCCACAGGATATCCGATAGCAAAAGTAAGTGCAAAGATAGCAATAGGTTACACTCTAGACGAGATTCCATATGATGTTGAAGGGACAAAATTTGCATGCTGTGAGCCGAAAATAGACCATACAGTTGTGAAGATTCCTAAGTGGCCCTTTGATAAATTTATAAAAGCAGATAAAACTTTGGGCACTAAGATGAAAGCAACAGGAGAGGTAATGGCTTTAGCATCAACAGTTGAAGAGGGATTGTTAAAAGGAGTAAGATCCCTTGAATTAGATATAGATAGATTAGAGCTTCCACATTTGAGAAAGTTAGATAAAAACTCACTCATACTCAAGCTTAATGAAAAAACGGATGAGGGAATATTCGTAGTTGCTGAATGTATGCGAAGGGGATTATCATTAGAAACAATATATGAACACACTGATATAGATAAATTTTTTCTAAGTAAAATTCAGAATATAATTGAGATGGAGCGAAAACTCCAAGGTTATTCAATTGATACATTAGATATTCATATACTGAAGGAAGCGAAAACCATGGGATTTACGGATAGGGCAATTGGTCATCTGATCGGTGCAAGTAGAGAGGCTATAAGAAACATACGAAAGAGATATAATTTAGTGCCCCTATATAATGAAGTAAAGACATGTGCTGCTGAGTATAAGAGAGCATCTTCCTACTATTATTCGACTTATGTAAAAAAAACTGAACTTAATATAAGAAAGGACAAAGAGAATATTGAACCTAGATGGGAGAAAGAAAATAAAAAAGTTGTAGTTATAGGCTCAGGTCCAATAAGAATTGGTCAGGGAATAGAGTTTGATTATTGCTCTGTACATGGTGTGTGGGCGCTTAAGTCCCTTGGATACGAAACAATAATGATAAATAACAATCCTGAAACTGTGAGTACTGACTTTGATACGGCAGATAGATTGTATTTTGAACCTTTGACTAGTGAAGATGTATTAAATATATTAGATACAGAAAGGCCTGCTGGGGTTATTACGCAATTTGGAGGTCAAACTGCCATAAAATTGGTGGAGGCAATATCGAATGCAGGCTATAGAATATTAGGAACCCAACCAAAACATATTAATGAGGCAGAAGATAGGGAGAAATTCGATAAACTACTAAATAGACTAAATATATCTAGACCGAAAGGTATAACAGTATTCACTACAGAAAAGGCTGTGGCTGGTGCGGAAAAATTGGGCTATCCAGTTCTTGTAAGACCTTCATATGTATTAGGAGGACAAGGTATGGAGATTGCCTATAATAGCGATGATATTGTAGAGTATATGAATATAATTACTCGCACTAAACAGGAACACCCAGTGTTAATAGACAAATATTTGTTAGGAAAGGAAATTGAGGTAGATGCAGTTTGCGATGGTGAAGATATACTTATACCAGGTATAATGGAACATATAGAAAGGGCTGGAGTTCATTCTGGAGATTCTATATCAGTATATCCACCTCAGACACTTTCACAGGACATAGTAGAGAAGATAATAGAATATACTAAACAGCTTGCTATTTCACTTAATGTGAAGGGACTTATAAATATCCAATTTGTATATTATGAAGATGAATTATATGTAATAGAAGTAAATCCAAGGTCTAGCCGAACAGTTCCCTTTTTAAGTAAAGTTACAGGTATTCCCATGGTGGCTTTAGCTACTAGAGCTATGTTGGGAGAAAAGCTTATAGATATGGGATATGGAATAGGCTTAGCGCCGGCGCGAGACATAGTTGCCGTGAAGGTACCAGTCTTTTCATTTGAAAAACTACCTCAGGTTGAAGTTAGTCTTGGGCCAGAGATGAAATCTACAGGTGAAGTATTAGGTTTAGGAAGAAGTTTTTCAATTGCTTTATATAAAGGTCTTATATCTGCCGGGTATAGATTTAAAGAAAAGGGGACTGTACTTATTACAGTTGCTGATCATGATAAACAAGAAGTAATACCAATAGCTTCTGGCTTTGAAGAATTAGGATATGAGATATTGGCTACAGAAGGAACTGCCCATGTACTTAGGTCAAATTATATAGCAGCCAATACAATCTCTAAGCTTAGAGAGGAATCTCCTAATATAGAAGATTATTTAAATGAAGGAAAAATAGATATCATAATAAATACGCCTACTAAGGGCAGAATGCCTCAAAGGGATGGGTTTCAGATACGAAGACGAGCAGTAGAATATTCAATTCCATGTTTTACTTCACTTGATACCGCTAAAGCTTTTTTAGATTCATTGAGACGACATATTAAAGGAGCAGATATATGGAATGGAGAAATAATAGAATTGGAGGAGTTATAATGGCAGAATCTCAGATATGCAATATTATATTTAACTATAGCATTGCCACCGATATATATATTATGGCTATTGAGAGTAAGTATATTGCAAACACGGGTAAGCCTGGGCAATTTATCCATATAGAGATACCCTATGATAATTCTCTGCTCTTAAGGCGTCCTATAAGTATAAACAGTGTAGATAAGAAGAATAATGTAGTGTATATTGTATATCAAGTAGTAGGCACAGGAACAACGATACTTTCGAATTTGAATAAAGGGGATACGTTGGATATACTAGGTCCCCTTGGAAATGGTTTTTTAATACCTAAGGATGTAAACAACATTGCTATTGTGGGAGGGGGCTGTGGCATTGCTCCACTTAAATATATAGTAGATTATTGGAGAAATATATCATATACCACTTTCTTGGGATACAAAAATATAGACTCCATATATCAACTCATGGAATTTGAAAGAGCATCGGAGAGACTCTATCTTACAACTGATGATGGAAGTCAAGGTGAAAAGGGAGTTATAACTGAAATAGTAAAGAGAGAGATAGATGATATATCTCCACAACTCATAATAGCATGTGGTCCCATCCCTATGCTTAGGGAAGTTCAAAATATTGCAAGTACTCGCAATATTCCCTGTCAAATATCTTTGGAGGAACGAATGGGATGTGGCATAGGTGCTTGTATGGTTTGTTCTTGCAAGGTAAAAGCAAAAGACGGATTTGAATACAAAAAGGTATGTTCTGATGGACCTGTATTTTTAGGTGATGAGGTGATACTAGATGAGAATGCCCAATTTAGCTGTTAATATATGTGGAGTTCAATTTAAAAATCCCATAATAGCAGCTTCAGGTACATTTGGATTTGGTAGAGAATTTTCAAATTATATAGATATAAATCGTATAGGAGGTATAACTGTCACAGGGATTACGTTGCAGCCTAAAGTTGGAAATCCTCCACCTAGAATTGCAGAAACACCGTCCGGGATTCTAAACAGTGTCGGTCTTCAAAATCCAGGTGTAGATTACTTTTTAGAGGTTGAGCTACCAAGGCTGCTTACATACGATACGGGTATTATAGTAAATATAAATGGAACTACCATAGATGAATATTGTAAAATAGCCGAAAAGCTCAGCAAATATCCCATAGATCTAATAGAATTAAACATATCATGTCCAAACGTAAAGGAAGGCGGACTTGCATTTGGTGCTCATCCAGATATGGTATATGAGGTAACAAAGGCTGTTAAAAAAAGTTCAACACAACCACTAGTAGTGAAATTAACCCCTAATACATCTGATATAAAGGAAACAGCTAAAGCTGCAGCTGAAGCTGGCTGCAATGGTTTATCCCTCATAAATACACTCATCGGTATGGCCATCGATATAAATAGAAGGAAACCCATACTTGCCAATATAACAGGGGGACTGTCTGGACCTGCAATAAAACCTGTTGCTTTGAGAATGGTATGGGAGGTTAAAAACACAGTAGATATTCCTATAATAGGCATGGGAGGTGCGATGAAGGGAACGGATGTGGTAGAGTTTTTACTTGCTGGTGCTACAGGTGTAGGTGTGGGTACTGCAAATCTAGTATCTCCAACGGCATGTATAGATATTTTAGAGGAACTTACGGCATATATGATAAAAAATGATATTGAAGATATAGATGAGTTAATTGGAACTTTAAAAATATAGAAGAGAGGGTTAAATATGATAGATAAAGATATAGTGATAAATATATTCAAGGAAACAGAAGTGCTCATGGATGGACATTTTTTACTTACCTCCGGAAGACATAGTGATAAATATATTCAATGTGCAAAAATTACTCAATATCCAGATTATACGGAAGAGATAGTAAAGCTTTTAGCAGGACAATTTAAAAATAAAAATATAGACTATGTAGTTGGACCTGCCATAGGAGGTATAATACTTTCTTATGAGATGGCACGTCAATTAGGTGTAAAATCATTATTTGCTGAGCGGGAAGATGGAAAAATGACATTTCGTAGAGGCTTTAATCTACCTAAAGGTTCAAATGTACTAATAGTAGAAGATGTAGTTACAACTGGTGGTTCGGTTAGAGAGGTAATGGATCTTGTAAGAGAACTAGATTCTAACATACAAGGAGTTGCATGTCTTGTTGATAGGAGTAATGGTACGATAGATTTTGAAACATCATTTGTTCCTGCATTGGCTATGGATGTCAAATCCTATAATCCTCATGAATGTCCTCTTTGTAGAGCTGATATTCCTCTTGTAAAGATGGGGAGCAGAAAAATATAAATCTACTTAAATGGGGCTGGCAGCCCCATTTAAGTAGATAGCCTGTAATAACGCCTATTGCATTATCTTTAAAGATTTTATGAACTCTTTTTTTGGTGTCACGTACAAAGTACTATAGTTATCATATATAACCATTCCTGGTTTTGCTCCTGAGGGTTTTTTAACATGTCGTTTTAGACAATAATCAACTGCTACATTACTGGAGTTTTTCCCCTTACTATAATATGCAGCAAGTATAGCACCTTCTTTTAAAGTTGAATCGGGGATTTTCTTTCCCTGTGTTCTAATTATAACATGTGAGCCAGGTATATCCTTTACATGAAGCCATATATCATTGCTATTGGCTATTTTTTGTGTAAGATAATCATTTTGTCTATTATTTTTCCCTACATATATATCGTATCCATCGCTAGATAAATAGTGATAGGGCTTAGAATATCTGTCTTTCTTTTTTTTCTTTCTTTTTTTTCGATTGGACTTTTTTATATATCCTTCTTCTATGAGTTCTTCCTTTATTTCTTCAATCTCTATTTCTTCAGTACAGTTACTTAGATTTTCAATTAGACTTTCAATATATTTTATTTCATTTTCTGTTTCTATTATCTGTTTTGACAGTTGCTTTTGTGCATTTTTAAGTTTAGTATATCTCTTAAAATAGATATCTGCATTTTGTGCAGGAGTTTTATTAGGGTCAAGGGAGATTTCTTCTTCAGCTCCAGTAGGATCATAATAATTTATAAGGTTTATCTTAGAGGTACCTTCAGGAATTTTATAGATATTTGCAATTATAAGTTCACCCCATAATCTATACTTTTCAGCATCTTTTGCTTTTTCCAGTTCTTCTCTTTGTATTCTTAACTTTTGTTCATTATGTGCTAATTCTTTTTTTAATAATTTATACAAGAAAGAAGAGTGCTGTTTTATTCTATCAGTTCTATCCTTTTCAAGATAATATATATCTACAACTTTAGATGGACTTTCATAATGCTCTTGTAGATAGAGAGGGAATTGTTCATATATAAACGGAAGAATATCTATATATTCACCCTCTTCATCTTTTAATATAGTAGGTACAAAGTTCTGTTCTTTAACCTGGGAAAAAAACTCTATAAAAGATTTACAAACCATCTCTGTTTGCTTTTCAAAATTGAGTTTTCCATTGGCATTCTTTAATGCTCTATATACTATTTCATTTGCAGAAAGTTTTGATATTCCCATGAAATTTTTGAATATTGTCGTGGAAAAGTCGTCTTGTCTTACTTCTAAGAGAAGTTGTTTTAATCTTTCTCCTTTTTCTAATAGGGGATTTTGCTTTTTGTTACCAGGAGGGAGTATATAATTTTTACCTGGTAAAACTTGTCTAATGCTACTTACTGTGTCGGGAATATGTTTTATACTATCAATTATTTTATCATCGTTATTAAAGAGTATTATATTACTATGGCGCCCCATTATTTCAATAGCCAATGTTTTTATTGATATATCACCCAATTCATCTATACTTTCGATTTTTATATGGCATATTCTGTCAAACCTCGGTTGTTCTATATCAATTATCCTGCCATTTATTAAATGCTTACGTAGTACCATACAAAACATAGGTGGTACATCTGGATTCGCTTTTGTGTGTTCTGTTAGATGCATTCGTGGAAAATTAGGACTAGCTGACATAAGTAGAATATAATTTTGTCTATTAGCTCGGATATATATGTGGATTTCATCTCTTTCAGGTTGATATATTCTGTCAATTCTTCCTCCTATAATCTTCGATTGTAATTCTTTTATTATACTAGATAGCATTATACCATCAAATGCCATATCCACACCTCCTATTCTTTATTATACTATAAAGCAAAATTTTAATCATATATTAATTATTTTCAAATACATACTATTGAAAAATAATTAATATAGATAATATCAGAGAAGAAGTAAGGGGGAAAAGTTTATGTCATATAAGAAATATATGGTATATCTCATATTATGCCTAATGCTTATAACTACTATGACAGGCTGTGTCTTATCAAAGAAGAATGATAAGACTGACAGTGATGTGGATATGTCGGATCTAACTAATATGAAAAATGGAGATGAGTTGATGATGCACGGCGATGAAGAGGATGAAGAGATAGATATAGAAATTAGAGAGACTTTGCTCTATTATCAAGATGACAATGGATATCTTGTTCCAGTTGTCAGGAAAATACCATGGGAAGAAGGAATAGCAAAGGCTGCCCTTAACATGATGAAAGATACTCAAGAACAACAAATGGATTTTATGGCGATGGGTTTAAAACCTGTTTTACCGGCAACTGCTAAGATAAATGGTCTTTCCATACAAAACGGATTAGCAAAATTGGATCTTAGTAAAGAGGTTATGAAACTAGATAATGCAGTTGAGGAAAACAACATGGTACAAGGCATAGTGATGACATTATGTGAGTTTCCAGCTATTGAGAGAGTTCAATTTTTATTTGATGGTGAGATAATAGATTCTTTAAAATATGGTACAGATGTTAGTAGACCTTTGGAGCCACAAAATCTTAATTTGGAATTAGGTACTACCGATAGAATAGATGGAGGGGTAGTAACTGTTTTTTATCACAATAGAACTAGTAGCCAATATAGTTACTTAGTTCCTATAACTAGAATTATTGCCCATGATAGTCCTACCTTAGAAAAAGCTATTGAAGAACTCATAAAGGGCCCTAAACCAGAGAGTGGACTTGATTTTGATATACCACTTGGCACAAAATTGTTAGGAGTACAGATAGAAGATGGTATAGCTAGTATTAATTTCAGTAGCGAGTTTAAAAATTTATCAAGTTATAGCAATAATGAAGAGATTGTAATTAGAGCAATATGCATGACGGCAAAGCAATTTCCTACTGTGGAGAAAGTGAATATATTAGTAGAAGGAGAAAACTACACACCAGAAGGGGTGACGGTATCTACTTTTGTCAATGAGTATTGACAAAATTCTAATTTTCCTAGGTTGTAATGTTAAATGACGGATTTTTTTAGAAATATTCTATACAGATATTTTGTCCTTGCTGGAAGGTATAAGATTTTCTCAGTGTCTATAATTAGATGTAGAAAGATTTAATTTGTGTTTTGTTGGAGCCCTTGAGATATTAGCATATAATTGTAATAGACCAAAGAGGGCTCCGCTACTGTAATTTAACTAAAGTAGGTTTATCTTTCAGCCTCAAAACGGTATTTATTGGAAATATACTTTCTCATTTATTTCTTTTGGATTTTGTGTAAATTTACTATGGTTTAGACGTTTGAATTTGTGTTTAGCTATGTTAAAATTATAATTAGTCATGACAAGAAACTTCAATGGGGTATATAATATAAATGTTAAGATGATTTTTATTATAGTTTATACTTTATTTTTTTATTTAATTATAAATTTACTAAAAATAGTCATCTATTTAATAATAATCTATAGTTATGGTGGTGAAGCATAGAGATGGATAGGATAGTAGTTGCAACCCATAATAAAGGAAAAGTGAGAGAAATACGGGAAATACTAAAGGATATACCCTTTGAAATAGTTTCCTTAGATGAAATAGGTTATGATATATATGTAGAAGAAGATCAACCTACCTTTGAAGGTAATGCTTTCAAAAAAGCTATTGAAACCATGAAACATACAGGTGAAATAACTATAGCTGATGATTCAGGATTAGAGGTTTATTACTTAAATGGACAACCAGGGGTATGCTCAGCGAGATATGCAGGTAGCGATGCCACTGATGAAGAAAATATTGCAAAATTATTAAATGCACTCAAGGGCGTACCTAAAGAATCTAGACATGCTGTCTTCAGATGTTCAATTGTTATGGCGTATCCCAATGGCCGTATATTAAAGTCAGAGGGGATATGCAAAGGAAGGATCGGCTTTACGCCTAGAGGAAGTGGAGGGTTTGGCTATGATCCCATATTTGTAATAGATGATAAGGGGACAACTTTTGCCCAATTGGAACCAGATAAGAAAAATAAATTAAGCCATAGAGGAAAGGCATTAAGACAATTGAAAAGTCTCTTGGAGGATATATATAAAGAGAGCTAAGCTCTTGTGTAGATTGTAGTTATTTGTAAGTACACAATAAAATTTAGTTTAAACGTAACATGTATAAATTTGGAGGATATTATGTACATAGGAGTTTTAAGTGATACTCATGGACGACAATTATCGCTTAGGAAAGCATTGAATTCTATGAAGGATGTGCAACTTGTCATTCATTATATAAAAAACTTATAAACGTATAAAACATAGATAAAAGCTATCTTTTACGAGCATAATGAAGAATAAATGCGATTAATTGCATATAATAATCTATTGATTAGGTTGACCTATAGTATATATTAGGCTATACTATTCTATGCTTGACGTTGCGAAAAAATCTTTTAAAATAATAGTTGACAGACTGAAGCTTTTGTTGTATAATTCAATAATGTCGGCGCAAGAAATGTGCGGGTGTAATTCAATGGTAGAATACCAGCCTTCCAAGCTGGTTGTGTGGGTTCGATTCCCATCACCCGCTCCATTATGCGCCTGTAGCTCAGTAGGATAGAGCAACGGACTTCTAATCCGTAGGCCAGGGGTTCAAATCCCTTCAGGCGCGCCACTGATTATGATATTTGTGGTGGGTATAGTTCAGTTGGTTAGAGCGCCAGATTGTGGCTCTGGAGGTCGTGGGTTCGAATCCCATTACCCACCCCATTGTGTTGGGGCGTAGCCAAGGAGGTAAGGCACGGGACTTTGACTCCCGCATTCGTAGGTTCGAGTCCTGCCGCCCCAGCCATAATCATAAGAATGCGACCCATTAGCTCAGTCGGTAGAGCACTTGACTTTTAATCAAGGGGTCCGGCGTTCGAATCGCCGATGGGTCACCAATAGTGCGGGCGTGGCGGAACTGGCAGACGCGCTAGACTTAGGATCTAGTGCCGCAAGGCGTGGGAGTTCGATTCTCTTCGCCCGCACCAAAATTATTTCTATAAAATGTGCGGGAGTGGCTCAGTGGTAGAGCGTCGCCTTGCCAAGGCGAATGTCGCGGGTTCGAATCCCGTCTTCCGCTCCATTTTATGTAGAGTATCCTATTTAGGGTTCCAAATAGGCGCCCATAGCTCAGCTGGATAGAGTGACAGACTTCGAATCTGGAGGTCGAAGGTTCGAATCCTTCTGGGCGCACCATAAAATTGTAATATATGGGCCATTAGCTCAGTTGGCAGAGCACCTGACTCTTAATCAGGGCGTCCCGGGTTCGAATCCCTGATGGCCCACCAAGACAAGCCGCTAGAAATCAACGTTTCTAGTGGTTTTTCAGTGTACCTGGCATGGATAACAACTACATTGCTGATGCATGTGGCTGTGTAAATAAATTTGACTAATTATAATGAACTCTTTATGTATATTTTTGCATAAAGGGTTTATTTTTTTCCCAAAATGCTTTATAATCATCATTAAGGTAGTATGGAATGATTTTTGCTCATCATTATTGTAGCACGGAAGGATGGTAGTATAGCATATCCTTTCTATAATTTCACCATAGCTGCCAAATTTTAAAGTTATCTAGTAGAAATTTTTTTAAATTATTTATTCAAGCAGATAACAATAATATAGAGAAAGGATGCTTTATAAATGTTTTGGGCAAAAGATTTGGAATGTATGCCAAGAGAACAAATACAAAGGCTCCAATTGGAGCGTTTGCAAAACACAGTAAGTAGGGTATATGAAAGAGTTCCCTTTTATAGAAAAAGATTCGATGAAATTGGTCTTAAACCAGAGCACATACGTACATTAAAAGATATAGAAAAAATTCCTTTTACTGTTAAAGATGATTTACGGGCAAACTATCCGTATGGGATGTTTGCAGTACCGATAAATAGAATTGTGCGACTCCATGCTTCATCGGGAACTACTGGTAAACCTACGGTTGTAGGATATACAAAGAAAGATTTAAAAATATGGTCTGAACTTGTGGCTAGAATGGTTGTAGAGACGGGTGTAAGTGAAAATGATATAGCCCAAATTTCCTTTGGATATGGATTATTTACAGGTGCCTTTGGTCTTCACTATGGACTAGAAAGGTTGGGTGCAACTGTAGTACCAATTTCTACAGGTAATACAGAACGACAAATAATGTTGATGAAAGATTTCGGTTCTACGGTATTGGTTAGCACACCATCTTATGCCATGTATATGGCGGAAGTGGCAGAAAGTCTTGGAATAGAACCACGGAAATTAAATCTCAGGATAGGTCTTTTTGGTTCCGAAGGTTCTACAGAAGAGATGTTAAAAGAGCTAGAGAAAAAATGGGGAATTCTTGCAACGGAAAATTATGGACTTAGTGAGATAATGGGTCCTGGAATATCAGGAGATTGTCATATGCGTTGTGGAATGCATATAGCAGAAGATCATTTTATACCAGAAATAATAGATCCTAAAACAGGTGAGACTTTACCTCCAGGTGAAGAAGGGGAACTGGTTCTTACAACTATTACCAAGGAAGGACTTCCTATTCTCAGATATAGAACTCGAGATATAACATCTTTAAATTATGAGCCATGTCCATGTGGACGGACATTGGTTAGGATGTCGAAAGTTCAAGGACGTACCGATGATATGCTTATTATAAAGGGAGTAAATGTATTTCCTTCTCAGATAGAGAGTGTATTGATGAGCATTGACGAGGTAGGTCCTCACTATGAAATAGTAATTCGACGGGAAAAATATCTTGACGTATTAGAGATCAACATAGAGGTCTCTGATGCAAGACTTCTTGATAAATTTAGTGCTTTAGAGGCACTTGAAAATAAGATACGTCAAAAGCTTAAGACAATTTTGCAGATTGATGCAAAGGTGAATTTAGTTGAGCCACATACATTGAAGAGATTCGAAGGCAAGGCTAAGAGAGTAATAGATATGCGTAATAAAAATAATTGATGGATTATCGGAGGGAGAATATTGAAAGAATTATTGTTAGGTAATGAAGCTATAGCTAGGGGAGCGTATGAGGCAGGTGTTAAAGTTGCTACCGCATACCCAGGTACCCCTAGTACCGAAATAACAGAATGTATAGCCAAATACGATAATATATATGCCGAATGGTCACCTAATGAAAAAGTTGCCCTTGAGGTGGCAATCGGTTCTGCTATAAGTGGCGGCCGTACAATTGTATCTATGAAACATGTAGGTTTAAATGTGGCGGCTGATCCCCTGTTTACAGTGGCATACACAGGAGTAAATGCAGGACTAGTTATAGTTGTAGCAGATGATCCAGGTATGCATAGCTCACAAAACGAACAAAATACACGATATTATGGAAAAGCTGCTAATATACCCATATTAGAACCATCAGATAGTCAAGAAGCTAAAGACTTTGTAATATTTGCTTTTGAGCTAAGTGAAAAATATGATACTCCGGTTATAATACGAATGACTACGCGGGTATCCCATTCACAGAGTATTGTGGAGCTATGTGAACCACAAGGGCAGAAGCTTAAAGAGTATAAAAAGGACATTTCCAAATATGTAATGATGCCTGGAATGGCCAAGGCCAGGCACATTATAGTAGAAGATAGGATGAATAACTTGGCGGATGATTCAAATAGTATGTCAATAAATGAGGTTGAAACAAACGATAGGAGTGTGGGCATTATAACCAGTGGTATATCATACCAGTATGTCAAAGAAGTTTTACCTAATGCATCCATATTAAAATTAGGTATGGTATATCCTTTGCCCGATAAGCTTATAAGAGAATTTGCATCTACCGTTGATAAATTATACGTAATAGAAGAGTTAGAACCTTTTATAGAAGAGCATGTAAAGAGTATGGGTATAGAAATAGCTAGTGATGGTCTTTTTTCAATACAAGGAGAATTGAGTGGGAATATCATATATTCTAAACTTACGGGTAAAGAACTTAACAAAAAATCTCCGGCTGCTGTTCCTGGAAGACCACCTGTTCTATGTCCTGGATGTCCTCATAGAGGTGTATATTATGCACTTAAAAAGCTAAAGTTACACGCAACTGGAGATATAGGTTGTTATACTCTTGGTGCACTTCCACCATTGGAAGGTATAGATACGTGTATATGTATGGGTGCAAGTATAGGAATGGTTCATGGGATAGAAAAGACACGTGGTAGAAAAGAGACAGAGAAATGGATTGGAGTAATAGGTGACTCAACTTTTATCCATTCAGGCATAACAGGACTTATAGATATTGTCTATAATAAGGGAATATCAACGGTGGTCATATTAGACAATTCTACTACTGGCATGACAGGACATCAAGATCACCCAGCTACTGGCAAGACTATAAAGGGTGAACCAGCGCCGGTGCTTAATTTAGTAGAACTCATATCGGCCATAGGTATTAAAAATATAAAAGTTGTAGACCCTTACGATATAGCTAAAGTGGAAGAAGTTTTGATGGAAGAGACAAAAAGGCAAGAACCCTCTGTCATTATATTTAGTCGGCCATGTGCTTTATTAACAAAGAAAAAAGAGAAACCATTTACAATTGATCAAAATAAATGCAGACATTGTAATATATGTATGGGTCTAGCATGCCCTGCAATAACTAGAGATGGAAAGACCCTATCTATAGACAAAACACTATGCAACGGATGTGGTTTATGCGCTGATATATGTAGATTTAATGCAATTGAAAGGTTGGTTGATTAAAATGGCAACTACGAATATACTAATAGTAGGAGTAGGGGGGCAAGGAACTTTGCTCGCAAGTAGAATAATTGGAAATCTAGCTATGGATCTTGGATATGATGTAAAGATGTCTGAAGTTCATGGTATGTCCCAACGGGGAGGTTCTGTTGTAACCCATGTTAAGTATGGGAATAAGGTGTTTTCACCCCTAATAGAAATAGGTACGGCAGATATAATAATAGCCTTTGAGAAACTAGAGGCACTGAGGTGGTCCCACTACCTATCAGATACTGGAACAATGATTGTCAATAATCAGAGGATCGATCCATTACCAGTAATACTAGGTACTGCTCATTATCCTACAGATGTGATGGATGAAATCAAATCAAGGAGCTTTAGATGTATAGAAGTAGATGCTTTAAACATAGCTAGAAATTTGGGAAATGATAAAGTTCTAAACACAGTATTATTAGGCGTATTGGCGAAACAATTGGATATGCCAATTAAAAACTGGTTAGCTGCAGTGGAGGCAAATGTTCCTTCAAAAACCATAGCAATAAACAAAAAGGCCTTTAATGAAGGTTATAACCAATCAATTTGGTAATTATTAATGTAAAGGTGGATTAATTATATGTATTGGAATAAATCTATAGAATGTATGGATAGGGAAGAACTTAGAGAACTCCAATCTCAACGTCTAATTGATACGGTAAGGCGTGTATATCATAATGTTCCCTATTATAGGAGTCTTATGCAACAGAAGGGGTTAGTACCGGAAGATATACGAGGTATAGAAGATCTCTCACTCCTACCATTTACTACAAAACAAGATTTAAGAGATAATTATCCCTATGGGCTTTTTGCCGTTCCACTGAGTGAAATAGTTAGAATACATGCTTCATCTGGCACTACAGGTAAACCAACTGTGGTAGGCTATACAAGACAAGATATAGTAAATTGGTCAGAGCTTATGACGAGAGCTCTTACTTGTGGAGGAACGACAAAGGAGTCGGTTATACAGGTGGCTTATGGTTATGGCCTTTTTACTGGAGGTTTAGGGGTGCATTATGGTGCTGAAAGAATTGGTGCATCAGTTATCCCCATATCTGGAGGTAATACTAAGCGACAAGCCATGCTCATGAGGGATTTTGGCACTACTGTACTTGCATGTACTCCTTCTTATGCGTTACATCTTGCTGAAACCATAGAGGAAATGGGTATAAGACATGATGAGTTAAAACTTACAAATGGGATATTTGGTGCAGAGCCATGGAGCGAATCCTTGAGGAAGGAATTGGAGGAAAAACTAAATATATCTGCAATAGATATATATGGATTAAGTGAAGTTATAGGACCTGGTGTAGCAAGTGAGTGTCAATGTAAATCAGGTCTTCATATCTCCGAAGATTATTTTATACCGGAGGTAGTAGATCCTGATACAGGTGAAACTCTAGAAGCAGGAAAAGTTGGAGAATTAGTTCTCACTACAATAAATAAGGAAGGTCTACCAGTTATTCGCTATAGAACACGAGATATTACATCTTTAAATTATGAACCATGTAGTTGTGGGAGGACTCATGTAAGGATGAACAAACTACTAGGTAGAACCGATGATATGCTTATAATAAGAGGTGTAAATGTATTTCCATCTCAAATAGAAAGTGTACTCATGGAAATTGGAGATATTAAGCCCCATTATCTACTTATAGTAGATAGGATTGATAATTTGGACTTCCTTGAAATTTGGGTTGAAGTTTCAGAAGAACTATTCTCTGATGAAGTTAGAAAGTTAGAGGAATTAAATAGAAAGATAACTAAAGAAATACAGGGTACGTTAGGGTTAAGTGTAAAGGTAACATTAGTAGAACCTAGGACAATAGAGCGTAGTCAGGGGAAGGCTAAGAGAGTAATCGACAAGAGAAAGATGTAAAGGAGTGTTTTTCATGTTAGTACAACAGATCTCTGTGTTTGTTGAGAATAAAAAGGGTAGGCTCGTAGGAGTAACGGAAGTATTGGCTAAGAATAATATTGATATATGTGCTATCTCTATTGCCGATACTACAAATTTTGGAATTTTGCGTATGATAGTGGATGCGCCGGCGCTCGCAGTTGAGGAGCTCAAAAAAGATGGGTATACAGTTAGTACTACTGAAGTAATTGCAGTTGAAATAAAAGACCAACCTGGGGGCTTAAATGAAGTGCTAAAAATACTTAGAGATCATGATATAAGTATAGAATACCTGTATTCTTTTGTGAAAAGACCAGCAGAGAATGCTCTTATACTCTTTAGAGTAGAAAATACAAAAAAAGCATTAGATGTACTTAGAGAATCAGATGTGAAGATAGTATCAGAGGCGGACATATATAATATAAAGTGAATTAAAACCAGTCATATATGGCTGGTTTTTTTCTGATTAGTAAGAAATAATTACGATAAATGTATATTATTGAGTATAAAACAGTATGTCAATTTACAATTATCCATAATTTTCATGAATAAAATTTAAAAAAGAGTTATAATAGATATATTATATAAACTAGAGGTGAAAGTATGCGATCAACTAGAGCTTATATAGATTTAAATAGGTTAGATAAAAATATAAAAGAACTTAAAAATATTATAGGACCTAATGTGAGTTATATGGCGGTAGTAAAGGCCAATGCATACGGACATGGTGCAGTGGAAGTGAGTACACAAGCCATTGAGTCAGGTGCTGATTGGCTAGCTGTTGCCATACCAGAAGAAGGAGCAGAGCTTAGAGAAGCAGGAATTAAGGCTCCTATTCTAGTATTAGGCCCTATTGATTATGACGGAGCAAAATTGGTAGTAAAATATGATCTGGTGCAGACAGTTTATTCAAAAGATATAATTTATATGTTAAATGATTTAGGATGTAAAAATCATAAACCTATTTCTGTTCATATAAAGTTAGATACGGGAATGGGACGTATTGGTATAAGGCATGATAGAGAGTTAATAGATTTCTTGGAAGAAGTTAAAGATTTGCCATATATAGACTGTCAAGGTGTATTTACTCATTTTTCTACATCAGATGAAAGTGATAAGGCATATACAATGAAGCAGTTAAGGACTTTTACTAAAATGCTTGATATATGTCGTTCATATGATATGCATTTTAAATATATACATGCAGCTAATAGTGCAGCTATTATTGATTGTCCTTATACCTATTTTAATATGGTCAGAGGAGGTATAGCTATGTATGGCTATTATCCATCAAATGAAGTAGATATTGAAAGAGTAAATATACATCCTATATTAGAATGGTATACTAAGATTATACATATAAAAGAAATAAAAAGAGGTGATGCAATAAGTTATGGAAGAACCTTTATTGCCCCAAAGCCTATGAAAATTGCCACGATACCAGTGGGATATGGAGATGGATATAATAGATTGCTTAGCAATTGTGGACATGTCTTAGTAAGGGGGCATATGGCTCCTATAGTTGGGCGTATATGTATGGATCAAACCATGATAGATGTGACCCATATAGATAATGTATCAAAGGGAGATGATGTAGTACTCATAGGGGAACAAGGAAATGAAAAGATATCAGCCGACGATATTGCGAGATTGTGTAGTACAATCTCCTATGAGATATTAACTGGGATTTCACCTAGAGTAGATAGAATATTTATATAATATTATTCTAGTACAGTTCGTAAAAAAACTTACTTTTCGCAAGAAAAAAAGAGGAATTTATGTTTTAATGTCGAAATCGTCTATAATAGTTGTATTTAATCTTTAATATATGTACTATAAAGGTACATAAACATACGTATATAATTCAACAGAGGCAGTTTTTTAGGAAGGAAATCACTATGTCTAATAATATACCAGATATTTCACAGTTAAATGCTATTGTCAAAGAAACTATAGATGCCCTTGAAGAAGGTAAGGCAAAAATATTTGAAATCTCTGAACAAGCACAAAATGAATATAAGGAATTAAAAGCGAAATTGCATTTAATTCAAGAAAAAGTCCAGCATATCATAAAAGAAACAGAACTGCTTGAGAAAAAGGAATTAGAAAGACGTAAAAAACTCATGCTAGTAAGTAAAAATTTTAATATATATAGTGAAGACGATATTAAGGGCGCCTATGAGGCAACTAAGGATCTTCAAATAAAATTAGCATTAAAACGGGAACAAGAAAGACAGCTTATATTACAACGTACAGATTTAGAACATCAGATAATCAAAATAAAAGACATTATAGAAAGATCTGAATATCTTACAAGTCATGTAGCAGTGGCTATGGAATATTTAACAGGTGCACTATTTAATATAGGTAATACCCTTGAGGATTTGCAAAAAAAGGAGATACTTGGTGTAAGGGTTATAACAGCTCAAGAGGAAGAAAGGCAACGAATCTCGCGGGATATACATGATGGTCCTGCTCAATCACTTACGAACATATTAATTAAATGCGAAATATGTGAAAAGCTCTTTGATATAGATCTAGAGAGGGCAAAAGAAGAAATAAAAGACTTAAAAAATTTAGCTAGAGATAGTTTAAAAGAACTTCGTGAAATAATATTTGATCTTAGACCTATGTCGCTAGATGATTTGGGTTTGGTACCAACTTTAGAACAATATACTGCAAAATTTCAAAGAGATACTCAAATAAATGTCAAATTAAATTTATATTCTAATGAGGTAGAAATAGATCCGGTAATAGAAGTTGCAGCTTTTCGAATAATACAAGAGGCATTGAATAACATAAAAAAACATTCTCAAGGAACTAAATGTAGCATAGAACTTTCAATAGAAAACAATAAATTAGTCGGAACAATAAAAGACAATGGTATTGGATTTGATTTAGAAGAAGCAAATAAACCAAAACAAAATTTAAAATATGACAGTGGATTTGGTATATATAGTATGAGGCAAAGGGCAGAGCTACTTAAAGGTAAAGTAAATATAGAAACAGAACAAGGTAAAGGCACAGCTGTTAAATTTGAGATCCCTTTATGTGTTGGGGATAATGCTATAGAAACAGAGGAGGAATAATATGGAGAAGATAAAGGTTATGATTGCTGATGATCATTCCCTTATCAGAAAGGGACTGACCCAGATATTAGAACTTGAAAGTGATATTGAAGTAATTGCCCAAGCATCTAATGGTAGAGAGGCAGTAAAACAGGCCTTAAAGTTGGAACCAGATGTAATTTTGATGGACATCAATATGCCTATTCAAAATGGTTTATCTGCTATAAAGGAACTGAGGGGGAAGGGATGTCCATCTAATGTAATCGTTCTTACGATACATGAAGATAGAGAATATCTACGTGAAGCTGTTGCTATTGGAGCAAATGGGTATGTTATGAAAGACGCTGAAGCGGATAATCTAGTAGAGGCCATAAGAGAGGTCAATAGGGGAGAGATGTATATTCAACCCAGTATGGCAAGTGACATGATATATGCTATCGGAAATTCTTCATATGAGATATTACCAAATTATCTTGGTTTAAAGGAAACAGATCTCACCCCTAGGGAAATAGAGGTATTATTACTTATTGCAGATGGCATGAACAATAAAGAGATTGCTGATGAATTGTATATAAGTGAAAAAACAGTAAAGAATCACGTATCTAATATATTTAGAAAGCTTGATGTTTCAGATAGAACCCAAGCTGCAATATATGTATTAAAAAATCATTTGCGTTAATAAGATTATATTTAGCTTTATTTAGTGGGAGATAGTTGTTTAGATATACTAGCATTTTAAGTAAATATATTGTAATATAGTACTAGGTCTATGAAAGGAGTAATTTTATATGACAATTTTAAAACTATCATTGAAACTTTTGAGTACACATGCAGTAATGTCTATTGTACAGTTTGTTCTCATGCTCCCATTATTTGGTATACTTAAGGATAATCAGATATATCAGTGGTCTATAGGGATTCTATTTATAGCAATATTTTGGTTTATGATATATGCCGATATGAGTAATAATGGCTTACAAGATGCTAAATCAGAAAAATATAAGCCACATAAGGGATTTATAGCAGGCCTTTTATGTACTATTCCTGGTATTATATTGTATGTAGCTGCTATTTTATATGGGCAGGATGCCAATAAAATCAATTGGTTTGATGTAACTTTAAGAATATGGTTATCTCCTTATATAAAAATATTTAATTCACTAGAAAGTTCTATGCCACATCCAGCCTTAGTAGTAAATCTGTTCTTGCCCATTGTAGCAGGGATTAGTTATATGGATGGATTGAGAAAACGCCAAAAAATACGGGATGCCATAGATGAAGTAGATAAGAAAAAAGAAGAAATATCAAAGGTTGGCTATAAAAAATAGACCTTCGAATTCGAAGGTCTATTTTTGTGTATAAACATTTGGATTTTTGAAAAAATATATGTATATTCTTTAAGGAGGATAATATGGACGAGAAGATTAAAGGTAGGTTGGTTATAATAGGTGGTGGTGAAGATAAATCAGGTAAATGTGATATTTTAAAAAAGGTCACAGAGCTTTCTGGTGGTAATAAGGCCAATATAGCGATAGTAACAGTAGCCACTCAAAAACCAAAAGAATATGGCAATATATATACTGGGCTCTTTAAAAAGATGGATATATCGAAAGTGAATATGGTCAATATTGAAAATAGGAAAGATGCTAATGATCCAAATAATATAAAGATACTTAATGAAGCATCTTGTGTTTTTTTTTACTGGAGGGGATCAGCTTAGAATAACCTCTCTTATGGGAGGTACGCAATGCCAGCAAATTATCCAAAAAAGATATGAAATGGGTATGGTGATATGCGGTACAAGCGCCGGCGCTTCCGCTATGAGTGAAACCATGATAACTTCAGGCAAGGATGATGATGCACCAAAAAAATGTACTTTAAAGATGGCACCTGGTTTAGGTTTTTTAAAGGGAGTGATAATAGATCAACATTTTGCTCAAAGGGGAAGAATTGGAAGACTACTCATTGCTATCGCTCAAAATCCACATATGATTGGTATTGGAATAGATGAAGATACTGGCATAATAGTTATGCCTAATGCTATTTTAGAGGTAATAGGTTCTAATGGTGTTACCATATTAGATGGTATAGACTGTACAATGACTAATGTATCTGAGTTAGAACCAGATCAGGTATTAGGTATTACAAATATTAAAATGCATGTCCTACCGGCAGGGTTTAAATATGATTTAACTGACAGACAACCTGTAATCAGGAGGTAATATATTTGAAGATATGTGAGATTAAAGTCTTTAAAGGGCGAAATGTATATAGCTGTACTAGGGTAATTAAATTAGTAATAGATATTGATAATCATGTTGATATTACCACTGACAATATTCAAGTATTCGATCAAAAAATAATGCAATATCTACCTGGACTCAAGCTCCATAGATATTCATATCTTATAGAGAATGCAGATAGCGCTGTAAAAAAACATTATAAAGAGAGATATTTAGCTCATGTCATTGCATGTTGTATTATTGAAATTCTAAATATTTTAGGAGATGATATATCTTTTAGTAAGGTGATGCATATTGATGGAACTGTATATGCGATCATATACGAATTTATAGACAGTGTATCTGGAATAGAAGCAGGTAAATTAGCAGTAAAGCTCTTAGATGCATTAATATATAATAAAGAATTGGATTTCACTTATGAACTTGAAGATTTAATTGACAAATCAATCGAAACAGATTTAGGACTTAGTACAAAAGCCATAGCAAAGGCGGCAATAGATAGGGGAATACCAGTTACAAGGATAGATGATAGCAATATATTGCAGTTAGGTTATGGCAAATATGCTAAGAGAATAGAAGCTGCAATAACTGAAAATACAAGCTGTGTTGCAGTAGATATTGCTTGTGATAAACTTCTTACTAAAAAACTCTTAGACGATGTTGGTATTCCGGTTCCAAATGGGGGTGTATGTACTAATTTATATGAAGCAATGTCAATAGTAGACTATATAGGAAGACCTGTAGTTTTAAAACCACAAAAGGGAAATCAAGGCAAAGGTGTATCCACAAATTTAAGAGATAAGGGAGATATAGAAAAGGCATTTAAATATGCAAAAATGTTTGATGATTCAGTAATAGTGGAAGAGTTTATTAAAGGTAAAGATTATAGGGTTCTTGTTATAGACAACAAAGTGGCAGCAGTAGCGCAACGTTTACCTGCTTATGTAGTAGGAAATGGGGAAAATAGCATAGAAGAATTGATATATATGGAAAATAATAAACAAAATAGAGGTAAATGCCATGAAAAACCTCTTACTAAGATAAAAATTGATGATGTAACTATAGATATATTAAAAAAACAAGGATATAATTTAACTAGTATTCCAAGTAAAAGTGCAAAGATTTTATTAAAACCAGGTAGCAATCTAAGCACAGGTGGTATCGCAATAGATTGTACCGATGTGATCCATCCTTATAATATTGAACTAGCAATACGGGCTGCTTCTGTTGTAGGTTTGGATATAGCAGGAATAGATATTACTTGTAGAGATATATCGACTCCAATAAGAAGAGAAACAGGTGCCGTAATAGAAGTAAATGCGGCTCCTGGTCTTAGAATGCATCTATATCCTTCTATAGGAAAATCTAGAGATGTAGGCAAAAATATTATAGACATGTTATATCCTAAAGGTGCTCCATATTCTATTCCTATAATATCTGTTACTGGAACAAATGGCAAAACGACAACGGTACGCATGATAAGTCATATATTAAAGGTATATGGATATAAGGTTGGAATGACTACCACAGAGGGTATATATGTGGATGACAGTTTAATTATGGAAGGCGATACTACAGGTCCTTTAAGTGCACAAACACTGCTCACCAATAAAGATATAGATATAGCCGTATTAGAAACGGCAAGGGGGGGTCTCGTTCGTTCAGGTCTTGGATATGATATAAGCGATATAGGAATACTTACAAATATATCTGAAGATCATATTGGCCTAGATGGTATCTATACATTAGAAGATCTTCTTAATGTAAAATCTTTAGTATTAAAAGCTATAAAGGATAGTGGATATGCCATATTGAATGCTGACGATCCAATGGTTATAAAGGCAGCACCTATAATAAAATCAAAAATAATATATTTTTCAATTCATGCAAATAATATATTCATTCATAAACATTTGGCCGAAGGAGGAACTTCGGTATTTATAAAGGACGGTCTAATAACGATTGGTGTGGGTGAACAACTTATGCAAAGTATCTATATATCCAAAGTACCTGCAACATTTGGAGGTAAACTTATACACAATGTAGAAAATACATTAGCGGCTGTAAGCGCTACGTATGCTCTAAAAGTACCCATGGATATAATAGCGAAAGGTGTATATTCATTCTATAGCGATGAAATACAAAATCCTGGAAGGTTTAATATATTCAACATATATAATTTTAGAGTAATCATAGATTATGGCCATAATATTGATGGATATTTAAAAGTGTTAGATGCAGTGAAAAAAATGGGAGCAACTCGGCTTGTAGGTATAATAGGAGTTCCTGGTGATAGAGGAAATGAAGTGATAAAAGAAATTGGGAAGATATCAGGAGGGACATTTGATAGGATCATAATAAAAGAAGATAGCGATTTAAGAGGTAGGCAAAGGGGAGAAGTAGCAAAACTTTTAAAGATAGGTGCTCTATCTTCAAATATTGACAATGAACAGATATATATTATATACAATGAAGTAGATGCTCTAAAATTTGCCATATCAAGTGCAATAGCCGGAGATCTCATAGTGATATTTTATGAAAAACTGAAACCAATACTTAATGTTATAATGAAGTTAGAAAAATTAGAAGGCAATTTGAATTATAAGACAGGAGAGTCGAAATCTGAGAATGTTTTAACACCTGTTGAATAGGGAAAAGCTGGTATTTTTATTTACCAGCTTTTGTTTACGATTTTATAGTATTTTACAGTCCTTTAAAACCACATTAGATAGCTATATTTTGGGGTTTTCGATTACTAAATCTTGTAAGTTCTGCTATTCCTGCACTTTTAAGTTCCTTTAAAGCTCTGTCAAAACAATATGCTAAACAATCTAAACTGTGAGCATCTGAACCTATGGTTATTACCTTTCCACCCATGTCTACAAATCTTTTTACAATCTTTATATTGGGCATAGGGGAATCTGATATATGACGATATCCAGATGTATTTACTTCAATTCCTTTTCCTTTTTCTATAAGAACTTTAAAAATTTCATCTATTATATCAATACCATATAGATAATCATCTTTTTCCCACTCCAGAGGAGAATATCTTTTAACATAATCTAAGTGGCCTAATACGTCAAAATTGTCAAATTTCTGTATAAGCATTAATATCTGTTCATAATATTTTATATAACTTTCTTCTTTGGTCTTATCTAAATAATATTCTTTTAAATAGGGATCCATACCGTCAACCACATGTACTGATGCTATTAAAAAATCTACAGGAAAGGTATCAACAATTAGATTAAGTTCATCTAACGCATGAGGTTGAAGACCAAGTTCCATACCTTTCTTAATAATCAATCTATCCCCATATCTTTCTTGCATAGTTTCTATACTTTTTATATAGAGTTCTAGGTTATTCATATCAAAATGGGCTTTATTGTCTGGCCAATCGAGATCAATATGATCAGTAAATACGATTTCATCAAGACCTAACTTTATTGCTTGCCTACATGCTTCATCCATTGTCATCTTACCGTCTATTGAATATTGTGAATGAATATGATAGTCGAACAAATTTAACACTCCCTCTTTCCTCTGTACGAATTGTATTGTATATGCTTTTAACAATACAGTCAATATAGAATTATTGTCCTTTATTTAAGAATATTTATTTTTTAATCTATGCATATTCTTATAATACGAAGGTATCAATAATATATCTGCACTTAGCCAAGCAGAAACTTCGGCAACGCATATACCGGTAAATCCCAAGAACTTTGGTAGAAACATAGCTAGAGAAATTCTGGCTATGAGTTCCAATGCGCCGGAGATCATAGGTATTACAGTATTTCCAAAACCTTGTAGTGCTGATCGATATATAAATAATAGATTCAATATAAATAACATGCTAACTGATATATGTATATATTCTTTAGCAATGGCTATAACTTCAGTTTCTTCTTTTGAAACTATTAAAGCAATAAAATTTTCGCCAAATAGGAATACAATAGCCATTATGCCAAGACAAGAAATCATAGATATTTTTATACATTTCCTTAATCCCAATTGTATTCTTTCAAATTTATTGGCACCTAGATTTTGTCCTGCGTACGTTGCCATGGCAAATCCGAAGGTGGAACCAGGCTGTTCAATTATACCTACAATCTTAACCGCTGCGGTATATGCTGCAACATATAATGCTCCGTATCCATTGACTACATACTGAAGAACCATTGCCCCTATAGAAATAATAGAACTTTGCAATGCCATCGGAAGACCTAGTATAATAAGACGTCCTAGAAAATCTTTATCTACATGCCAATCTTTCTTTTCTAAAGCAAAAAAATCTACTTTTCTAATTGCTAAAAGACAAAATATACAAGAACTTGTCTGAGCAATTAAGGTGGCATAGGCTGCACCTGCAATACCCATATTAAATTTCATTACAAATAATATATCCAATACAACATTAATAGAAGAAGCTATCACCAAGGCGACTAAAGGAGTTCTACTATCGCCTAGTGCCCTTAATGTTGCAGAAAAAAAGTTATAAAACATGGTAATTATGATTCCACTAAATATAATACTAATATATAAGTTTGAATCACATATGAGCTCTGATGGTGTATTTAGTATTTTTAAAAGAGGCATTGTCAATGAACGACTTATAATAGTTATGATTATTGCAACTATAGCAGTCAAATATATGGACATTGTAAATGCCTTTTTTAAACCTTTGTAATCTTCCGCACCGAATTTTTGTGCGACTAAAATAGCAAATCCTTGTCCTAATCCTATACCAAATCCTAATACAGCCCAATCTAGTGTGAAAGTTGCACCAACTGCTGCTAAAGCGTTTACGCCTACGCCTTGTCCTATAACGATACTATCTACCATACTATAGAGTTGTTGAAATATATTTCCAATTAGCATAGGTATAGCAAAAGATAGCAGTAGACGTGTAGGATTTCCTTTTGTCATGTCTTTTACCATATATACACCCCTTAATAGATTTTTCATTTCACATTATCATAATAATTTTATTTTGTAAAGTTAGTAAATATCGAAATTTTGACTGGTTTATTCTCTTAAAACAGTTCATTATCATTAAAACATATAGATATCTCATATATTTAATCTATATACTCATTTAAATATACAGCACAAGTATTTATTAGCTTATGTTAAGTTCAAATATAACAAATTACATTCTCAATAGTATAATAACTAGTATAATAACAAATTAAAGCATTCCTAGAAGCAAATTTTATACAGAATCCCTATAAAATACTATCAAAATAAAAAAGTATTTGACATTACTATTATAAAAATATATAATAGTAACATATTTTATTGCGTTATCAGTTTAACCAATTAAAGCGATAAAGAGAGGTTGAGTTATGAGTTATTGGAAGACACATATACCAGCAGGGGTACAAGATTTTTTACCAGATGAATATTATAATAAATTACTAATGGAAAATAAAGCAAGAGAGATATTTGATAAGTGGGGCTATTTAGAGGTTGAACCTCCTTCATTTGAATATTTTGATGTATTTAGTGAAGGGAAGCCGTCTATAGAGCAAGAACAAATGTTTAAATTTTTTGAGCCAGGAAATCGAATATTGGTTTTAAGGCCAGATTTCACAATGCCAATTGCCAGAATAGTTGCTACTAAACTAAGAGATGAACGTCTTCCCATACGCCTTTCATATGTGGGTAATGTATATCGTTATGAAGAGCTCCAATCAGGGAAACAACGTGAAATTGCTCAAGCAGGTATAGAACTTATGGGAATTAAGGGCGTAGAGGCAGATGCTGAGGTAATTGCAATAGCTATTGAAAGCATAAAAAACATGGGGTTGTCCAATTTTCAAATAGATATTGGCCAAGTTGAATTCTATAAGGGACTCATCGAGGAGTGCGGTATTAAAGGGGAAGAGGCAGATAGACTTACTTCTCTTATAGACAACAAAAATATGCTGGCATTGGAGCTTTTTTTAAATAAACTCAATGTATCCGACAATACAAAGACATTTTTGAAAAAATTGCCGCTACTTTATGGTGATAGCAGCATGCTCGATGAAGCATATTCTATAGCTAACAATTCAAAGAGTAAAAAAGCTGTAGATAATCTGTATACTGTATATGAAATACTTAAAGATTATGGTTTATCAAAATATATAACTTTCGATTTTGGTATGGTACATAGTATAAATTACTATACTGGAATAATATTCAAGGGCATGACCTCTGATATAGGTTATCCTATATGTGGTGGTGGTAGATATGATGGATTGGTATCTGAATTTGGTTATGATATACCCGCTACTGGTTTTGCACTTGGGATAAAGAGAATTTTAATTGCGTTAGAGAGACAGAAGGGATTGTTTGAAAGGCCTAATATAGATGTACTTGTAGTATTTGACGAAGAGGATAGAAAACAAGGCTATGAGTATATGGGAAAACTTCGAAAAGAAGGTAAACGTGTTGAGCATTTTCTATTAGACAGGGATAAAGTGGATATAAAGGAGTATGCAATCTCAAAATCTATAGATAAAATTGTAGATATAAAGAAAGGAAAGATAGAGGAGATGATACTTTGATAACTATAGCTCTCGCCAAGGGGCGATTAGCAAAAGATGGTTTAAAACTGTTTCAAAGAGCAGGTATCAAGTGTTCTGAATATGATAAGGAATCTAGAAAACTTATATTTATGTCAGATGATAACAAATATAAATTTATAATGGTAAAACCAAGTGATGTACCCACATACGTAGAGTACGGTGCTGCTGATGTAGGTGTTGTAGGCAAGGATACTTTACTTGAAGAAGGTAGACCTCTATATGAATTATTGGATTTAAAATTTGCAAAGTGTAAAATGGCAGTTGCTGGATTTGAAGATAAGAAAACAAATTTTATTACCAATACGAGTATAAGAGTTGCCACAAAATATCCTAATATAGCACATAACTATTTTACTGAAAAAGGTGAGATTGTAGAGATCATAAAACTAAATGGTTCAGTAGAATTGGGACCTATAATAGGGTTATCTGATGTAATAGTTGATATAGTAGAAAGTGGAAGAACGCTTAAAGAAAATGGACTTGTGGTTTTAGAGGAAATATGTCCCATTACTGCTAGACTAGTTGTAAATCAAGTAAGCTTAAAGACTAAGCGAGAAGAGATAAATAATATGTTAATAAATCTTGAAGAGGCATTAGAGGAGGATTAAATATGATTAGAATATTAGATGGAAGAGACAGGGAAACACAGGATATAATATATGATCTAAATCGTCCTTCCCAACTTGAATATACAGATGAAAGGCGGATTGTATGTAATATACTGGAAGATATAAAAAACGCAGGAGATGAAGCTCTTCTTGAATATACTAATAAATTTGAAGGAACTCAATTTAAGGATATAAACGAAATAGTAGTCTCAAAAGCTGAGATGGAAAAAGCATATGATCTAATATCTCCAAAGCTTTTAAAGACCATGGAATTATCTGCAAAAAACATAAGGAATTATCATAAAAAACAGTTGCAAAACAGCTGGGTAACATTTGAAAAAGATGGTGTTATGTTAGGACAGCGTATAACTCCTTTGGCGAAGGTAGGAGTGTATGTTCCAGGAGGAAGGGCTAGTTATCCGTCGTCTGTACTAATGAACGTCATACCAGCCAAGGTAGCCAGTGTTAAAGATATTACCATGGTAACACCTCCTTCAGCTGATGGGCAAATAGATCCAGCTATTCTAGTGGCAGCCAGCTTAGCAGGAGTAGACAAGGTGTATAAGATTGGTGGCGCCCAGGCCATTGGTGCCTTGTCATATGGTACTGATACGATAAAAAAAGTAGATAAGATAGTGGGCCCTGGCAATATATATGTGACTCTTGCTAAAAAAGAAGTATTTGGATTTGTGGACATAGATATGATAGCAGGTCCTAGTGAGATACTTATAATTGCAGATGAAACAGCAAATCCTTCGTTTATAGCTGCGGATCTTTTATCTCAAGCTGAACACGATCCCATGGCTAGTTCCTTATTGGTAACAGATTCATGTAAACTTGCAAAAGAGGTTAAAGTAGAGCTATGTAGTCAAATGGAAGTTCTATCTACTAAAAAGACTATAGAGGCATCACTATCAGATTATGGGTGTATAATCGTTGTAGATAATATAGTTAAAGCTGCAGATGTGGCAAATTCAATTGCACCAGAACATCTTGAGATTATGACTAGTTATCCTAATGAACATTTAAATTTAATAGAAAACGCCGGCGCCATATTTATAGGTTCATACTCTCCAGAACCAGTGGGTGACTATATGGCAGGACCTAATCACGTTCTTCCAACAAGTGGAACTGCGAAATTTTATTCTCCTTTAGGGGTAGATGACTTTATAAAAAAGAGTAGTATAGTACGATATACAAAAGATGCATTGTTTAAAACCTATGAAGATATTGCGCTATTTGCTAGGGCAGAAGGTTTTGAAGCACATGCACGTTCAGTAGAAGTGAGGTTTGATTGAAATGGATTATCTTCGTAGCGATTTAAAAGATTTGATACCCTATAAAGCAAGTAATATAGAATATGACATAATATTAGATAGCAATGAAAGTCCTTTTGATATACCAGACAGTACGAAGGAAAGGCTTATAGAATATATAAGTATTGGAAATATATTTAACAGATATCCAGATCCTAATTCTACTGCATTGAGGGAGGCTATTGCCCATTATTGTGGTGTAAAGCCCAATAATATATTAGTAGCTGCAGGTTCAGATGAACTAATTCGAATGATAATAAATGCATTTGTAGACAAATATGAATACGTGCTATGTCCTTCACCTTCTTTTAGTATGTATAATATATATACTAAAATATGTGGAGGAATCCCTCTAGATATACAACTTAGAAAAGATTATAGCTATGATATGGATAAATTCATATCGGCAGATAGACAATATAATGCAAAAGTGGCATTTATATGCAATCCTAATAACCCAACAGGTACAGTAATAGAAAAACAGGATATAATATATTTAATAAAAAATTTTGATGGTTTAGTGGTTATAGATGAGGCCTATTTTGAATTCTACGGGGAGACTATGGTGGATTCTGTATTAGACTATGAAAATGTAATAATATTAAGGACATTTTCCAAGGCATTTGGAGCAGCTGGCCTTAGAATCGGATATCTAGTTGCCAACGAGGACTTAGTAGAGGATCTATATATAATTAAGTCACCATATAACGTGAATACTTTTTCCCAACTCACGGCACTAGAACTTTTAAAGAATTTTGATATAATACGAGAGAGGATAGACTATATAGTATCGGAACGCGATAGACTTTATCATATATTAAATGATGTAGAAGGTATAGAGGTAGTTCCATCCAAAGCTAACTTTTTGCTATTGCAATTAAAAGATAGTCAGGAAATATATGCAAAACTGCTTGAAGAAGGTATATCTGTAAGAAATTTCCCAGATGATACTGATCTTTCTAGCTGTATACGCGTAAGTATAGGAACAAGATATGAGAATGATAGGTTTTTAAAAGTACTGTTATCTAAACTAGAGAGGAGGTAGAAACAATATGAGATGTAGTACTATTCAAAGGGTTACTAGAGAAACCAATATTTCTGTTAAATTAACACTTGATGGCACAGGTGATATGAATATAAATACGGGTATTGGTTTTTTAGATCATATGCTTGTATTATTTGCAAGTCATGGTCAGTTTGATATAAATATAGAATGTAAAGGTGATATATATGTAGATGCACACCACACAGTAGAAGATTTAGGTATTGTACTTGGTGAAGCTTTCAGTCAAGCATTGGGAGATAAAAAAGGAATCAATAGATATAGCTCTATTATCTTGCCTATGGATGAAAGTTTAGCAATGGTAAATGTAGATATAAGTGGTAGGCCTTATCTGCACTACAACGTAAAAGAATTACCTCCTAGTCTTGGAAAGTTGGATAGTCAAGTATTTGAAGAGTTTTTTAGGGGCTTTGTAAATCATTGTAAGGCGACAATTCATATAAATCTTATATATGGTCGAAATGGTCACCATATTATTGAGTGTATATTCAAGGCCTTTGGGAGGGCATTGAGTGAGGCCGTGAAAAGTGGCAGCTCTGATAGAATACCTTCTACAAAAGGCATATTAGACTAGGGGAGGGCTTTAAACATGATAATATATCCGGCCGTAGATATAAAAAATGGTAATTGTGTAATGCTACAGCAGGGTAAACCAGAGTCTAAGACTATATATGGCAATGATCCTGTAGAAATTGCTTTAAAGTGGCAAAATGAAGGAGCAGAATATATCCATATTGTGGACTTAGATGGTGCTATATATGGTGAAGATAGGGGAAATCTTTCTATTATAGAAGATATACGGGAAAAATTAACTATTCCAATACAGGTAGGTGGTGGAGTAAGGGATACCGATAAAATTGCTTACCTGTTAGATGAGGTCGGTATAGATAGGGTAATAGTAGGGACATTAGCTATAGAAGCTGAAGATATAGTGGCTGACATGGCAAAGCGATACCCAGGTAAAATAGCAGTAAGTATAGATGCAAAGAATGGATTAGTAGCCATAAAAGGTTGGACTGAGGGTAGTACCATAGACGCAATTGAGTTATGCAGTAGAATAGAAAACATGGGGATAGATACTGTCATATATACTGATATAACAAGAGATGGTATGCTAAAAGGACCCAATATAGAGTTTTCGAAGAAACTTATAGAAACAACTGACCTTGATGTTATAATCTCTGGAGGTATAACCAGTATAGCTGATATACGTGACATTGCAAATATAGGTGCAGCAGGAGCCATAATAGGAAAGGGTTTATATAGCGGCCAAGTTAATCTTATTGATGCTATACAAGCTGCAAGGGGAGTGTTTTAATGGATAGAAAGAAAAGGATAATACCATGTTTAGATGTTAAAGATGGCAGATTAGTTAAAGGTGTCAACTTTAAAAATTTAAAAGTTTTGGGAGATCCAGTAAAAGCGGCTAAGTATTATAGGGATGCCGGCGCTGATGAGATAGTCTTTTTAGATATCACTGCTACATCAAGTGGTAAAGGTGTTCTATTAGACCTTGTAAGGGATACTGTTAAAGTACTTGATATACCACTTACAATAGGAGGAGGAATAAGGAGTATAGACGATATACGAAATGTGCTAAATATGGGGGCAAGTAAGGTTTCAATAAGTTCTGCAGCACTAGAAAATCCTGAATTTGTAGCAGAAGCATCAGCTAAATTTGGTAGAGAAAAGATAGTTGTTGCAATCGATGCAAAGTCCAAAGTAAGTCAATATGGATGGTATGTGTATGCGATTGGTGGTAGTAAAAATACCAATATAGATGTACTTTCATGGGCAAAAAAAATAGAAAGCCTAGGTGCAGGCGAGATACTACTTACTAGTATGGATAGGGATGGAACAAGAGACGGATATGATATAGAGCTTACAAAGGCTGTTACTGATGTCGTAAATATTCCGGTGATTGCCTCTGGAGGAGCAGGAAATATTAAGGACTTCTATGATGTGATAGTAGAAGCCGGCGCTGATGCCGTACTAGCAGCTTCATTATTTCATAGTAGAGAAATAGAAATTAGAGAACTTAAAGATTATTTAAGAAGCAAAAATATACCTGTATATTAAGCTATTATTAATTAGTTAATCCATAGAGACTTTGTGAATAAGTCTGAATGGAATAGTTGAAAGGGGATACTGTATAATGGGAAAAATAGATTTAAAATTTGATTTAAAATTTAATGAAGAGGGATTAATACCTACTATAGTACAAGATATAAATACGCATGATGTATTAATGCTTGCATATATGAACGAAGAATCCCTAAAGAAGACAATTGAAACAGGATTTGCTCATTATTGGAGCCGAAGTAGAAAAAAACTTTGGAAAAAAGGTGAAACTTCTGGAAACACTCAAAAAGTTGAGGAGATATATTATGACTGTGATAAGGACTCTCTTCTACTTAAAGTAGAACAAAAGGGAGATGCATGTCATACAGGTAATAGAACGTGTTTTTTTAAAACGTTAGATTTAGATAATAATATTAAGACTGACTTTCAGATTTCCAGTAAAGATGCATCTATTTTGTATGAGTTATATGGGGTTATAGAAGATCGCAGAGAAAATCCTATAGAAGGTTCATATACCAATTATCTCTTTAGTGAAGGTATAGATAAAATATTAAAAAAAGTAGGAGAGGAAGCTACAGAAGTAGTTATTGCTTCTAAAAATGATTCTAAAGAAGAAGTTATATATGAGGTAAGTGATCTTATATATCATTTAACGGTATTATTGGTAAATCAAGATATAACATTGGATGATATATTTGAAGAACTCAAAACAAGAAGATAAATAAAGATATTTGCTCACTAAAAGGTGTAATCTATATAAATCTGAGCTTATATAAGTATATGTAAAATAAATCATATTATTTGTACCTAAAGTTTATTGACATATGACTGATTTTATTGTATACTCTTATTTGTCGCTGACATAATAGAGTGACAATAAGAGATGGGCGCATAGCTCAGCTGGGAGAGCACCTGCCTTACAAGCAGGGGGTCATAGGTTCGAGCCCTATTGTGCCCACCATATAGTGTGCCTCGATAGCTCAGTCGGTAGAGCAGTGGATTGAAAATCCTCGTGTCGGTGGTTCGATTCCGCCTCGAGGCACCAGAAAAGATGCGGGAGTGGCTCAGTGGTAGAGCGTCGCCTTGCCAAGGCGAATGTCGCGGGTTCGAATCCCGTCTTCCGCTCCAACGAGGCGCCATAGCCAAGTGGTAAGGCAGAGGTCTGCAAAACCTTTATTCCCCAGTTCAAATCTGGGTGGCGCCTCCACATATGCCGGAGTGGCGGAATAGGCAGACGCACAGGACTTAAAATCCTGCGGTTTTTAATAAAACCGTACCGGTTCGATTCCGGTCTCCGGCACCAATATCAAGGGTTTGAGCGATTCACTCAAACCTATTTTTGACTTTATGTAAAAAAATATTGGTTCATGTGACTTCTTTCTATCAATTGGTAGTTTTTATATGAAATTTTTTTACTTTGTGTAACATACTAATAGTAATTATATATTACTAAAGGATGTGAAGTCATATGGATGAAAGAAACTTTAATGTAGAAGAACATCTGTCTAAACTACCTGTTAAGAGAAGAAATATAGATACAAATAAATGGGAAACCATATATGCTGATTATTTAGAAGTCAAATGGAGAATGGTTTGGTTTAGAACGGAAAACACAGAGAGAACTTGTACTATAGTAAAGGATAAAATACTAGATACAGAGAGGCAATTTGCATACTTTGAACTTGAAGTCACTGATAGTAAAGGTAATACAGAGATAGGTGTAGGATCAGAGACTGGTTCTGATTTTAGGGATTATATAGAAAAAGCATATACTAAAGCTTATGGTAGAGCACTTTCTGCCCTCGGATATGGTACTCAATTTTCACCTGAATTAGATGAAGATGAAAGGATTGTCGATAGTCCTGTTTCGAAGGAAAAAGAAAAATATAACGAAGATTCTATAACTGAACCACAAAAAAAGGCCATATATGCAATATATACATCTCTTGGTTATACTGAAGATAAGATGAGGGAACTAATAAAAGAAAGGTATTCTAAGTCAGATAGTAAATTATTGACAAAGTATGAAGCATCAGATCTAATTGATTATCTAAATTTATTAAAATTTAAATCAGAGAGTCATAAAATAGATTGATGTATCTATAAACATAAGCACATAAATATGTAGAGGAGTGTAATCATGATTGAATTAATACCTTTTAAAGGAGTACGCTATAATTTAGAAAATATAGATGATATAACAAAAGTAGTGACTCCACCATATGATGTAATTTCAAAGGAAAAACAGCAAGAATATTATGACTTAAATCCATATAATATAATTCGTTTGGAATTAGGTAAGGAATTTCCCAATGATACTGATAATAACAATAAATATACTAGAGCAGCTGAAAATTTTGATAAATGGCTTCAATGCGGTATAATGAAGCAGGAAAAAGAACCTTCTCTTTATATATATGAACAGCGTTTCAAAATAGTTGAAACTGTATATACACGTACAGGATTCATAGGGCTTGTGAAATTACAAGAATTTTCAAAGGGGAATATTTTACCTCATGAAAATACATTGTCAAAACCTAAAGAAGATAGATTAAATCTAATGAGAGCATGCAATGCTAACTTTAGTCAAGTATTTGGACTCTACGAAGATGAGGATAGTGGAGTATCTAAATATATATATGAATATAAACAAAAACATATACCAGATGTATCTTTTGAAAGTGAAGATGGTGTTATAGAATCTCTTTGGAAGTTATCTGATAAACTTATAATAGGTAATATACAAAATAAGATGGCCAATAAAAAAATTTTCATTGCAGATGGTCATCATAGATACGAAACAGGTCTTGCGTATAGGGATGAACAAGCTGCACAAAACCCAAATCATACAGGAAAAGAATTGTATAATTATATAATGATGATGTTAGTAGCTATGAATGATCCTGGGCTGGTGATCTTGCCTACCCATAGATGCATAAATAATATCAATAATTTTGATATGGCTAATTTTTTAGAAGATCTAAAAACTCATTTTTATATTCACTCATTTGAGTTTGAAGGAAGGTCTAATAACAATAAAGTAGATCAAATTCAATCTGAACTAAAACAAGCTGGGCAGCATTCATTTGCTTTATATGGCGGTAATAAGTCAAATTTTCATATATTAAAGTTAAAGAATATAAAGAGTATAGACAACTATATCCCAGATAAAAAACTTTCATATAAAGAACTTGATGTAACTATTCTTCATACTCTCATATTAGAAAATATATTGGGAATAGATAAAGAAAAACTTGCAAAGCAAGAAAATATAACTTATACCCACGATATGATAGAGGGATTAACTTGGGTAGAAGAAGGTCGGGAACAATTCGCATTTTTTATGAATCCAACATCTATAGAACAAGTAAAAAAGGTATCACTAGATGGTGAAAAAATGCCGCAAAAATCTACATACTTCTATCCAAAATTGATAACTGGATTAGTGGTAAATAAGATGTAAAAAATAGATGGTAATTACCATCTATTTTTTTACGAATAAACATTGAAAAAATGAGCACCATAAGTTTAAATATATATATAACAATATGGTGATAGATTGTGAGAGAATTTGATGATTTAAAACCTGCCGAAAAAGTTGATTTAACATTATCTAAGAATATATATGAAAACTTGGAAAAATTTGAAGCATTTTTGGGTGAAAGTTCAGATATTATAATTAGAAAATTTAAATTAGGTTTAAATGAGATACCATGTGCTGTAGTTTTTGTGGATGGTCTTATAGATAAAGAAATAGTAAACAATCATATATTGAAATCCTTTATGTGCCAAGTTACCATTTTAGAAGAAAACAGAAATAGACCAATTGATAATACCCAAGCATTTGAAGAAGTAAAAGAACATGTCATTTCCATAGGCGAAATAGAAGAAGTTTCAACCTTAAAAGAGGCGATGCATAGTGTTCTATCTGGCGATGTAGTTATAATAATAGATGGATTTAACAAATTTATAGCAGTAAGTGCTAAAGGATGGGCAAGTAGGGGAATTACTGAACCAGAGGGTGAAGTAACTATTAGAGGTGCAAGAGAAGGATTTACTGAAACCATTAGATTTAATACTGCTCTTTTGCGAAGAAGATGCAAAGATCCTAATTTTGTCATAAAATCTACTAAAATAGGTAGAAGAAGTAATACAGATATATCTTATGCCTATATAAGAGGAGTAGCAAATCCTAAATTCATAACAGAATTAGAAAGGAGACTTAGTAATATAGATATAGATGCCATTTTAGATAGTGGCCAAGTAGAACAACTTATACAAGATGATTACTTAACTCCATTTCCACAAATTCAGGCAACAGAACGTCCTGATAAAGCTATAGCTAACATATTTGAAGGTAGAATTGTCATATTAGTAGATAATAGTCCTTTTGCGCTCATCGTTCCTGCTACATTTCAACAATTTTTTCAGAGTCCAGATGATTATTCTGAACGATGGATGTTTGGTTCGATTATAAGATTTTTACGTTGGATGGCCTCTTTTTTTGCCGTACTTACTCCAGGAATATATATAGCCATAGCATCATTTCATCCTGGATTTATACCTACTGATCTTGCTATATCTGTAGCAGCTTCCCGGGCAACTGTACCCTTTCCTGTTTTTGTAGAGGCAATTTTAATGGAGATAACTATAGAGTTATTGAGGGAATCGGGGGCTAGACTTCCAAAGCCAATTGGCTCTACTATAAGTATAGTAGGTGCAATAATAATTGGTGATGCATCGGTTAGGGCTGGTATTGCAAGTCCTATAATGGTTATTATTGTTGCAATAACAGCTATATCTTCTTTTATAATTCCCACATATAGTCTTTCAATGACAATAAGAATGTTACGTTTCCCTGTAATGATATTAGCCGCCATATTAGGTATTTATGGTGTCATATTAGGTTTTATAATAATATTTAGTCATTTAGTTACACTTAAAAGCTTTGGTGTAGATTACTTTATTCCTCAGGCACCCATGTATCTACGTGAATGGAGAGATTATATATTAAGGTTACCTATACAGACACAGAAATTTAGGCCTGAATCCCTTGATCCCTTGGATAAAAAAAGAAAAAAAGATTAATATGTAGGTGAGATAAACATGGATAACACACAGGACAAACTAACAGATACGCAGATAATGTTTTTAGTAATATCTAGTATATTTGGTGTTACAGGTCTATTGCTACCACGGATGGCGGTTGAAGTAGCAGGAGTAGATAGTATAATTACTATAATTATTACAGGTATTATAAGTTTAATGTTATTACGTGTTATGGTAAAATTGAGTTCTAAATACCCTAATAAAATAATAATTGAATATGCGCGTGATATATTAGGATCTAGTTTAGGTAATATATACGCATTTATATTTACAATATACCTTCTATCTATATCGGGTATAGTATTGAGAATATTTGCAGATACAATCAAGGGTATAATACTACCAGAGACTCCCCTTGAAGTAATAATGATAACTATGTTATTTACAAGTATGTATTTAATGTTAAATGGTATAAGTTCTCTTTCTAAGGTATGTGAGATTTTCATGCCTATAATGATATTAGTTAGTCTCATCCTAATATTTCTACCATTAAAAAAATTTAATATTGAAGAGATTTATCCTATTTTCTCAATGGGAATTAAACCAATATTAAAAGGAATTCCCAAAATTTTTTCTGCATTCATAGGCCTTGAGATGGTTCTTTTTATAACTCCATTTGCTAAAGATGCGAATAATATACTCCGTTATAGCACAGTAGGATTATTAATACCAACTTGTCTTTATACATTGTTAGTATCTACGACAATAGGAATATTCGGTATAGCCACTACAAAATTTTCTCTCTATCCTACTTTAGAAATTGCAAGATCCATAAATTTTCCTGGTGCTTTTGCAGAAAGATTTGATATATTCTTTATGTTTTTCTGGGTATTAGCCTCATTTAGTACATTGTCATGCTATTTTTATATGACAGCATTGAGTGTTGCTAAATTAGCTAAGCTTAACTATTACAAGCCATTTGCATTAATAATTGCACCACTTATTTTTTTAATAGCAATTGTCTTCCCAAATTTACAGGAAATTTTTATATACTCACAATATATTGGATATTTAGGTATAAGTATATTGTTTTCTAATGTTATACTTTATATCGTCTATTTGATGAGAAAAAGGAGACATATTCAATGATATGGAAAAATGTAACGCTAGTTATAATCCTATTTGTAATAATATTATTTTTATGCGGATGTTGGGATCAAATTGAAATAGAGAAAAACGCATTTATTCTAGGGATAGGACTAGACAAAAGTGAAGATGGGCTTTTGAACATCACTTATCAAATAGCTGTACCCAGCGGAGTAAAAGGAGAAAGTGAAGAAAAAAAGAAAAGGGTAATGAAGTGTCATCTTTAAATATAACAATACAGGGAAATAACCTAAAAGTTTCAGAACAAATTCTTGCTTCGAATATTGATCGGCATCCTAATTATGATCATCTTAAAACAATAGTTTTTGGGGAAGAATTATCGAAAGAAGGATTAATAGAACATGTTGATTTTTTATTTAGAAACCCATCTGCAAGGCGTCTAACAAAGATTGTTGTATGTAAAGGAGATGCAAAAGCAATATTTGATATAAAACCTAAAACTGCAAATAGTACGGCGCAATTTATAGATTCAATCCTTGAAGAAAATAGTCGATATAGTGTTCACATATCTCCATTAGTAGATTTAACTATTTTAGAAGATCAACTATTACGTAAAAATAGTTTCATTTTACCTAAATTGGAACTTCAAGAAGATACAATTGTTATTCAAGGAGCAGGCCTATTTAAAAGTGATAAATTAATAAGCTGGCTTGATTTTAGAGAAGTAGCTGCAATTAAATGGCTAAAGAATGAGGTAGATAGAGGGGTTATAGAAATTCCTTCTACGACAGGACAAAATAATATAACAATTCAAATATTCAATAATAATTCTAAAGTAAAGCCCATATTTAGGGATGATAAATTATTATTTGATGTTATTATAGAATTGGAGTATGATATTGCACAAGTAAGTAGATTAGATTATACTATAATGAATAGAGAGGAAATAGGTAATATTGAACAATCCATAGCAAAAGAAATAAAAGAAATATGCAAAGAATCTTTTAATAATATGAAAAACGAATATGGAGTAGATCCCTTTGATTTTAATAAAAAAGTATCTAATTATTATCCGTTATTTTGGGCTGAAAACATGGATAATTGGGATAACTGTTTTAAACAATCCCATATTAATATTGAAGTAAATGCAAAACTAAGAAGAGTAGGTTTGATTAAATGAACAAAAATATGATAAATAGTATAAAACCAATTATAATATACCCACTTCCAAAAAACTTTGCTAGCATTTTCTCTTTAGGATAGCTCTTATAATATGTTGTAGGATGTATGATAAACTTTAGAATTAGTCCACATAGAAAAACAATAATAAAAAAATATGGCGAGAAGAGAGATTTTAGAACAGACAAAAATCGAATCAACTTATTATATCTCCTTTCTTATTATTGCGATGCGATTATTAGTTATATTTATTTGGTATTGCTTCGAAATCATATATATAGTTTTTCCTATATTTCAATTAATATAAGTTTGATAAAATGAAATTTATGAATTTCAATTAGGACTAATATAAATAAAATAAAAGGTAGAATTTTTGTTAAGTTATGCGTTTCACTTTATATACAAAATATGTTATGATTATTATGATGATTATGCTTAATTTAGACTTATGGAGGGAAAAAATGCACTTTAAAGATGATAAAAATGTACTAGAAGCAATGGACTATATAAGGCAAGAAAACGAAAAATACTTTAGTAGAACCAATAAAAAGAAATTTGCATCGATTATTACTTATGGTTGTCAAATGAATGTAAATGACTCAGAAAAGCTATGGGGTATGCTTGAATATATGGGGTATTCTGCTACAGAAGATAGAGACAAAGCAGATCTTATAATTTATAACACATGTTGTGTTCGAGAACATGCAGAAGAACGAGTTTATGGTAATATAGGGGCATTAGCTTCTCTAAAACATAAAAAACCAGAGTTAATAATAGGGATATGTGGTTGTATGATGCAACAAGACGGGATGGCTGACGATATGATAAAACGTTTTCCTTTTGTAGACCTTATATTCGGAACACATAATTTATATTGTTTTCCAAAACTCCTATTAAAAGCGATGGAATCTAGTTCATCGGTGGTAGAAATATTTGATGATGATGGACCAATAGTAGAAAACATGCCTATCAGTAGAGCGAAGGGCGTTTCAGCATGGGTAACAATAATGTACGGTTGTAATAATTTTTGTAGTTACTGCATTGTTCCTTATGTACGAGGAAGAGAAAAAAGTCGAAGGCATAATGATATATTAGCAGAAATTAAGGATATAGCACAAAGTGGATATAAAGAGATAACCTTACTTGGTCAAAATGTAAATTCATATGGCAAAGATTTAGATGAAAACTATTTATTTTCTGATTTATTATTTGATATTGAAAAGATAGATGGAATAGAAAGGGTACGATTTATGACCTCCCATCCTAAAGATCTGTCTGATGAACTCATTGAGGCAATGGCTTCATGTAAAAAGGTATGTGAGCATCTGCATTTGCCTGTACAGTCAGGAAGTAATAATATTTTAAAGAGAATGAATCGAAATTACACTAAAGAACAATATTTAGAGTTGATAGCTAAAGTCAGAAGGGCAATACCTGATATTGCAATTAGCACAGATATAATAGTAGGATTTCCAGGAGAAACTGAAGATGATTTCAATGAAACCCTCGATTTGATAGAAACAGTACAATTTGATTCAGCATTTACATTTATGTATTCTCCAAGAAAGGGAACATTAGCAGCTAATATGAAAGAACAAATTGACCTAGATGTAAAAAAAAGACGTTTAAACAGATTGATAGAACTGCAAAATCGGATTACAGGTCAAAAAAATTCGGTTTTTAAAGATAAGATTGTAGAAGTATTAGTTGAAGGTACTAGTAAGAACGATCCAGACTATTTATCGGGGAGAACTCGAACAAATAAGCTAGTAAATTTCAGAGGAAGTAATGAACTTATTGGTAAATTAACCCAAGTAAAAATAACTAACCCGAAATGTTGGACATTGGAAGGAAAAGCAATCAATTAGTTTTAGGAGGTAGACTATGTCAGGTAGTTTAACACCAATGATGCAACAATATCTTCAAATAAAAGAGCAACATAGGGATGCTCTTTTGTTTTTTAGATTAGGAGATTTTTACGAATTATTCTTTGAAGATGCTATTACGGCATCAAAAGAACTTGAAATTACATTGACGGGTAGAGACTGTGGTCTCGAAGAGCGCGCTCCCATGTGCGGAGTACCTTATCACTCAGTAGAAGGTTATATAGCAAGATTGATTGAAAAGGGGTACAAAATTGCAATTTGTGAACAGCTAGAAGATCCATCTGAAGCAAAAGGTATAGTGAAGAGAGATGTTGTTAGAATTATAACACCTGGTACTTTAGTAGAGACTTCTATGCTTGATGAGAAAACTAATAACTACTTAGTTTCTTTATATAAAGGACAAGGATATTGGGGTATATCGATTGTAGATGTTTCTACTGGTGAATTTTTGATAAGTCAAGTTGAATCTGATAAACTTATAGATGAACTTACACGAATACAACCCAGTGAAATAATAATAGAAGAGAATATAAAAAGTCTTGAACAAGAACTAATAGAGCTTATTGAAAAAAATTTAAATATATATGTAACATCATATCACAGTTGGGCTTTTGACAAAGACACTAGTTATAAGTGTCTACTTCGTCATTTTAATGTTAGTTCATTAGAGGGTTATGGCTGTGAACATATGACATATGGTATATGTGCCGCAGGAGCGTTAATTGAATATTTATCAGAAACCCAAAAAAATACTTTGCAACATATAAACAGAATACAAACATATTATTTAAATAAATATATGGTATTAGATTTTCATACACGGCGCAATCTAGAGCTTGTAGAAACTATGCGTAGTAAACAAAAAAAAGGTTCTCTCTTATGGCTTCTTGATAAGACTAATACAGCTATGGGTGGTAGACTTCTTAAACATTGGATACAACAGCCTCTCACAAATCCAGAGGAAATAAATAAAAGGCTAGAAGCAATAGAGGAACTTACCCAAAAATTCAATTTAATGGAACAACTTAAAGATAATTTAAATCTTGTATACGATCTTGAAAGATTAGCTAGTAAAGTCTGCTATGGAAGTGTGAATGCAAGAGATCTCATCTCATTAAAGGAGTCAGTAAAAGTACTGCCTAATATAAAAGAACTACTCGAAGAATGTACCAGTGTGCTATTGAAAGAGATATATGAAAATCTAGATCCCCTAGAAGACATTTATTCTTTAATAGCTGAATCAATAATTGATGACCCTCCTATAACTATAAAAGAAGGTAATATAATAAAAGATAATTTTAATGACCAATTAGATTACTATAGAAAAGCTCTTAATGAAGGGAAGAGTTGGATTGCATCTTTAGAGTTAAAGGAAAAGAAAACAACAGGAATTAAAACCTTAAAAGTTGGCTTTAATAAGGTCTTTGGCTACTATATAGAGGTGACTAAATCTTATTTAGATAAAGTACCTGAACATTATATACGTAAACAGACACTTGTCAATGCTGAACGCTATATAACCCCTGAACTAAAGAAAGTCGAAGATGATATCTTGGCTGCAGAAGAAAAAAGCATTAAATTAGAATATGAAATATTTGCTGAAATCAGGGAAAATATAGCTAAGCAAGTAGAGCGCATACAAGATTCTGCCCAAAAAATAGCTTTATTAGATACTCTATGGTCCCTATCAAAGGTAGCACTAGATAATGGGTATATAAAACCCATTGTAAATAATGAAGGTATAATACAGATAAATAATGGCAGACATCCAGTTGTTGAGCAAACTTTATTACATGAACAGTTTGTTCCAAACGATACTTACTTAGATATGGATGAAAACAGGATAATGATAATTACAGGGCCTAATATGGCTGGAAAAAGTACGTATATGAGACAGGTAGCTCTTATAGTATTGATGGCTCAAATAGGTAGTTTTGTTCCAGCTGAGGAAGCTACTATTGGAGTTGTAGATAGAATTTTTACACGAGTAGGTGCGTCTGATGATTTGGCTGCAGGGCAAAGTACTTTTATGGTTGAAATGAGTGAAGTAGCAAATATTTTAAATAATGCTACACCAAACAGTCTTTTGATATTAGATGAAATTGGTAGGGGAACAAGTACATTCGATGGACTCAGTATTGCTTGGGCAGTAGTGGAGTATATATGTGAATCTAAAAACATAGGTGCAAAAACTTTATTTGCAACCCATTATCATGAACTTACGGAATTAGAAGGACAGTACAAAGGTGTTAAAAATTATAAAATTGCAGTTAAAGAATATGGAGATGATATCATCTTTTTAAGAAAAATCATGAAGGGAAGTGCAGATAAGAGTTTTGGTATACAAGTAGCAAAATTAGCAGGGCTTCCAAATCCTGTTGTTGAAAGAGCAAAAATAATATTAGAACAGTTAGAGAGCGCTGATGTTCATAATGTACAAAAGAAAAAAGATATTCCTAATCATCAATTGACGTTTTTTGATTCAACTCCTACAAAAATTGAAAAAATATTAAAAAAAGTAGATATTGTAAATATAACTCCTTTGGAGGCATTGAATATTTTAAATGAATTAGTAGAAGAAGTTAAAATCCAAAATAATAAAAATAATAAATAGGTGGTGTTATATTTGAAGAAAGTTCATCTCTTAGATGAATATACTATAAATCAGATTGCCGCTGGAGAGATAATTGAAAGTCCCGCTTCTATCATAAAAGAGTTAATAGAAAATTCTATGGATGCAGGTAGTTCAGCTATTACAGTGGAAATTCGAGATGGAGGGAAAAAATTCATACGCGTGACTGACAATGGGATTGGCATGACAAGTGAAGATGCAAAACTAGCATTACTTAGACATGCAACCAGTAAAATATCTAATGCCAATGATTTGGAGACTATATCTACATTAGGATTTAGAGGAGAAGCCCTTGCCAGTATAGCTGCTGTAACTCAATTGGAAATGTTTACAAGAGCACGGGAGAATATTTCAGGTACTCATATAGTAAATCATGGAGGAGAAATGATAGATATAAAAGAAATAGGATGTCCCGAAGGTACTACTATAATAGTTCAAAATTTATTTTATAATACACCTGCTAGACTTAAATTTTTAAAATCTACAAGGGCAGAATCGGCAAAAATCAATAATATCATTGGCAAGTTAATAATAGGAAATCCAGATATATCGATAAAATATATAAATAACGGAAAAACCATATATCATTCTCCTGGAAATGGTCAACTTTTATCTGCTATTATGACAATATATGGAACTAATATAAACAATGATATTTTTAAGTTAATTGATGACATCGATGATATAGATAATAATATTTCTATAGAAGGTTATATAGGTAAACCATCTTTGACAAGATCAAATCGAATACACCAATCTTTTTTTGTAAATGGTCGATATATAGATAGAAGTGACATACTTACAAAAGCCCTTGAAGATGCTTACAAAAGATATGTAACTGTAAATTCTTTTCCATGGGCAGTAATATCTATTACTGTGCCAGTTCATTTGATAGATGTCAATATACATCCTGCTAAGACGGAAATACGATTCAAAGATGAAAAAAATATATATGAATTAGTATATAACGTAGTAAAAAAATCTTTGGAAATGGGAAATTATATACCCCTTATTCAAACCTCTGAAGATAAAGATGTAAAGGAAAAATCAAATACCCAATTATCTTCTACTATAGTTGAGAGTAGCTCGCAAAATAAAAGGGATGATAAATCATATAATAATAACTACTACGAAATAGATAACAATAGTAATAAAAATAAGAGCACAAAAACAATTCATATTTTTGAGGAAAATAGTGATAATAAACGTATTAATTCCCAAAATGATGATAATAATATAAATAGTAGCTTTTCCTATAGACTTATTGGTACTCTTTTTTCAACCTATATACTATTAGAGAGGGGAGATAGTCTTTATATTGTAGATCAGCATGCTGCCCATGAACGAATTTTATATGAGAAGTTTAAAAAGGCAAGATTAAATAGTGAGATTGCTGTACAGATTATAAATCCTCCAATAATGATAGATGTTACACATAATGAAAAAAACATATTAATTAATTCAATAGAGATTTTTTCGAATTTAGGTTTTGATATTGAATTTTTTGGAGGGAATACCTTTATAATAAGAGGAATACCTACGTTTTTGAAGAGTACTAATATCAAAGAGTTATTCTTTGATATACTTGATAATATGATGGGAGATAATACCACAAATTCATATATAATAGAAGAGGAGTATATAATATCTTCTGCATGCAAAAAAGCTGTAAAAGCTCATGATATGCTAAGTGATAGGGAGATACAGGCGTTATTTAAACAATTAGAGAAAGTAGACATAAAACAACTAACATGTCCCCATGGCCGACCTATTATGGTTAAACTTACTCGTTATGAACTAGAAAAGTATTTCAAAAGACTTGTATAAAGGGGGAGATGTGAATGAAAGAAAAAGCAAAAATTGTTGCCATTGTAGGACCAACTGCTATAGGAAAAACGAGTATTTCCATAGAATTAGCAAAGATATTAAATGGCGAGATAGTTTCTGCTGATTCTATGCAGGTATATAGATATATGGATATAGGAACTGCAAAACCAACTTTAGAAGAAAGACAAGGAATACCTCATCATCTTATAGATATAGTTGACCCAGACCAAGATTTTAATGTGGCTATATATCAACAGATTGCTAAAAATGCTATAGATAATATACATGAAAAAGAGAAATTACCAATATTAGTAGGGGGTTCCGGACTCTATGTAAATTCTATAGTTTATCCCTTAGATTTTACTGATGCAAAAGAAGATCACAAATTGCGTAAAAAGTTATATGAAGTAGTGGACAAAAAAGGTAATATATACCTACATCAAAAGCTTATGGAAATTGATCCTGTTACAGGGAAAAAAGTTCATCCCAATGATGTTAAACGAATGGTTCGTGCAATGGAAATCTATCATCTCACTGGAAAACCAATGTCTGAATATAGGCAGAATTTCGAAAATTCGAAAATACCATATGAAATAGCTATGATTGGTTTAACCATGGATAGAAAAAAATTATATGAGAGGATTAACCAAAGGGTAGACGACATGATATACAAAGGTTTAGTTTCTGAAGTACAAGAACTCCTAGACATGGGATATGGGAAAGAACTCATATCCATGCAAGGATTGGGTTATAAAGAAATTATAAAATATTTAGAAGGCATATATACATTAGATGAAGCAATAGATATAATAAAACGGGATACTAGAAGATTTGCTAAAAGACAGTTGACTTGGTTCAGAAAAGACAAGCGTATATATTGGGTTGATATTGAAAAGTTTGATAATAAAGAAGCAATAACGGATCATCTAGTTCGCCATATAATAAAAAAATTATCTTTAAATAAATTGGATTTTGCTTTATAATAGTATGTATCGAATAGTATGTATAAAATGCCTTAAAAAATTTTGAAGGGTGGTTATAAAATGGCAAATAAGGGAACTGTTGTTTTACAAGATGCATTTTTAAATGCACTTAGAAAAGATCGTATTCCTGTGACAATCTATTTAGTAAATGGTTTTCAGTATAGAGGTATAGTAAAGGGTTTCGATAATTTTACTATAGTCTTAGAAAATGATGGCAGACAAAACATGTTATATAAACATGCAATATCTTCGGTAAATCCTGTACGACCAGTGTCATTTGAAATTAATAATTCTAACGAAACTTAAGACTAAAAAATATACATTATTCAGATCAGAAAAATAGGGGTTGGTAATGATGGATGTTGCAGAAGACGCTGAAAAATTTATTGACATTATACATAGAGATGTCTTAAAAATGTTTGATACTGTTAATGATGTTGTCGAGCACAATCAAAAGAAGGTAATTGAAGCAATGCAAGAATGCAAAGTAAGTGAAAGACATTTTTCACCATCTACAGGATATGGATATAGTGATGATGGTAGAGATACCCTAGATAGACTATTTGCATTAGTGTTCGGTAGTGAAGCTGCCCTTGTGAGCCCCCAATGGGCATCGGGAACACACGTTTTATCCGATTGTCTGTATTCGATTTTGAGGCCAGGAGATACTATGCTATCCATTACAGGGGCACCTTATGACACTTTGAGAGAAGTAATTGGCATAGATGAAGAAGGAAATAATTGTTCAGGCTCTTTAAAAGATTGGGGTATAGGATACAAGCAAGTTGAATTGCAAGAAGATGATAGAATAAATATAGAAAAGGTAGAAGAAATTCTAAAAAGTGATTGTACTATAAAATTGGTATTTATGCAGAGATCTAAGGGATATTCATGGCGCAATTCAATCGATATAGATGAAATGGAGATGGTGATCTCTAAAATACGAAAGATCAATCCCCATATCATTATAATGGTAGATAATTGTTATGGTGAGTTTACAGAATTAAAGGAACCATGCCATGTAGGGGCAGACATAGCTGTAGGCTCTCTCATTAAAAATCCTGGAGGAGGATTAGCACCTACAGGAGCATATGTGGTTGGCAATAAAAATATAATAGAAAGAGTAGCTTACAGACATACAGCTCCGGGAATCGGAAGAGAAGTAGGTTCTTACGCTGCGTCCTATCTGCCTTTCTATCAGGGTATATTTATGGCTCCTCACATCGTAGGTGAAGCATTAAAGGGAGCTATACTAGGAGCAAGGTTGTTCCAAGAACTAGATTATGAAGTTGCACCTTTGTGGGACTCAAAGCGCACAGACATTATTCAATCTATTAAATTCGAAGATAAGGAGCAACTTATAACATTTTGCCAATCTATTCAAGCTGCATCACCTGTTGATGGCTATGTTGTTCCTTATCCTTGGGATATGCCAGGGTATGCCGACCAAGTAATAATGGCAGCAGGTACTTTTATACAGGGAGCATCGATCGAACTTAGTGCAGATGCACCTATAAGACCACCGTATATTGCTTATATGCAAGGTGGTCTCACATATTCACATGTAAAAATTGCCCTTACTAACGTACTATGTAATTTTATTGATAAAGGATATGTAAAAATATAAACTAATAAACTAATAAGCAGAAGTTAAAAAAGATAAATGATATATAAAAGGGGATATAATACGTATATAATATAATACGTATATATGAGTAATCTCTCCTTTTATTATAGCATTCTTATAACACCTATTACTTTACCAAGTATTACAACATCTTTAGTGATTATAGGTTCCATATACTTATTACGTGGTTGTAAACGAATAAAATCTTTCTCTTTATAAAAAGATTTTACAGTGGCTTCATTTTCTATAAGTGCAACTACTATATCTCCATTTTCTGCTGTATGTTGTTGTCGTACAATTATGAAATCACCATCTAAAATACCGGCTTCTATCATGCTGTCACCTTTTATAGACAACATAAAACATTTACTATTTCCCACATAATCAACAGGTATGGGGAACGTATCTTCTATGTTTTCTACAGCAAGTATAGGCTTACCTGCTGTAACATTGCCTAATATGGGGATATTTACTAATTCTTTATCAGATATAAACATTATATCATCTAGTACTTCAATGGCTCTTGGTTTAGTAGGGTCACGTCTTATATAACCTTTTTTTTCTAATCTTTCAAGATGACCGTGAACAGTTGATGTGGATTTCAGACCAACTGCATCACATATCTCCCTCACAGATGGAGGATACCCTTTGGTTCGAAGTTCGCTTTTTATAAAATCAAGTATAGCTTTTTGATTTTTACTCAAATTTTTATCATTAAACAAGGTACACACCCCATTTTATATTATATTTTAAATTTAAACAAATTATATCATATATTGTCGGACGGATCAAACATATGTTCGCTTGTAATATAAAATGGGTTATATTTGCTAATCATCTCTAAGTGTTATGGAACGTGCTGCTCGTCTACGTTTATCGTCGCTTATTGCAGCATAGTGTTTTTTAGTGGTATTTACATCTTTATGTCCTAACACATCAGCAACTAGATAAATATCACCTGTCTTTCGATACAGATTTGTTCCGAAAGTACTGCGAAGTTTATGAGGGGAGATATTTTTTAAAGGTGTAATATGGGCAGTGTATTTTTTTACTAAATTTTGTACTGCACGGGTACTTATTCTTCGACGCTGAAGAGAAAGAAAGAGCGCATCTTCATGACCAGGTAATGGTTCTATATTTTTTCTTTCTTCTAAATATTCCAATAGGGTAGTCCTAACTTCGTCATTAAAGTATAAAATTTCTTTATTACCACCTTTTCTAGTTATTTTAAAACCATTTACATCAAAATCTAAATCAGAAATATTGAGACCAACGCACTCACTTATTCTTATACCAGTCCCAAGAAATAACATTAACATAGCAAGATCGCGACTTCTATTATATTTATGATAGCGTTTTTGTGTTTCAGTTAATCCTTCACCAGAGTCCACCATATCCAAAAGTTTTGCAATCTCATCAACTTCCAGCCTGATTATGGGTTTTTCATGTATTTTAGGCAAATCTACTAAAGAAGCTACATTTTGTTCTATCTTTCCTTTTTTATAAAAGTATGAAAGTAGAGAACGTATTGTGGAAAGTTTACGGGATTTACCACATTCTCTGTTTGAATATTCCATATTATCATCTGTCTTATAGAAAGAGATATGATGTAGAAACATCTCAATATGGGTCATGGTAATAGAATTAAGTTGTTCTAAAGTAAAATCAGCGGGGGAGATATCCTTAAATTCATCTATGTGTTTTGTTAGATAGTTGAAAAAAATTCTTAAATCATAGGCGTAGTTAAGTCTAGTTAGAATAGAAGAATTATGTTCGATACCTCTAAAATATTCTTCACAGAAAGGTGGTAAGTCTTTTAAAACATTGCGCAGACGTAATATGTTTTTATTATATCGTTCAGTGTAAAAATCTTTTTTTTGATTCATAAAGGACACTCCTTAGTCAGATGATACTTTTATTAAAAGTATATCATATAATAAAAAATATATCATATTTTCGTAAAGCTAAAAAAGACATGATGCATGGTATCATAAAAATTTATTTCTAACTCGTATTATATATATTATTAGATAGCTTAAAAAATAAAATAAAATAAAATAAAAATAGAAGGGGGTACTTAAAAATCAGCTTATTAATAACCCTTCATACTATTCGCAAAATAACAGTTTTAAGAATAGTATGATTTAGAAGTACTTTTTAGCTAAAATATTATCTGTTTTATTAATATTTAATATTGATAATCATATCTGCTAATCATCAATATTCTCTTGAATAGCCTTCTTGGCTAAAGCATCACAACGATTATTTTTTTCATTACTACTATGTCCTTTTACCTTTATCCATTGTACTTTATGTCTATCACATAATTCAATCAATCTCTTCCATAAATCTTGATTTTGTACAGGAGTTTTTGATGAGGTTTGCCAATTATTAGCTTGCCATTTATCTATCCAGCTCTTTTGAAAAGCATTATATACATATGCACTGTCTATATAGATTTGGACACTACAAGGCTCTTTTAAAGCCTCTAATGCCTTTATAGGTGCTAATAACTCCATTCTATTATTAGTCGTATTATCTTCGAATCCATATATTTCTTTTTCTACATTTTTATAAGACAAAATTGCAGCCCAGCCTCCAGGTCCTGGATTGCCGCTACATGCACCATCTGTATAGATTATAACCTCTTTCATTTTGATAATTCCTCTCCTCTTTGTGTGCATACTTTTACGGCTTCAATGATAGATGCTCTAAAATTATGTTTTTCAAGTGCATAAACTGCCTCTATAGTAGTTCCTCCAGGAGAACATACCATATCTTTGAGTTCGCCTGGGTGGGTTTTAGTTTCCATATACATTTTAGCTGCGCCTATCAAAGTTTGTGCTGCCATACGGTATGCTTGTTCACGAGATAATCCCATAAGAACGCCACCATCAGCTAGTGCTTCTATAAACATAAAAACATAGGCAGGTCCACTTCCACTAACTCCTGTGACAGCGTTTATAAGACTTTCATCAATCAATTCTATTTCTCCAAGACATGATAATAGATTTTTTACATATTTAAAAATATTGCTATTTATTTTTTTGTTTGGACACATAGCTATTACTCCCTCCCCTATTAACGCAGGAGTATTCGGCATTATTCTTATTATGTTTTTTTCTTCATCTAAAATTTTATAGATATAATCGGTAGATATGCCTGCAGCCATAGATATCAACACATGATTATCCGTAATATCATTTTTTATTTCATCTAATATTATAGGATATATATGAGGCTTTACTGCTAAAAATATAATTTTAGCTTTCTTAAGAATCTCCACATTATTATCTAAGGCTATAATATTAAATTTTTTTTTGATTTTATTAAGTTTATCAATATCTATATCATGTACATATATATCTTTAGGATTGATGCCTTCTTTAATTAAGCCTGTTATTATAGCTGTTGCCATATTTCCTGCTCCTATAAATCCAATCTTATTAAAATCAGAATTCATATTTATTTCCTCTCCTTTTTATTATTTTTGAATTGATAGCCTAACATTAAAACTTGACATATTTTTAGTTTTATCTTATAATACTAATTGTCGCTAAGACATGAAGGGGAGTAGCTCAATTGGTAGAGTAGTGGTCTCCAAAACCATTGGTTGCGGGTTCGAGTCCTGTCTCCCCTGCCAAAAATGTGAATGGTATTATTAAAACACCATTCACATTTTTTATTTTATTATTATATATAAACTCGCATACTTTTTCCAATTTATTTATCATTATTAATATTACTCTAAATAAAAAATCATTCTAATTTAGCTATAAATGCAGCAATACGTTCTATACCTTTATTAATATTATCGATAGATGTAGCATATGACAATCTTAAATATCCTTCTGCACCAAAAGCAACTCCTGGGACAGCGGCTACCATCTGATCTTCCAATAGAGCATCACAAAATGTTAGTGAATCTTTGATTATTGAGCCTTTGTATTTTGTACCTAATATATCTTTTATATTTACCATTATGTAAAATGCACCTTTAGGAACAATACAAGATAATCCAGGAATATTATTAATCTGCTCAACTAATATCTTTCTTCTAGTATTAAACATATCTACTGCATCGTTAATAGTCTGTTCAGCACATTCTAAAGCGGCTATACTTGCATATTGAGCAATTGAATTAGCGTTAGATGTAGAATGACTTTGTATATTTTTCATAACAGCGATCACTTCTTCTTTTGCTGCAGCATATCCAATTCTCCATCCTGTCATAGCGTATGTCTTAGACATACCATTTATTACAATGGTTAAAGCTTTGATATCATCTCCCAATGAAGCAATACTTACATGAGTCTCTCCATCGTATACTAATTTTTCATATATTTCATCTGATATGACAAAAATATTGTTTTCTACTACTACTTCTGCAATTTCGCTTAAAAGTTCTTTAGAATACACACATCCAGTTGGATTACCAGGACTGTTTATTATCAAAGCTTTTGTTTTTTTATTTATTAAAGATTTTAATTGCTCTATTTCAATTGAAAAATTATTTTCTTCACGAGTTTCTAAGAATACAGGTTTTCCTCCTCCTAATTTAACCATCTCTGGATAGCTAACCCAATACGGTGATGGTATTATCACTTCATCTTCTGGATTTAAAATTGCCTGGAGTGCATTATAAATAGAATGTTTAGCACCATTAGAGACCAATATCTGATTAGGATTGTAGGTCAATCCATTATCTCGTTGCAATTTTTGACATATAGCCTGTCTAAGTTCTAATATTCCCATAACAGGTGTATATCGAGTATAATGATTATCTAGAGCTTTTTTTGCTGCTTCAACAATTATATCTGGTGTGTTAAAATCTGGTTCACCAGCACCAAATCCTACAACATCACAACCTTCAGCCTTCATTTTTTTTGCTTTTGCATCTATTTCTAGAGTGACAGAACTCTTAATTTCTAATGCTTTCTTTGACAATTCCATTTTTCTACAACCCCTTATTATGAAATTTTTAATGATATAGAAATCATTTAATGATAATTATACCACATACTGATATTACAATCTATTGAATTTTTTATTTTTTAAGAGTTCAACATAAGTATAAGGGAGTCGTATATTTCCCATCGAAGGGACATCATCTATGAACTCGTCATGGAAATCACTTCCGCCAGTTGCAAGTAGATGATTTTGTCGACAAAGCTCCTCAAACAATTTTTCTTGTTCAGTTGTATGCTTTGGATGATATATCTCTATACCTTCTATATCCATCTTTATTATTTCTTTGACTATGTTCATATTTTCAATCAAGCCAGGATGAGCCAATACAGGTATACCTTTATACTCTTTGATAAGTCTAATACATTCTTGTGGAGATAAAGTTTTCCTAGGGATATAAGCTGGACACCCATTACCAATATACCTATCAAAGGCTTCTGCTAAATTTTGAACAATTCCTTTTTCGATTAAAGCTCTTCCTATATGCGGCCTAGATATAGTGGCATCTTTTGCAATCTTTTTTACATATTCCACATCTAAATCTATGTCATAAAGCTTATTTAAATTATCAATCATTTTTTTTGCCCTTGCTGTTCTCTCCATCTGCAAAATATCTAATTGGGTTTGAAGAGATGATTGTTTATAGTCTATATAATATCCTAATATATGGATTTCATAGTTTCCCATACGTGCTCCTAACTCAATACCAGGTATAACTTCAATGCCTGTCTGTGTACCCTCTTTAATTGCAGATTCTATCCCATTTACTGTATCATGATCCGTTATAGCTATAGCCGATAGGAATATTTTTTTTGCCCATTTTACTATTTCTTCAGGAGACAATATGCCATCTGATGCTGTTGTGTGTATATGGAGATCTGCATATTTCATATATATCACCATCCATATATATTAATAACTCCTACCAATCAAATATAAATTATTACCATAATAATTACAATTATTCGATTATCCACTAATATTGACAAAAAGAAAACGACCCACTTTTACAGAGTGGGTCATTCCCCCATAGAAATGTCATTACTTATTACTACCGAGGTTCTACTATTATTCTTATAGCTGTTCGTTCTTCATCATCAATCATTATATCTGTGAACGCAGGTATACATACTAAATCAATACCACTAGGTGCAACAAAGCCTCTTGCAATAGCTACTGCTTTTATAGCTTGATTTATTGCACCTGCACCGATTGCTTGCATTTCAGCAGTCCCACATTCTCTTAATACGCCTGCTAAAGCTCCTGCCACAGAATTTGGGTTAGATGTTGATGCTACTTTTAATATGTCCATAATAAAAAATCCCCCTCGTCATGTTACAGTTTTTTTGTATTACAGCTAACAATTCTCACTTTTAATCAAATTAAATGTCTTAAGAATTGCTAGCCTGTTTAAAAGGATTATATTGTATTTACCCTATAATAATATATATTCTACATAAGTTCTAATAACTCCTTTATTTTTATGCTTAAATACAAATAAATAAAGAAAAATTATTATAAAACAGATTTAAATATTCGAAGCATATTACCATTGCATATCTTAGAAATATATTCTTCTTTATAGTTTAATTTGAGAAGCTCTTCTATGATCTGCAAAAAGCTTTCTGAACCATATACTCCATTAGGTAGTCGGTCAACTCCATCGAAATCAGAGCCAAATCCTATATAATCTATTCCTATAAGAGCTGCAATATATTCAATATGCCTTACTATATCAGTAATATGAGCATTCCCAGAATCTGATAAAAAAGGAGGGTAAAAATTTATTCCTACGATTCCTTCTTTTTCAGCAATACTTTTTAATTGTTTATCATCTAAGTTTCGTATATTATTACATATAGTACGTGCATTAGAATGGGATGCTATTATAGGTTTGTTAGAAAATTCACATACATCCCAAAAACCTTTATATGAAATATGAGACACATCTATTATCATACCTAAATCATTCATGTTTTGTATAACTTTCTTTCCAAATGTAGTAAGTCCATTATCTTTACTGCTTGTATCAAGTATTCCCGAGGAAATCTCATTTGCATAATTCCATGTAAGAGTCATGACCCTTACTCCTAATTTGTATAACTTATTTAGATTCTCTAAATTGCCATCTAGTATATCACCACCCTCAATTGCAAGGATACATCCAATTTTTTCGTTTTTTAAAGATGTAAAAACATCTTTAAAAGTAAATATGGGGGAAAATATATTATCATATCTATCTAACATTTCATAATAACAATCTATGATTCTCAAACCATTTTCAAAACATGAAATAAATCTATCTTTAGGATCTAACCAAACAGCAAAGAACTGTATACTTACATTTCCTTTCTTTAATTTTTCAATACTTATGTGATTATAAGTATTTGATAGATCTACTATATTGTCTGCCATAAGAGTTAATGTATCACAGTGACCATCAATAATTTTATAATTAGACATAAGAACCTCCTTGCCATATTTTAGATATACGTTTTATTAAAAAAACCTACCTATATAGGTAGGTTTTTACCGAGGCTCTACAATTATACGTATAGCCGTCCTTTCTTCTCCATCAATTGTGATGTCGGTAAATGCTGGTATACATATTAGATCAATTCCACTGGGAGCGACAAACCCTCTTGCAATAGCTACTGCCTTTATAGCTTGGTTTATTGCACCTGCGCCAATTGCTTGCATTTCAGCAGATCCACGCTCTCTTAAAACTCCTGCTAACGCACCTGCCACGGAGTTTGGATTAGATTTAGCTGATACTTTTAATACTTCCATGATTTATCCCCCTCGTCATCATATAGTTTAATAGTTTAGTTGGATTATTTTTCATCTATAATGTTATATTCTACATAATTTTCATAAATCCTTTTTTATATAAGAGTTTCTTTATAAAATTTCATATTAATAATATATACTTAAAAAGATGTAGTTATATAACTACATCTTTTTAAGTATATATTATTATTTTGCATATTCAATCGATCTTGTTTCTCTAATTACATTTATTTTTATTTGTCCTGGATATTCAAGCTCTTTTTCTACGCGCTTTACAATATTTCTAGCCATTAGGAGCGCGTCATCATCGCTAACCTTATCAGGCTTTACAATTATTCGGATTTCTCTACCTGCCTGTATAGCAAAAGATTTCTCAACTCCTGCGAAGGAATTAGCTATATCTTCAAGCTTTTCTAAACGTTTAATGTATAATTCTAGTGTTTCTCTCCTTGCACCTGGTCGTGCAGCAGATATGGCATCTGCCGCCTGCACAAGAATTGCTTCAATCGTATTTGGTTCTACGTCACCATGATGTGCAAGTATAGCATTTACCACATCTGGATTTTCCTTATATCTCTTTGCGAGATCAGCCCCTATCTCAACATGAGGACCTTCTATCTCATGATCTACTGCCTTGCCTATATCATGAAGTAATCCAGCACGTTTTGCTAATTTAACATTAACTCCAAGCTCTGCAGCCATTAGACCTGCAAGAATAGATACCTCCATAGAATGCTTTAAAATATTTTGCCCATAGCTAGATCTATATTTTAGCCTACCTATGAGTTTTATGAGTTCTGGATGAACCCCATGAATTCCCAATTCAAATACAGCTTGTTCGCCTTCTTCTCGAATTTGATTTTCTAATTCTCTTTCGGCTTTTTCTACCATTTCTTCTATTCTTGCTGGATGAATTCTTCCGTCGAGAATTAACTTTTCTAAGGCTATTCTAGCAACTTCACGTCTAATCGGATCAAATCCAGATAGAATAACGGCTTCTGGAGTATCATCAATTATTAAATCTATACCTGTAGCAGTTTCTAATGCTCGTATATTTCGCCCCTCACGTCCGATTATCCTGCCCTTCATTTCATCATTAGGAAGTGATACGACAGATACTGTAGTTTCTGCTACATGATCGGCAGCACATTTTTGTATAGCTAAAGCAACTATTTCTTTAGCTTTTTTATTTGCTTCTTCTTTTGTCTTACTTTCAATTTCACGTATTTTCGCTGCCATTTCATAAGTTAATTCTTTTTCAAGATTATCTAGTAGTAAATCTCTAGCTTCATCTTTAGTAAGACAAGAGATACGTTCTAACTCTGCAAGTTGTTGCTTAAAAGCTTGTTCCGCTTCATCCTGAAGTTGTTGGATTTCTTTTTGTTTTTTTATTAGGGATTCATTTTTCTTTTCAAGAGAATCCATCTTTCTATCAAGATTTTCTTCTTTCTGTTGTACTCTTCGTTCTACTCGCTGAATTTCGTTTCTTCTTTCTCTTATTTCACGCTCTAACTCACTTCGCAGTCTATGAATTTCTTCCTTTGCTTCTAATAATGATTCTTTTTTTATAGATTCTGCTTCTTTATGTGCATCATCTATAATTCTATTCGCCGCTTCTTCGGCGCTACATATTTTACCCTCTGCTATTCGTTTTCGATAAAAATATCCGAGTAATACTCCCCCAATGGCTACTATCAGGACAATTCCTGTTAGTAGTATTGGCTCTATTAGGAACACCTCCTTTTGTCATATCCTCTAGCAAAATATAAACCGAGCAAAGACTCGGCTGATAAGAGTAAATACTCTTATTTATACCTTATAGTTGCCTTTTCACAATATTGCTCGGTTAATGTACCAGTATTTGTATACATTTTATATCTTTTTTTATAACATGTCAAGTCGGTTAATTTTTGAGTTATGCTATATTTAAATAAAAAATTAAGAATCCAAAAAGTAGCTATTGAAAATCATTTAGTTGCTATCATTATCAGAAGCCGCCTCACTGGCATTTTTTATTTCTTCTATGCCTAGTTCGCGTCGTACTTTATTTTCAATTTCTAAAGATAGTTCATGATTTTCTTTTAAAAATTGTCTTGCATTTTCACGTCCCTGACCTAGCCTTATATCATCGCCATATGAATACCACGAACCGCTCTTGTTTATTATATTTTTATCTACTGCTAGATCAAGTATGCAACCTTCCTTTGATATTCCCTCTCCATAGATAATATCAAATTCCGCCTGCTTAAAAGGAGGTGCTACTTTGTTTTTGACAACTCTAACACGAGTTCTATTACCTATCATTTCATTGCCTTGCTTAAGTGTCTCTATTCTTCTTACATCTAGTCGTACAGAAGAATAGAATTTAAGAGCTCTTCCCCCTGGAGTAACCTCTGGATTTCCAAATGTTACTCCCACCTTTTCTCTAAGTTGGTTTATAAAAATTGCTACAGTTTGTGATTTATTTATAATTCCTGATAATTTTCTCAAAGCTTGAGACATAAGGCGAGCTTGTAGCCCTACATGCGAATCTCCCATTTCACCATCTAGTTCTGCTCTAGGAACTAAGGCAGCAACCGAATCAATTACTACTATATCTATAGCACCGCTTCTTACTAAAGCTTCTGTTATTTCTAATGCTTGTTCTCCTGTATCCGGCTGAGATACTAACAATTCATCTATATTTATACCTAGATTTGATGCATAAACAGGATCCAAAGCATTTTCAGCATCTATAAATGCTGCAGTTCCACCTAATTTTTGTGCTTCAGCTATTGCATGTAGAGCAACAGTAGTTTTTCCAGATGACTCGGGCCCAAATATTTCAATGACTCTTCCACGAGGAAATCCTCCTACTCCAAGTGCAATATCTAAATCGAGAGCTCCAGTTGGTATGACATCTACATTCATATGTGGAGCTTCCCCTAAGCGCATTATAGCTCCCTTCCCAAATTGTTTTTCGATATTCCCTAAAGCTGATTCCAAAGCTTTTTGTTTATCCATAATTCTTATCCTGAAATTCAGGATGTCACCCACCTTTCTATTAATATTCCTGGGTTTTTACATGCGAACATAAGTTCTTATGTACAATTATATATTAATACATAATGTAAGTCAATAATAGCTTTTTAAGTTTTGTAAAAAAATGAATAAATTTGTATGCTATTGAAATCTTGTTAATATTGAACTTTTTATTAGCAATTCACGAGTTAATAATTGAAACCATTGATTAAATTCAACTCAAATAAAATTTAAATAGCGTCTAGCCTTATCTAGAGCTGTTTTAGCAGTCAAATTCTTTATCCTTAACCTATCACCTGTAAAATGACATTCATCTACATTTATTTGTTCCCCCGAACCAACAGCAATATAGACAAGACCGACAGGTTTAGTGGAGGTTGCGCCTCCAGGTCCTGCTATACCAGTTACTGCAATAGCAATATCAGCATTAGTTGTATTTAGTACTCCTTTAGCCATCTCTGCTGCTGTTTTTTTGCTAACTGCCCCCCATTTTTTCAATGTAGAAGGATTAACACCTAATCGTTTTATTTTTGCTTCATTGCTATAAGTTATAAAGCCTTCTATAAAAGCCTGTGAAGCATTAGGAATATTCGTTAGCAGATTGGATATGAGTCCTCCAGTACATGATTCGGCAACTGCAATAGTCTTATTCTTTTCAATTAATCTTTTTATTAAAACTTCTTCTAATGTTTGATTGTCAATTCCATAAATAAAATCACCTAGTCTTTTTTTTATTTCATGTTCAATAGGATATATAAATTTCCCAGGGTCTATATTTTTTTCAACTTTTGCGGTTAGACGTATCAATACTTCTCCTTGTGTTGCTAGTAGGGCAATGGTAGGATTGTCTTGTTCAGTTAAAAGATCTTTTATTTTTTCTTCTACAGTAGATTCCCCCATTCCACATACCTTGAGTACACGCGAGTAGATAATATGATTACTATATTTCTTTAAATAAGGATATACATATGTATCAAACATATATATAAGTTCATGAGGTGGTCCAGGTAACATTATATAAGTATTATTCTTGTCTTCTATTATAGCGCCTGGTGCTGTTCCAAACTGATTAGGTAAAATTTTAGCATCCTTTGGAAATAGGGCCTGTTTTATATTTTTATTGGGCATATCCCGTTTAGTCTTTTGGAAATAGTGTTCTATCTTATCCAAACTTACTTTATCCAAAACCATATCTAATCTCAAAAATTCAGCAATCGTCTCTTTGGTTAAATCATCCATAGTAGGTCCTAATCCGCCTGTAGTTATTATTATGTCAGATCTCTTTGAGGCTATTTTTAGCATCTCTAATAATCTGTCTTTATTATCTCCTATTACTGTATGATAATAGACATCTATACCTATTTTAGCAAGTTGCTCGGATATATATTGAGCATTCGTATTTGCTATCTGTCCTAAGAGCAGTTCACTTCCTATATTGATTATTTCTGCTTTCATTATATAGATGTTGCCTCCTTATTCTTTTTCATAAAATAAATGTCTTCCTTTTATCATGTAATCAATACCTGATATTATAGTTATTATTACGGATATATATAGCATAATTAGATCTAAAGGAAGATTAATCTTGCTAAACGGAAAATTATCTATCAGTATCAATATAATTGCTATCATCTGAGTAACAGTCTTAAATTTTCCCCACCAACTAGCTGCTATTATAACACCTTCAGACGCAGCCAGTGTTCTAAGTCCAGTAATCATAAATTCTCTAGTTAATATTATTATAACTGCCAGTGCAGGGATTTTCCCCATTTCAACTAATATTATTAATGCAGCCATTGTAAGTAACTTATCAGCAAGTGGATCAAAAAACTTCCCAAAGTTTGTTATCTCATTGCGCTTTCTAGCTATATATCCATCCAATGCATCAGTAGATGCAGCAATAATAAATACAATGGCACCTACATATTGGTTGTATTGAAAGTCGATTAACATACATGCTAAAAATATTGGAATTAAGATAATTCTAAATATCGTTATTTTATTTGCTAAAGTCATAATATTCCCCCAATAAATCATAATTATATACTTTCTTTATATTAGCATTTACAAAATCGCCTTGACTTAATTTTCTATTACTGAAGAGATATACTTGACCATCTACTTCAGGTGCTTGGCCATAGAATCTACCAAAATATACATCTTTTGAATCTTGACCTTCTATAAGTATCTCTTGCATTTTTCCTATCCATCTTTTATTTAGTTTTTTTGATATCTTTTGTTGTTCAGACATAATTAAGTTTCTACGGCGAACTTTTTCTTTGATATCTACTTGTTCATTTAATTGAGCTGCTTTTGTACCTTCCTCTTGTGAATACATAAAAACTCCTACATGGTCTATAGGATATTCATGTATAAATTCTAAAAGCTCGTTAAATTCTTCTTCTCTTTCACCAGGAAAACCAACCATATAAGATGTTCTTATTACTATATCTGGTATGGTGCTGCGAATAGTATCTAGAAGTTTTTTTATCTCATCTTTGGTAGTTTTTCTATTCATAGCTCGTAGAATATTATTATTTACATGCTGTAGTGGTATATCAATATAATGACATATTTTATCATTTTTCTCTATTGCATTTATAAGATTCACATCTATTCTATCAGGATAACAGTAGAGGAGTCTTATCCATTTTAGTTCATTAATAGAAGCCAATTTATCCAAAAGCTTACTTAGACCATTCTTATACCCTAAGTCGTAACCAAATCGACTTATATCTTGCGCAACTATTATTAGTTCTTTAGTACCCATTTGGGCAAGATATACTGCTTCTCTATATAGACTATCTATTGTTCTACTTCTATATTTACCTCTTATATAGGGTATGGCACAATATGAACAAAAATTATCACATCCTTCAGCAATCTTTAAATACGCTGTAGGTTTAGGAGTTGTTAAAATTCTTGGTAGAACTTCATTGGCTTGCCATTGTTGTCTATCATTACAAACGTATTTCTTTCCTTTTATACAACCTTCTACAATAGTATCTATTTTTGAATAATATTCCGTTCCAATTATAGCATCTAGTTCAGGAATTTCAGATGCCAATTCATTGGTATAGCGTTGTGCTAAACATCCAGTTACAATTATTTTTTTATCTCCATAAATTTCTTTTATTGCAACTTGTTTTAATATTTCTTCTATTGATTCTTCCTTTGCAGGTTGTATAAAACCACAAGTATTTATAATTACAATATCCGCATCTTCACAAGAATTAGTAATCTCAAACCCATTTTGGGTTAATATTCCTAGCATATTTTCAGTATCAATTTGATTCTTTGCACATCCTAGTGAAATAAAAGCTATCTTATATTCCAAATAATATGCCTCCTTAAATATTTTTATATTTTTCTTCAAACTCTTCCCTAGATATTAATACATCCCTTGGTTTACTACCTTCAAAACCGCTTACTATACCCCTTATTTCCATTTCATCTATTAATCTTGCAGCACGAGCATATCCTATACGCAATCTTCTTTGCAACATTGATATAGAAGCTTGCCCTGCGTCTACAACTAACTCAATGGCATCAGGGAATAATTCATCAATTTCTTCCATATTGCTATTAGTATAATCTAATGTTTCTATTTCTTCTATTGCCTCTTCATTATATTTGAATTCTAGGTCTTGTGACTTAATGAAATTCACAACATTTTCTATTTCTTTTTCGGATACATATGCCCCTTGTACCCTAATAGGTTTATTGGCTCCAACTGGGTAATAGAGCATATCACCTTTACCTAATAATTTTTCTGCCCCACCCATATCGAGTATTGTTCGTGAATCTGTACTAGAAGATACTGCAAATGCAATTCTTGATGGAATATTTGCTTTTATAAGACCAGTTATTACATCTACCGATGGGCGCTGTGTAGCAATCACTAGATGAATTCCAGCAGCCCTCGCCATTTGAGCAAGTCTACATATAGAATCTTCTACTTCATTAGGTGCAGCCATCATAAGATCAGATAATTCATCTATTATTACAATAATTTGTGGCAGAGATTCTTCTTTTTGTTCTATTTGTAATTCATTATAGCGCTCTAGATCTCTCACACCCTTATCTGCAAATAACTTATATCTATCTATCATTTCTTGTACAACCCAATTGAGGGCATTTGCTGCTTTTTTAGGATCTGTCACTACTGGGAACATTAGATGAGGAATACCATTGTAATTACTCAACTCCACTACTTTTGGATCTATCATTATTAATTTGACATCTTTAGGGGAAGCTTTATATAGAATACTTATTACCAAGGTGTTAATACAGACACTTTTCCCTGAGCCAGTTGCCCCAGCAATAAGAAGATGAGGCATTTTAGCTATATCCGCTATTACATCCCTACCTGCTATATCTTTCCCCAATGCAAAAGCTAATTTTGAAACATGTCTATTAAAGACATCGCCTTCAAGAACCTCTCTGAGGAGTACAGGACTTGTACTTTTGTTGGGGACCTCTATACCAACTGCAGCTTTTCCTGGTATGGGAGCTTCTATTCTAATACCAGATGTTGCTAGATTTAACGCAATATCATCAGATAAATTGACAATTTTACTTACTTTTACCCCCGGAGCTGGTTGCACCTCATATCTTGTTATTACAGGTCCTTTACTTACTTGAGCTACCTTAGCATCTACACCAAAACTATTTAATGTTTTTTCTAAGATTTTAGCATTGTACCTCATATATTTTTCACTGTTTTGTTCTCCCTTTTTAGCCTTGGGTTTTTTTAACAGTTCTAATGTTGGATAATTATAGACATCAGGGGAAGATTGCATTTCTAATGTTTTAATTGACTCCTTAATTTTTTCATTATTCGTATTAGAAGTCAATGCTTCCTTTGTATTTTCTGTAGAAGGCTCAATTTCTATAATTTGCAAATCTTTATCTACTGAATTACTGTCCTTCTTTCCTGTTTTATTTGATTGCTTTTGAAAAGAATCACTTATAAACTCAATATCTGGAATTTTGTTATCTTGAGTTTTAAATTTAACAGTAGCTCCAGAAAAGGGCTTTTTTTTCACTGCTCTTTTTGCGCTTTTTTGATTATCAATTTTGTCACACATATAAGTCACTACATTTTTAAACGATAAATTTGTTAAAATAATAAGAGTTATTATAAAAACCACAACTAATAGTATATAAGTACCAATAAGGCCTAGTAGTTTATATGAAAAATATACTATTGGTGATAAAAGCGCACCTGCACCTTTTTCATCAATTCCATTTTCATACGAAGATTTAATAAATTCAATCAAATCATCTGTTTTATAGTATTTAAAATATAACATATGTATAATGCATAATATAAATATAAATGACATTATGCTAAGTACTATTTTTGATTTATTGATCTTTTTATAATAAGCCACTATCACCAAAATACCAATAATCATAATTAGTATTGGTATTGCGTATGCTGTAATGCCAAATAACCCCATTAAGATACGCCGGAAGTAGTATCCAAAAATACCGGTAGTATTAGTGTATATACTAAATAAGGTAAAAAGACCTAGACCTATTAGAAAGACCCCAAAAACTTCATGTCTTATTCTTTTTTTATTAGCTACTTTATTCTTTTTTGTTGCCTTTTTTCTTTTTGCTTTACCCATAGAGATCTCCCTTACAAATTTGTAAATAATTATACAAAAATATATTCTAGATTTTTAATATAAATCCTTCATAATTTCTATGTTTATAAAAGAATTATATCATGAAAGTATGGTGTTTTTCAATAAAATCAAGGCTTTAAGAGTCTGTAAAAAAGCATTTTACATACATTATCCATTTATATAAATTTCGATATTCGAATATTCGTTCCTGGTTGATATATATCTTTTAAATAATCTAATGGATTAGTACTTATGAGTCTAATTATTTCATATATCCCATTTTTACAATGCCTTAATTCTAAAATAACACCATCATCTATTATAATATTTTTTATATCTATTTGACCATCTTTGTTTTGAGCATATATAATTTCTTCAGGTACTATAGAATATATTATCATTTGTTTTCACCCTTTTTTTTACTTATCATTTTTTTTAATCTATTTAATGCATCTGTTAGACCTCCGATTTCATCTATTAGACCTGCGGCTACTGCTTCCTTGCCTACAAGTACAGTACCTACATCATTGGCTAATTCACCAGGTCTTGTCATTAATTCATAGAATTTTTCTTTTGATATATGAGAATGTCTTATTACAAAATCTACTACTCTCTCTTGCATTTTGTTCAAATAATCATACGTTTGTGATACACCTAATACTATACCAGTAATTCGAATAGGATGTATAGTCATAGTAGCACTAGGAGCAATAAAAGAATATTTAGTACATACAGATAAAGGAACTCCAATACTATGGCCACCACCTAATACCAATGAAACGGTAGGTTTAGACATTGTACTTATCATCTCTGCGATAGCTAGTCCAGCTTCTACATCTCCACCTACTGTATTTAGTATCAATATCAATCCTTCTATATCTTTACTTTCTTCTATAGCAATTAATTGTGGAATAACATGTTCATATTTGGTTGTTTTATTATTAGGCGGTAAAATTAAATGCCCTTCAACTTGCCCTATAATAGGGAGACAATGTATATTATTCTTCATAGTAGGAATAGATGTTGCTCCAAATTCTTTGATATTGTCCATGGATATATTGTCTATACCTGAATTATCACTCTGCATCTATATTACCTCCACATTTGTTTTATATTAGTATGACCTAAAACATAAAAAAGATAAGAGATGATGAATCACTTATCTTAGTAGAATATATAAAATTGTTCAATTTTAATGTCTAAATATCAACTTATACATTTGAGAATTTTTATAACAAATTTCATTAGTTAGATAGTTAAATTTATAGAAGAGCCTATTAAATTTAATTAAAATGTATATCTAGCAGCCTAAGGGATATTTAAAAGTACAGGTTGGATTTGTTTTTTGTCTAATGCTAATATAACTGTGTCAATGATTTTATTCATATCAGCCATAAGTGAATTGGACTTTATATGAGGACCATCTTGATAGTATGGTACAATATATATGTTTTTCATATTAAGTAGCATTGCCAGATTTTTTCCGTTGTTACCAAGTCCATCATTGGTAGATATTGCAATTACGACAGGTTTTTGATTTCTCAGATGGGCTTTTACGGCCATTAAAACAGGTGTATCTGTTATACCATTTGCAAGTTTTGCTAATGTATTACCTGTACAAGGTGCAACAACAATGACATCTAGCAAATGTTGAGGACCGATAGGCTCAGCATCTACAATGGTATCTATTACAGTATTATGTGTCAATCTTTCTACTGTTTTTCTAAATTCAGTCGCAGTTGTAAATCGTGTATCAGTATTGGCAACTGAATATGAAAAAATAGGATATAACTGTGCCCCTTCATTTACCATTTCCTCAATTTGCGGCAAAACTTTGTGTAAAGTACAGAAAGAACCTGTAACACAAAAACCTATTTTTATACCTGTCAATTTCATAAATTATACCTCCTTGCATATTAATAAGCCTCAAATCATAATCCCACACTAATAATTTTAGTACCATTTTTATGATAAGACATATTGCAATCATACATTTATATATGGCAATGACAATAAATTGGGTTTCAAAGCCATCTAATTCATTAAATCTTGTATACGCATACATATTATGTTCGCTGCAGTTTTAGGGGCTACAATACCTGGAAGACTAAGTTCTAGAGTTGCTTGTATGTTGAGTTTATTGGCTGTCTTAAAATCTACTCCGCCCGGATATGAAGCAAGGTCTATAATTAATACGTCCTTCTTTACCTTGTAAAGTTCATTTGAACCAATAATTAACGCAGGTATTGTGTTAAATATTATATCTTGTCTGCCTATGACGTCATTTAAGTTGTTCAAATGTACCCCTATATAGCCATTTTCTGTTATCCACGCTAAGTCATGATCTTTTCTTGCAGCTACTGTAACATGGGCTCCTATTCCTTTAAGCATTCGTGCTAAGGTCTTACCTAATCTTCCATAACCTAAAACTAAAATATCAGAACCGTGTATTGTAATATCTGTATTTTCCATTGCCCTTTGTATGGCACCTTCAGCCGATGGTATTGAGTTTAATACTGCAAAAGTTTCATCGCCTAATAGATCAAAATATTTGAATCCACATACTTTAGAAATTTTATCAATTTCGTCATCAGCTTTACCTAATACGACGAGACTTGTAGGTAAAATATAAAATGCAAAGTCTATCAGTACAAGTTTTTTAGCTCCTATAACATGATTTATATGTCCATCATTATTTTTATATGGTATAGGAAGCATTAAAACATCACATTCGAAAAAATTTTTATCTAACTTATTAAATATTGTGATATTTTTATCAAATTTATCAAGAATGCCATATACCTTTACGATATTGCCCTTATCGGCTAGTATTTTTGCACATTCTTTCTGTCTATTATCTCCACCTAATATGGAGTAGATCAAATAATTCATAAGATCACCTCTATATCTCCTCATGTTCTATAACATAATATGAGATACTGAGAGTTAAAGTGCAAAAAGCAAAAATAAAAAAAGGCATTAATGCCTTTTTGGTAAAACTTCAGAAACCGTCCCTATTTCATATTTTTTTTCTTTAAGTCCTTTTATTATTATGGGTAGAGCTTCTATTGTATCTTCTGTAGGATGAATTAAGATAAAAGCTCCATTATGTGGATTTTTAAGAGCACGGTTAACTATTGCATCTACCCCATCTCCTCTCCAATCTATAGTATCTATACTCCACATTATAATTTTATAGCCGATAGAATTAGCTGCATTAAGTGTATTCTTATCAAATTCACCATATGGTGGTGCAAATAGGTAAGTAGTAATACCAGTTATCTCTTTTATTATATTTTCTGTATTTTTTATCTCATCTATATTTTCCTCTAAACTTAATTTAGCATGATGTTTATGTGAAAAACCATGATTCCCTATCTCATGACCTTCTTTTGATATTAATTTTAACATATCAGGATTATCACGTGCCCATTCGCCACCTACAAAAAATGTGATTTTTATATCATATTCTTTCAATATATTGAGCATACTTGGTATATATTCTGTTCCCCATACAACATTACACTCTAAGGCAACCTTGTTAAAATCATCACTACCTTTGTATATAGGTTCTTCAAAAAATGAGTTAAATGTATTGAGCAAATTTCTATTTGCTAGTAAAAATAATAGAAAAAGGACAAATATTACTGCAAAGAAGATTATAATTATAATTTTTTTGAAAGAGATATATAATATTTTCATATTCTCCTCCTATCATATATGTTCTTAATTAAATAAATATTCATAAGTCAGGAGGATATGTATTTAAATTAAAAGAAACATAAACCAAAGTTTATGTTTCTAATTTAGTGGTTATTTCTATTGAAATTACCTTTATTAGAGTTTTTCTTTTGTCTATTATAATTACTGCCTTGTCTAGTAGTTTTTTTGTTATCTAATGCTGGTAATAATGCCTTTCGAGATAGATCGATCCTTCCTTGTTTATCTATTTCTATTACTTTGACTTTTATTTTATCTCCTACATTTACAACGTCTTCTACTTTTGATACTCTCTCCCTTGCAAGTTGGGATATATGAACTAGACCTTCTTGTCCAGGCAGTATTTCAACAAATGCCCCGAAGTTTTCTATACGAACAACTGTACCTTCATATATTTCACCAACTTTGACTTCTCTTGTTATATCATTTACTATTTTTAAAGCTTTATTTGCAGAATCTATATTTTCTGATGCAATGAATACTCGACCATCATCTTCTATATCGATTTTAACGCCAGTTTCTGCGATAATGTTATTTATCATTTTCCCACCAGGTCCTATTACATCTCTGATTTTATCAGGATCAATATGGGTCTGAATGATCTTTGGAGCATAAGGTGATAATTCTTTTCGCGGCTCTGGTATAACTTCTAACATCTTATTTAATATAAATAATCTACCTTCTCGTGCTTGTGCTAAGGCTTGTTCCAAAATTGCCCTATCTATTCCTTTTATCTTTATATCCATCTGTATAGCAGTTATACCTTTGGCAGTTCCAGCGACTTTAAAATCCATATCTCCATAGAAATCTTCTAATCCTTGGATATCTGTGAGTATGGCAATCTTATTTGATTTTTCATCTTTTATAAGTCCCATGGCAACACCGGCAACAGGCGCTTTTATAGGCACACCTGCATCCATAAGTGCTAATGTACTGCCACATACACTTGCTTGAGATGTTGAGCCATTTGAACTCATAACTTCTGATACAAGTCGTATAGTATAGGGGAATTCTTCCTCACTTGGTATCATGGGCTCTAAGGCTCTTTCTGCAAGAGCACCATGTCCAATTTCCCTTCTTCCAGGACCACGTATAGGTCGTGTTTCCCCTACTGAAAATGGAGGAAAGTTATAATGATGCATATATCTCTTAAAATCATCTTCCCAAAGACCATCTAAAATTTGTACATCACCTAATGCACCCAGTGTACAAGTAGTGAGTACTTGAGTTTGTCCTCTAGTAAATAGCCCAGAACCATGAGTACGTGGTAGTATACCAACCTCACTAGTTATCTTTCTAATATCAGTAAAACCTCTTCCATCTGGTCGTATTCCTTTATCTATTATTTTAGTACGTACTATCTCTTTAGATATTTTTTCTATAACTTCATCTATCATAGCCTCTTGTTCAGGGAACTTTTCTGCAAAGTGTTCTTGAATATTATTTTTTACTTTTTTCAATTTTTCTTGTCTTATCTGTCTATCAAATTCTCTAAAGGCCTCTTCAATCATATCAGTTGCAAATTCTCTAACTGCAGTTTCTAGTTCAATGGATGGTAAAAAAGGAACATACTCTTTTTTTTCTTTTCCTACCATTTTAACTATATCTTCTTGAAATTCAACTAATTCTTTGATATATTTGTGTGCAAATAATATAGCGTCTAACATTTGTTCTTCGGTAATTTCATTTGCACTTGCTTCTACCATCATTATTGCATCTTTTGTTCCAGCTACTACTAAATGAAGAACACTATTTTCTCGCTCTTCACTATTTGGATTTATTATAAATTCATCATCAACCATACCAACTACAACTGAACCAGTAGGACCTGCAAATGGAATATCAGAAATACTTAAAGCTACGGATGAACCTAACATAGCAAATACATCAGGTGGATAATCTGGGTCAACCGATAAAGCAACTGCTACAACTTGTACATCATTCCGATAACCTTCTGGAAATAGCGGTCTTATAGGTCTGTCAATCAATCTAGATGTGAGTATAGCCTTTTCAGTAGGCTTACCTTCTCTTTTGATAAAACCACCAGGAATTCTGCCTACAGCATATAATTTTTCTTCAAAATCAACACTTAAAGGGAAAAAATCAATACCTTCTCTGGGCTCATCAGAAGCAGTGGCAGAAACAAAAACTACAGTATCTCCACATTGAACAGTGCATGCACCATTTGCCAATCCGGCCAATTTGCCAACTTCAACCTTTATAGTTTTACCTGCTATATTGGTGGTAAATATTTTATGTTCCACTATATAACCTCCTTTATTTTATTATATCCAACCGTTTATAAAGCAAATCATTATTCTCTTCTTTTTAAAACGGTTGTTAAAAGAAAGGAGCGGGGATGCCCACTCCAATTCTATTTTCGTAAATTAAGCTTTTCAATAACAGTTCTATAGCGTTCGATATCGGTATCTTCTAAATAATTTAATAGTGCTCTTCTTCTACCTACCATCATAAGCAATCCTCTACGGGAATGATGATCTTTTTTATGAACTTTTAGATGTTCATTCAAATGATTTATCCTTTCAGTTAATAGAGCTATTTGAACTTCCGGTGAGCCTGTGTCACCATCATGTCTTTTAAATTGTTCAATTATTTCTGCTTTTCTAGCTTTATCCATTGCATTCACCTCCCTTTTTAATAAAACGCCAGTTTCCTGAGTACGACGCCGGAGTTTCGTCGAACTAAGGAAATGGTTTACAAAACCACTCTATGTATTGTAGCACATTTGAATTATTTTGTAAATGCACTGTGCTGCAGTCTCTAAATCTTTATTCAATTGACCAATCAACTCTTCGGAACTCTTGAATTTTTTTTCATCTCTTATTCTTTCAAAAAAATATAGTTCTACTTCTTGATTATATAAATTACCTGAAAAACCCAAAAGATGAGTTTCTATACGTATGTTATTATCTTTTTCAAACGTTGGACTAGACCCTATATTAGTTAAACTCCAAATGAATTTTTTATCTGTAAAAGTTAAGGTTAAATATACACCCTTTTTAGGAATCACTTTTAATGTATTGTATTCAATATTGGCAGTAGGAAATCCTAGTTTTCTACCTCGTGCTTTACCTTTGATAATTTTTCCTTTTAGTCTATATGGATAACCTAAAAAATTTGCTGCCTGATTCATTTTCCCTTGTTTAATGAAAGTGCGAATTGTACTACTGCTTACTATTTTACCATCTAGTTTGATAGGTGGTATTACTTTTACATTGAAATTTTTCTTTTTCTCCAATTGTTTTAACGTATTTATATCTCCTGAACCACCTTTGCCAAATTTAAAGTTGTATCCTACTACTATAGTATCGATACTATATCTGTTTAACAGATGTCTACAGACAAAATCTTCAGGAAGAATATTGGCAAATGCCGGAGTAAATTTATTAAACACTAGATAATCTATATCAAACTCCTTCATAATTTCTATTTTTTGCTGATTATCTGTTATTAATAGTGGGACATTCTTTGGAGAGATAACCGTCATGGGATGTTCATTAAATGTATATACCATTGTAGAACATTTCTTTTCATTTTTTATATCGACTAATGCCTTTATAAGTTGTCTATGACCTTTATGAATTCCATCAAAAAATCCTAAAGCGACAGCTATTTTATCATTGATATTAGTATTATAATGTTGTTCAGTATTAAAAATCACCTTCATAGTTTTTCCCTCATAATAATAATTTCTTTATTCTTAGATATCCATTGGTATCATTATTCTTTTGTAAAAAACCAATTCCTATAAATTTATTCTTACAATAAATCTTAAAAAGTACTTCATTCGTGTCTAATTGTACTTCTATAGGCAGAGTACTATCTTTAATGTACTTTAGATGAATAGGACTACCATTTATTAATCTCTCAAACTGTTCATCATCTACCGTTATAGAATTAAAATTGGTAAGAGCTTTATCAATTGGTATAAGAAATTTATCTACGGTATCTTTTTCATAAAAACATTTTATTTCGTCAAATGTAAAAGAATTATCTAATTCAAACTCACCTGTCTGAGTACGAATCAAAAAAGACATATAGGCACCACAACCTAAAGTTTTTCCAATATCTCTACATAGAGAACGTATATACGTCCCTTTAGAGCATTCTATTTTAAATAAAAACTTATTTGGACTAAAAAAATCAAGTAACTCTATATCATAGATTGTAACTGTTCTTGCTTTAGGTGTTATATATTTACCTTCTCTAGCCAATTCATATGATCGTTTTCCCTTATATCGAATGGCAGAATAGATAGGGGGTACTTGTATTATATCACCTTTGAAAGACAATAGAACTTGTTCTATATCTTTTTCATTATATGAAAAATTATCACATTTAAATATTACATTGCCCTCAATGTCATCTGTATCTGTTTCTTTACCCAACGTAGCTTCACAGATATATGTTTTTTTTTGGGACATTATATAATTAGCAATTTTTGTTCCTTTACCTATACATATAGGTAATACACCTGCAGCTTGAGGGTCTAATGTTCCTGTGTGACCAGCTTTTTTACAATTTAAAAAGTTTTTTATGTGATTTACTACACCTGCTGATGATATACCAGGAGGTTTCAGGACATTTATTACGCCATGCAAAGAAAATCACCCTTTCAAAAAACTCTTTGCTTCTTCAAGTACTATTTTTTTAGCATTATATAATGTTGTATTTATCGTACAACCTGCAGCCCTTGCATGGCCACCACCACCAAATAAACTAGCCAATTCATTACAATCAACTATTTTCTTAGAACGCATACTTACCTTTATTTGACCATCTTCTTGTTCTTTAAAGAGTAATGCCAACTCCACACCTTTTATATCTTTGGCATAATTCACCATACCTGAACTTTCTTTTTCATGTACACCTACTTCAATTAACATATCTCTAGTTATTTCCATAGTAGAAATACATCCATCTTCATGTAATTCTATAGTATCTATGGCTTTTGAAATTAGCTTTACCCTTTCAATACTATTATTTTTATAGATATTCATCGACATTTCTTCAGGCTGAACACCTGTTTCTAATAGTTCAGCAGCAATAATATGGGTTTTTGAGGTAGTATTGCTATAAGAAAAGTTACCCGTATCTGTTGAAATTCCTGTATATATAGCATTAGCTATACCCATATTAATGGGGATATTTAAATTTTTTATAAGTTCGTATACTAATTCACAAGTAGCTGCTGCAGTAGGATCTACCCAATTAACAAGAGCAAACTTTGTATTACTAATATGATGGTCTATATTTATTGTTTGATTACTTGTTTCCAATAGTTTATAAAATATACCTAAGCGTTCAGGATCACTACAATCTAATGCTATTACAAGATCAAAACAATAATTGCAGGATATAATTTCATTGTGAAATTTATCACAGCCTTTTAAGAAGCACAAATTATCTGGGATCTCATCTTGGCAAAAGAGTTCTACATTTTTTCCTTGACTTTCTAAAGCATATCCCAATGCTAGACAACTACCAATAGTATCTCCATCTGGCATAATATGTCCAACCAGTGCTATATTTTTATTTTCGCATATAAGTTTTTTTATCTTAGTAAGCATACTATTACCTCTTTTTTTCATGCAATTGTTTTATTTTTTCAGAAATATGGACGCTGTATTCTATTGATGAATCTAATATAAAGTCTAATTCAGGCACATGCCTAAGCTGTAACACTTTACCTAATTCTCTGCGAATAAATCCTGCTGCACTCTCTAAGCCTTCTATCGTTTCTGTCTTTTCTTCATCTGAACCTAATATACTAACATAAATCTTTGCATGACTTAGATCCCTACTCACATCTACTTTCACAACAGATAACATCTCAGAAATTCTGGGATCTTTTACATCTTCTCTTATTATCATACTTATTTCTTTTTTGATCTCTTCAGCTACTCGTTCTGATCTATGATATACCATCATTAACACCTACCTAATTTTGCAATTATCTTTCTATCTTTTCTTTTACAAAGGCTTCTATTATATCATTTTCTTTTATATCATTAAAATTTTCAATGCTCAACCCACATTCATAACCTGAGGCTACCTCTTTCACATCATCTTTAAAGCGTTTTAAAGATGCAATTTCTCCCTCATGTATAACTATACCATCGCGCACAACTCTTACATAAGCATTTCTTCTAATAACGCCATCAGTTACATAACATCCAGCAACAACTCCAACTCCTGATACTTTAAAAGTAGCTCGTACTTCTAAGCGACCTATTACTACTTCTTTAAACTCTGGATCCAGTAATCCTTTCATTGCAGCTTCTACATCTTGTATAGCATCATATATTACTCTATATGTTCTTATGTCAACCTGTTCTTTCTCTGCTAATTCATAGGCATTAGTCACAGGTCTTACATTAAAGCCTATGATTATGGCATTAGATGCCCTAGCTAACATTACATCCGATTCAGTAATAGCACCAACGCCACTGTGTATAGTGTTAACTCTTACTTCATCAGTTGAAAGTCGTTCTAATGCTTGTTTGACAGCTTCAGCTGAACCTTGTACATCTGCTTTAATTATTAAATTTAACTCCCTAATTTCTCCTTCTTTTATCTGTTCAAAGAGATCATCTAATGTAGTTATAGTAGAAGTCTTTTGCTGGGCTTCTTTTTCCTTATCTTGTCTTTCTTCTGCTATTTGTTTAGCTAGTTTATCATCTTTAACTACATACATTGTATCGCCGGCTTCAGGTACCTCAGACAACCCTAATACTTCGACTGGTACTGAAGGGCCTGCTTTTTTTATTCGTCTTCCTCTATCATCCATCATTGCTCTTACACGTCCATATGCAGTTCCTGCAACTATTGAATCACCAATATGCAACGTTCCATTTTGTACTAATATGGTAGCCACAGGTCCTCGTCCCTTATCCAATTCAGCTTCTATTATAGTTCCTTTTGCTGGGCGTTCAGGGTTTGCCTTAAGTTCTTCCATTTCTGCCACCAGTAATATCATCTCAAGTAACTCATCTATACCTTGTCTTCTTAAAGCAGAGACAGGAACAGCAATGACATCGCCACCCCATTCTTCCACCAAAAGTCCATGTTCTGAAAGTTGTTGTTTTATTCTATCTGGATTTGCAGTGGGTTTATCAATTTTGTTTATGGCTACAATTATGGGTACATTAGCAGACTTAGCATGGTTTATAGCTTCAATCGTTTGTGGCATGACACCGTCATCTGCAGCAACTACAAGTATAGCTATATCTGTAACCTGTGCTCCCCTTGCCCGCATTGAAGTAAATGCTTCATGTCCAGGAGTATCTAAAAAGGTTACAAATTTATTATCAACTTTTATTGTATATGCACCTATATGCTGAGTTATACCTCCAGCCTCTTGTTCAGTAACGGTTGTATTTCTTATAGCGTCTAATAAAGAAGTTTTTCCATGATCTACATGGCCCATAACAGTAACTACAGGAGCTCGTTTTACTAATTTTTTTGGATCATCTTCCACATCTAACTCAGACAAAACATCTTCGAAAGTTTTTGCTGCCTTAAGCTCTAAATCTATCCCAAATTCATTAGCTACCAATAGCGCTGTATCATAATCAATTTCCTGATTTATAGTCGCCATTACTCCAAGCTGCATTAATTGTTTTATTATATTAGATACTGAAATTCCTGTTTTTTCAGACAATTCTTTTACTGTTACTATCTCTCCTATTGTAATAGCTTTCTTTCTTTCAGGTATTTCAGCTTTCTTTTTTTGCGCATTAGCTTTTCTATTCTCACCTTTTGTTTTAGAATGCTTATCCACATTTCTATTTTCCTTTTTATTAGATTTACTTGCATGAGCCTTTTTCTTATTTAAATGTCCTTTACTTCTTTTTATATCACTTTTATTTTCTTGTTCTGTATCTAAATTAAAATTCCTTTTTGCTTCTTTTTTAGTATCTTGAGTCTTTTGCTTTTCAATATGTTGCAAATCTTTATTATTTATCGTCTGCTTTAATTTATTTATAGTCTTTATATGTTTGTCTACATCTTGCTTTAAAGCATCCATATTTTGCTTTAATTCTTTAGAATTTTCTCTAATTTTTTTAGTTGTAGTATATACATTAATTTCTGTAGACATTAATTACCACCCCCCTGATTTTTAATCTGGATTTTATATATCATATTTTTAAAATTATGATCTGTTATAGCCATTATTTTTATACCATCTCTTCCTACGCTTTTTCCTATATTATTATCATCATCTAATATAATCATATCCACATTTTTTTCACTACATAGAGCTTGAAATTTTTTCAATGTCCTTTGTGATACAGCAGAACTCAATACAACAAGTTTTGCATTCCGTGTTAGTATAGCTTTCTCTACTGCAGCAGTTCCCAATTTTAATTTCCCAGCCTTGCGACATAATCCTAATATATTATATATCCTCATCATTTTCAGTTAGAATATCTGTTAGACGAACATAGATTTCTTTATCTACTTTTTGCTGAAAAATACGTTCAAACAGTTTATGTTTTATTGCTTTTTCTAAACATTGAGGATTATGACATATATAAGCTCCACGTCCTGGTAATTTCCCATTCAAATCTATATTAATTTTCCCCTCTGAATTCTTAACTATCCTGAGTAATTCTTTCTTAGGTTTCATTTCTTTACAGGATATACACATTCGCAAAGGTACTTTTCGTCTTTTCAAGATATTCCCTCCTTAAATTTTCTATATAATAAATACAATAAATATCATCTATATCTGTATCTGCGATTCACTCTTTATGTCAATTTTCCAGCCAGTAAGTTTAGCTGCCAATCTAGCATTTTGCCCTTCTTTTCCTATAGCAAGAGATAATTGATTATCAGGAACTATCACTTGAGCACTTTGTTCATCTATATTAGTATATACATTTAAAACTTTTGCAGGACTTAGTGCGTTAGCTATATATTCACCCGGCTCACTACTCCATTTAACAATATCTATTTTTTCCCCGCTCAATTCATCCACTACTTGTTGAACTCTTATACCTTTTTGGCCTACACAAGCCCCTACACAGTCGATTCTTTCATCAGGCGCATATACTGCAATTTTAGTTCGTGAACCAGCTTCTCTTGCTATATTTTTTATAATTACATCGCCTTGCATAATTTCAGGTACTTCCAATTCAAATAATCTTTTAACGAGATTGGGATGAGTACGTGATAGAGTAATTTGAGGGCCTTTTGTAGTTTTCTTTACATCAGTTATATAAACTTTTATACGGTCATTTACATTATATTCTTCATTTGGCATCTGCTCGGATGCTGGGAGTAAACCTTCAGTCTTGTTTAAATCAACAAATATATTTTTCTTTTCTATTCGTTGTACAATACCTGTTACAATTTCATGCTCTTTTGCCAAGAATTTTTCATAAATAGATAATCTTTCAGCTTCTCTAATTCGTTGTACTACAACTTGTTTTGCATTCTGTGCAGCTATGCGTCCAAAATTTTTTGGAGTAACCTCTTGTTCAAAAAAATCACCAAGTTTATAATTTTTATCGAATTTACGTGCTTCTTCCAAGCTAATTTCAAGAAACTCATCTTTTGGTTGTTCTACTACTTTTCTTAAAGCATATACCTTGACAGCACCAGTTTCCCTATCTATATTTACCCTAACATTTTGTGCTGTTCCAAAATTCTTTTTATATGCCGATACCAACGCAGCTTCTATGGCTTCCAAAAGTACTTCTTTATCAATATCCTTTTCACTGCTAATCTGGTTGATTGCTCCTAAAAATTCTCCATTCATTTTTAGTCCTCCTTAAAAACCAATAACAAGTGATTATTTTCATGATTTATATCTCTATCACAAGTCTAACTATAGAAACATTTTTTTTATTAAACTCTAACATTTGATTATCAACTTTAATGATAATATTATTTCCCTGTAGCCCAACCAATTCACCTATATATTTTTTCCTATTGTTTATAGCTCTATATAATCTTAATTCAACGTTTCTTCCCTTAAAACGTTCAAAATCAGATTCCTTTTTTAACGGTCGATCCAGTCCTGGAGAAGAAACTTCTAAATAGTATCGTTGTGCTATTGGATCTTCTCTATCTAAGGCTTCACTTATTTTTTCACTAAATATCTGGCAGTCATCAAGACTTATACCCCCAGGTTTATCTATATAATATCGTAAAACCCAATTAGCGCCTTCCTTTTTATATTCAATGTCTACTAATTCAAAATTTAACTGCTCTATTATCGGCATTGCCAGTTTTTTAGCTATCTTTTCGGTATTACCTTTAGCCATTTTTATACTCCTTTAAAATTATTTTAACGTGAAATTTATCAGTTTAATATAGGAAAGAGTGGGGGCACCCCACTCTATACTAATTAACGTGAAATATAGTTTATATTAACCACATATTAGTATAGCATTTTATATCAATAAATGCAAGAAATAAAATAATTGAGTTTTTTGCTTTGTACCTTTTTTACAATTCCTTTGCAAAAATTCTCTTTAGCAA
>CZCB01001813.1_pt1 | contig 100988 bp, 83 predicted proteins | sample 591991 | NCBI WGS metagenome assembly CZCB01 (sample SAMEA3556809, study PRJEB10932) | anaerobic digester metagenome
GGCTTGCCGATATCATAATGCCGTAATCGCATCCAAGTTTTCTCGCCAAATAAGCGATAGCGGGCGTGGCCGTCATTCCCGCCACAATGGCTTTCCCTCCGTTCTCAGCGATAGCTTGACTCAATTTGGTTTCAATAAAAAAACCGCTCTCTCTGGTATCTCTTCCGATAATCGCTGTCGCTCCTGGTTCTACCATAAGCGCGGCTTTTGCTATCTTTTCTATATAACTTTTTGTGAAAACTTCGGCTTTTGCTCTTATGCCGTCTGTTCCGAAATGATTCATATAACTACGCCACTCCTTTGGAATTCTCCCTATACTCGCTCGGAACAATTTCAAAAATTATGTCTTCAACTTTCTTTTTGTCATTGCTTTGAGCCGCTTCTTTTAGTATTTGCAATTGCATGTTAAATTCCTTGCAATCCACATTCCCCAATTTGCACACAAATATGCCGCTGTGTTTTGTTTTATCCACATCCTCATCGGAATATTGCAGCTCTTCAAATAATTTTTCCCCCGGTCTCAATCCGGTATACTCAATCTTTATATCTTTTTCGGGAATTAGTCCGCTGGCCCTAATAAGATCAAAGGCCAAATCTTTAATGTAAACGGGCTCTCCCATATCCAGCACATATACTTCGCCGCCCTCGGCAAGCGCTCCCGCCTGCAATACCAGTCTGACGGCTTCGGGTATGGTCATGAAATACCTTTTCATTTCGGGATGAGTTACGGTAACATTTTGCCTGTTGTTGATTTGTTCCATAAATGTGGGTATGACGCTGCCGCTGGAACCTAATACATTGCCAAATCTGACAGCGGCAAGCTGCGTTGACGAGGTTTTGGATTTGCATTGCAAAACTAATTCGGCAATCCTTTTGGTCGCCCCCATAACATTGGCGGGATTTATGGCTTTATCGGTGGAAATAAGTATAAATTTCTTTACGCCCGACATATCGCATTGTTCAATGACATTTTCCGTGCCAATCACATTGTTTTTAACCGCTTCGTCGGCGCTGATTTCCATCATGGGCACATGCTTATATGCTGCTGCGTGGAACACCACATCCGGCTTGTACTTTTCTATGACAGCCCTCACTTTCTCCCTATCTCTTACCGAGCCCATCTCCAAAGAATATAAATCGCTTGCACAACTCTTCTTTAGCTCTTCGTTCATTTTGAACATACCGTATTCGTGGTGGTCAAAAATAATCAAATGCTTGCAATGATATTGCAATACCTGACGGCATATTTCGCTTCCTATGGAGCCCGCTCCGCCCGTAACCAAGATAACTTTGTTTTTGATAAAACTGTCCAGCAGTTCCCTATCTATTTTATGCTCTTTTCTGTGAAGCAAGTCCTCAATCCTAAGGTTTTTTAAGCTGATTACATCGGAATTCAATACCGCGTCGGCGCCGCTCATATTGCTGGTTATCTTTATCTTGACATTAAATTTCTTTATATAAGAATAAATGGACAACAGCTGTTCCTTTGTTATTTTCGTTATGGCGATGGCTATTGTGGTCGCTTTGTATTTTCTTATGGCATACCCTATGCAATCCCTGCCGCCTATTATAGGAACGTCGCTTACGAATTTGCGATGCTTGGAGGGATCGTCGTCTATTATCGCAACGGGATCGTAGCCTTCTTCTGGCTTGTCCAATAAACGCTTTACCAGCGCCGCGCCCGTATACCCCGAACCGTAAATAATTATATTCTCGTTATTGCTGCCCACCACTCTAAAGCGCTTTCTTAAAGCCATGGTAAGTCGTGTGGACAACTTCCAGAACATAGCAAAACAAAAATAGAAGAAATAAAATAATACAATGGTACTTAAAAATATTTGTCTGAAATAGCTTAATTTCATTATTATCGCGATGGCGCCCGAAGCGGCAAAAGCTATAATGACATTCACTACTTCTGTCACTCCCGCATAACGCCATTCTACTCTGTATCCTTTCAATAACGCCATGGAAGATATGGTGATAATTATACATATGCTGAAGTATATCCACATTATTGACAGACCGGGGTGTCTTACAAAACTTCCCCTATCCACCCAATAAGCCGCTACAAACGCTATGACACCAAGTATAATATCCCTGACAAGATTAATTGTGGTGTGATATCGCTTCATTAAATTCTTTATCTTCATTTATTAAACCTACCAACTATTATTTTGCATATCTTATAGTCTTTCAATTACTTTTTTTACCGCCTCATAAATTTTTTGGCTGATTTGTTCGATTAAAGACATAAAATCAACGGGCGCTTCTTCATCCGCGCCGTCGGATATTCCCCTTATTATTACCAAATCAGTCTTTGTAATGTAAGCGACCTGCGCCACGGCGGCGCTCTCCATATCCACGGCTATAGCATTGAACTGCCGGGCAATTTCCGACGCCAAACGCTTGTCCGCGATAAATTGATCCCCGCAGGCCACAGTACCTACGCACGCATTGTCCAAATAAGCTTTTATCAATTCATTATGCTTTTTGGAAGTATCAAAATATATCTTATTAACGGTGCTTACCATGCCCTTGGGATCGCCTAAAGCGGTGGTGTCCGCGTCATGCTGAACCGCTTTGTCGGCAATCACGATGTCATACGCTTTTGTAACGCCCAATCCGCCCGAAACGCCCGTATTAATTATTAAATCAGGCTTAAAGCGTTCTACCATAAGCGCGCAGGCGAAAGCCGCGTTTACCTTGCCTATGCCGCTAAGACATATCACAATATCCTTATCGGCTATTTTGCCGATAAGAAATTTTTTGCCGTATATTTCTTGGTCGGTTAAGATATGTTTTTTATAAGGCTTCGCCTCTTCTTGCATTGCAATGATGATGCCTATAGTCAACTTTATGCGTTCTCCCTCACTATAACTTTAATCGAATGGTCATCAACGCCGACTTCGCCGTAATTAACGCCGCCCACAACGATTCCCGCTTGGTCGGTTTCGGCGTCTCCCACCAGCCCTATATTGTTTATTACCGTTTTGAACAAAGCGCCGAAAGCGTCATTAAAAAATTCTTTGGCGTCTTTGTCTTCTTCAAGATGCTCTTGAGGCAATAATTGATACAAGGCATTAATGATAACTTCGCTCATTTGGTTGGTCATGCCGTTAATCGAAAGCGAATGCGATTGGGTGGAGACCATGCCTTGGTTATTAACAGACATCTTATTTACGCTGTTAAGATATACGGTGTCGGCAATGGCGCCAAAAGCCGAAGGTAATTGATTCTTTATGTTTGAAATATCAATTTTTATCATCATTTCCAGCATTATGTCTTGTTCCTTCAATATCGCAACCTGCACAAAATCAGCGTTTAGCTCCCGTATTATTTCCACCGCTTCTTGAGCGTCGTCCGAGCCCTGCTGTACCATGGCGTCCAAAATGTACGCTATTTCGGTGTCGGCGAACTCAAGCAATATCGCTTGCTCCGCCGTTAATTGATTTTCCAGCAAATAAAGATAATTAAAGTCGTCGTCCGAATCTTGAGGGATATCGGTATCGTTCAGTTTTTGCTCGGTGCTTTGTTTATCCGCTATCGGGTCAAAACGATTGTTGGCTATTGCGTCTATATCGGGACCTTTCAAGATGCCTCTGATCAAGCTTATCACATCTTTAACTTTTAATTGGGCCAGACCCAACTCCCTCAGCGTGCGCCCTTGAATCTTCACATCGCCAAGCCCAAGTTTTTCCAGCGTTTGATTGTATACCCACAAAGCCGCTCCCACGATTAATATAACTATCACCAAGACGGCTATTAATGTCTTCAGTAGGCATCCGCCCACGCAACAACCTTTTCTTACAGCCATAATCCCTCCCGCGCGAATAATGAATTATTCTTTCATAATACAATTTATCATTAAGCAAATCTTAAAAAATGGCTTTAATTACCATTTTTGAGTCTGGTAAACAAGGCTTCGTTCTCAGGACAAGCGTCCTTGGGTTTAATTATAGGTCCTTTCTCTGTGTCAAACTTATAAGTCATAAGGTAACAAGGATTATGGACATCATAATCTATTAATTTTTTAACGGTATTCGCAATGCCTTTTTCCAAAGCCAGAGGCATAAGCGCAAACTCTTCATTTCCGCTTAAATCAAAAGCCCTCGGATCTATATAGTCGTTGAGCCCCAGCGCAAAAAGATTCATCGCCACCCATTCTTCTCCGTTCTCGTCAGTATACACAAGTCCTTCCTCTTTCTTAAGCAGCTTTTCCAAATACTTAGCCAGCAAGTTGCTTATTGCCTCCCTCGCATCTTTTATATCGCCCAAAGTCTTATCGTCCAAGGCGTTAAAAATACCGTGCAACTGATTGACCTTCTTCCAATTGTAGCTGTCAATAAACCCTTCTATTTTTACATTGGGCACATAATTTTTGTCGGTGATATTTTTATTTATGCTATAAGGCGTCGTCACCAAAGAAGCGCAGCCCGTTTCCTTGAAAACGCAATTTCTTATAATTAGCGTGCCCGCTTTTGTAAAGTCATCCATATAATTATCGGCAAAATAAATTGCCGCAAGTCCGGTATTCCCCAAAATACATCCTTCTACCGTCATTACGCTCTTATTTAGAGAAATATTAAGAGATCTGTAGGCATACCTTGCGATAACATACCTCAATGTGCAGGGTATGGATAAATCCCCAAAGAAAATACAAGTGCCTTTATAAAGTCCGCCCAAATAATCGTCATCGCATTGTATGGTGAAATTCTCAAAAATAAGCTCTTTTACATTTTGGTTGATGTTTGCGCTCCTCACCGCAAGCGCGTTATCATTAATAAACTTTTCGTTTTCGGGGAAAACAAAATAAAACATGTAACCGTTGCCGTAAATGCTGTTATTGGTGGCTATTTCCGCATTTCTCTCAACGGTTATGCCGTTTTGCAAAGCAACAGACCTTTTGCCGTATTTTTCGCTGTTGGCATCGACAAATTGTTCAAAGTTATATACGTTTACGGTATCGGCTTGCTCCGACATCTTGAAGGTATAGCTTCTCTCAAGCTCGGTTCTTACGCCGTGCACTTCGGCATACGCGGTAAGGGTAATCTCCTTGCTCACGCTTTGAGGCTTAAAAGTAATATTGCCCTCGGCGTCTATATCCGCGTATTCTTCATTGTCTATTTGCCATACCAAATCATAGTTGGACGCCGTCGGATAAACATTACTGCAGTTCAATTTAAATTTATTGGTCAATCCGCCTTTGCCGTCAAACCAGCTCAAACCCCATACCCTTTCTTGTTTTATGCCTTTTATGTTGTCCATATTCGTAAGCTCGAGCTGAAAAGCATACAAACGGCTTTTGACTTCCACATATAAATCTTGCGTCTTTTTCCCGCTGACCACATCGGTGGCGCTGATTATGCATTCTCCTTCTTTTAACGGAATAATTCTGCCTTCGCCGTCAATTTTCAGCACGCTCTTATCGGAGATATTATATGTAACTTTAGGCGCTTGTATCTTTGAGCTGTCCGCATATGCGACAATCAAAGTATATCCCCCGTTGTTGGTATATATCTCATTGATATAATCGCTTTTGATTATTATCTCGTCAGCGTCCACATAGTTTATTGCAAGATCCTGACCGTTTACGCTGTATACGCATCCGTTTCCGTTTTGGTTTTCTGATTTTTTAGAAATTGAAGCTTCACTTTCAATAATTTCTCCGTCCTCGTCAAACCTGTTGAGAATAAGATTGCTCTTAATATATTCTATATGCTGCGATTGGTTCAATTCTTCCCAAAAAGATTTTGAGATATCCACTATGTGCGAACAAAGGAGATTTTCTTCTTTTATATTTACATATATAAATGTAAAGTGTTCTTTGTTTGTCTTATCCGTAACAAAAGCGGTAATTTTTACCCTGCCCACTCCCCTCGGATAAATTTTACCGTTGGCGTCCACTTCGGCGATATTCTCGTCGGCGCTTTCCCATGTTATGAAATTATCGCCCAAAGCCTCGGCGGGAGAAGCGTATGCGTAGAGCTTCAGCCCTTCGTACCAATCTATTTGCGAAGCTTCCTCCATTCTTGAAATCTCTCCGTCGGGAGAATCTTGGGCGTAAATGAACATTTGGGTAACTCTCTGGCTTGTTATATAAACATTCAGCATGCTGTAAGCGTTGTCATTTGTTGCCGAATAAATGCGCATAAGAGCGCTGCCATTCCTTTTTGCCACAATTTTATACTTATTATCTTTGACATGCACCAGCTCGCATTTGCCGTCATAGGTTTCTTCTTGCGACATAATATATTTAATTTCTTGCGAATAGCAAATAGACGGCGTTACATTTATATACACAAAACTATAGCCGTCGCTACCGTCTGGCATGAGTCTGGGCACAATAACTCTGCCGCCGTTTACCGGAAAATTAAATTCGTCTCTTATTTCCACGCCCTCGGCGTTGACGGGCGGCGCCCAAGCTTGTATGGCCGCTCCCGCGCTTTGAATGGCAATAATGACTATTACCGGTATAAGAAAGATTAATATAACCAAGAATTTTTTCATATTTACTTCCTACATAATCTTATTGTACGCGGCATTAAGCTTTATGAAAAAGAATAATACCGCTCCAACAAACAGCAAAGACGTAAGCCCCATTAACATATAAAACATTAACATAAAGCCCATTTGCCTGAAAATATATGGCACCATCATTCCCAATAAGCCAAAGACCAGCGCCACCACGAATCCAAAAACAATGGAAAAAGTGGAGTTGGCGCTTGTGGTAACGATCTCTCCCTCTCCGTTAAGATTAAATCTCGGTTTGATTATATCCATCTTCATGGAAATAAGCGTTAAAGCTACGGACACCAAAAATACTATGGCGTAAATGGCAAGAGGCTTTGCGATTTCGTAACTTCCATCGCTTGACATTTGTTTGGTCAGAATGATTATGGCAATGGTAATCGTATTGGCAATAAACGACACCATATTGTACATTACGAATTTAACGCCGAGCTGAGTTTTTATGGGCACAGGCATAACTTTAGTGTGGTAAAAGTTATTTCCTTCCCTTGATATCGAGGTAGCGGAAAAAGATATAATGATTGTATTAAAAATAAGCATAATTAGCAAGGTTAATCCGGGTATGATTCTTATACCCACATCGTTTATGCCTATGCTGAAAGCTATTCTGTTACAGAAAAATACCATTATCGGCATGGCGCAAGCCAGCACGAAATATTGGAAAGAATAATTTATGGAACGGAACACCTGAACGAATTCCTTATACAACAAAGTTGAGAAAATGCTCTTTACCTTATTCTTAACCGGTTTTGTGAAAGTGCTCCCTTCCACCTCTATGTTGGCAAGCAAAGTTTTTCGATATAAGCGCTTTATGACATAATAAGCGCCCAGAGCCGAAAGCGCGAGTATTATTCCAAAAACCAAATACGAAACTATGCGGCTGTCGCCCACGGTTACTGTAACGCGCTCTCTGTCAATTATTCTCACTACCTCAAATTCGCCCAACATTATGCCCGCGAAGTACTTTGTGGGCACAAAATATTTCACCATATTGCCCAGCAATATTACCGTTTCTTGCTTAAATACCGAGAAATCCTGATTAGCTTTAAGATATTCAACCATTCTTTCAAATATAAGGGTATACACGAAAAAAATAGTTGTCATTAAAACGGCAAGCCCAATAATAATCAGTCCGAATTTATGCCTTATCCTGTTGCTGAGGTGCATAAACGGTATGGCAAGCATATTGGACAAGAAGAAAGGCACGAACACCATAAAAATTAAAATAAACGGAATGGACACATAGTAAGACACGCTTACTTGAACTACAAAAGAGTAAGCGACAAGAAACGGCACGACTATCAGCGTAGTGAGCAATAATTGGGACAAAATTAACAATGATGTTTTTGCCCAAAATATTTCCCAACCGTTTACGGGAAATCTCATAAGAATCTCGTTATCGCCCTTATAGTATAATACTTTAATCGTGCTGCTGATGTTCGTAATCAATAAAAATACAAATACTACCGTAAAAAAGATAACCAGCGCCTCATAAGCAAGCCCGGCTTTCTCAAACATTTCAAAAAAGATGGTAGCTCCCCATAGAGTCAAAGAAAATACCGCGACCGAAAAAATAACCGTGGTTAATAATTTCAGGAGTTGTTTCCTGTCTTTTAAGTTTATCTTCCCAAAACGGTTTTGAATCTCCATTTTGAGAAGAGTTTTAATTGCGCTCATTTTTTTATTATTCCTCCTCACATGCGGTAATTCTAAAAAAATTCTCTTCCAGAGCTTCTTTGTTTCCCGCTTCGTGGAGGTCAATAATGCAGTGCAGTTTACCGTTATTTATTATCGCCGCTCTGTCACAAAGCTTAGCAACAAGGTCAAGATTGTGCGAAGAAAAGAAAACCGTATTGCCTTGTTCACAATGGTTTCTCATGTGCTTAATAATTTCTGCGGTAGACTGCGGATCAAGTCCCATCATGGGCTCGTCAAGCACCCAAAGCTTTGGGTTGTGGATGAGGGCGGCAATAATGCAAATCTTTTGTTTCATGCCGTGAGAATAGGATTTTATTTGGGTATCCAAAGCTTTCGTCATGCGAAAAAGCTTTGCTAACTTCGTCATTCTTTCTTCCCTGTCTTCCTTACTTACCCTATATAAGTCGGCTATGTAATTGACATATTCCCTGCCGGTGAATTTTTCGTATACCGAGTGATTGTCGGGAACATATCCCATATTTAATTTCGCGTTTATTGAGTCTTTGGTAATGTCATAACCGCAAATCTTAATTTCGCCGCTGTTAAAAGGGTAAATGCCCGTAAGACATTTTATGGTGGTGGATTTACCCGCCCCATTCATACCCAAAAAACCAAAAACCTCTCCCCCATTTATCTTCAAACTTAAATCTTCTACCGCGTACCTGTTGCTGTTGAGGTATTTCTTATACAAGTGATTTATTTCCAGCATTATTTCCTCTGTACCGACTCATTATGCTAAGTCAGCGTAAAACATTAATTAATTATATCATTTACCTTATTCTATTGTCAAGAAAAATGTTAATACTTACAAAATCCCCTTTGAATAAGCGTTTGTCGCATTAAATCGTCCTTGTTTTTGATTTTGTCAATTCCTTAAAGCGTTGGCATACTGCTGCGCGGATATTCTTTGCAGCTCATGCTTGGCCTTTATTTGCGCGATAATTTTCTTTACTATCATTTCCATCATTCCTCCTTCGGAATAATCGGCGGGCGCATAATAGTTAATACGGTTTTCTTTAATTAAGTTTGAGACTGTTTTCTTGCCTTTGTCATCCGCAGGATTATACACGCCGATTGAATTGCCTCCCGAGGACTTTATAAGACGCATGCAGGGAATATCGGTTTCGCTGTCGCCTATGTAAATAAAATGGCTGAAAGGTATCCTTCTTTTTTCGTCAGGCATATACCTGTTGACATCTTCTATTTCGCAATTCTTGTTGATTCTGAACAAATATTGCGTCTTTGTGGTAAAATTAACGGCTTGCCGAGGCCATACGGCGCGGCCGCTGTCATCGTAATAAAATGATGAAGCGTATATTTTGGTAAACCATTGAGCAATGGGGTTGCCTTCTATTATTTCCTTGATTCCCGACGATATTATGTAATGCTCTATGACCGTTTGATTGTTTATTCCAAATGCGTTTATCCTATAAAACCAATCCTCCACTCCCTTAAATAACTCAATATCTTTTCCCAGCTCTCTTAAATCTTTTTCGGTAATTATTATGCCTTTACGCTTGGCTTCTTTTGTCATGGTGAACATATAAGCGAGTATGGAATCCATGTCGGCGCTTTTCACAAGCTCATTGGACGCGCGCCAAAATTCTTCCGCCGACATCGAAAGCCTTTCAATAAACCCATACTCCTGCATATCCTTAGGGGACAGCGTTTTATCAAAATCATAACACAACGCCGCCACGGGGCATCCCCTTTTTTCCAGAACCTCAAAACACTGTTTTTGAGCTTTGTTCAAAATAGACCTCCGTTATTTCTTATATTATAACATAAATCCTTTTAATGTTAAAATTGTTTTATATTTGCCCCACCATGTTATAATATTTGTATGAACTATTATAAAGAAGCGCTTAAGATAATCAATAAATTAGCTTCACATAAACCCAAGCTTTTATTGCACAGCTGTTGCGCGCCGTGCAGCAGCGGTTGCATAGAATTGTTGCAAACTTATTTTGACACTGATATTTATTTTTTCAACCCCAACATTGACAGTTTGGAAGAATACAATAAAAGGCTGAACGAGCAAAAAAGGTTTGTACAAAAAAAGTCATATAACATAGAAGTTATTGAAGACGCTTATCAGCCTTGGCTTTTTATCGAAATATCCAAAGGCTTGGAAAACTTGCCCGAAGGTTCCTCCAGATGCTTTAAGTGTTACCGGTTGCGCATGGAAGCAACCGCAAAAAAAGCCAAAGAGCTGGGCTATGATTATTTTACTACCACTCTTTCGGTAAGTCCTCACAAAAACGCCGATTGGATAAACAAAATAGGTTTTGAGCTGGAAGAATTGTACGGAGTTAAATTTCTGCCTTCGGATTTCAAAAAAAACAACGGTTACCTTCGTTCCATTGAGGCAAGCAAACAGCACAATCTTTACCGCCAAAATTATTGCGGCTGCATGTTTTCCAAAAGCGAATCAAACTAAATTAACCGATCTATTTGCTTGCATAATTATTAATTATTATGTATAATCAATGAATATTAAGAGGTAAAAATGAATATTAATGCAAGCATTATAGGCGCAAGCGGTTATACGGGATTGGAATTAATCAATATTTTATCCCTCCATCCCAATGTTACGCTAAAATACCTTGTAAGCCGTTCCAACAGCGGCAAAAAGGTTGCAGACCTTTATCCTTCGCTTTACGCGCTGGGAAATAAGGAATTTTCCCACCCTTCCGTAGAAGAAATAGCCAAGCAAAGCGATGTCGTTTTCTTGGCCTTGCCGCATGGGGAAAGCGCGTCTTTTGCAGGCAAGCTGTACGATTTGGGCGTAAAAGTCATAGATTTATCCGCCGATTTCCGTTATGACAGCTTGGAGCTGTACGAAAATACTTACGGCATAACCCATCCAAGGAAAGATTTGAACGATAAAGCCGTTTACGGGCTTTGCGAGATTTATCGAAACAACATTAAAAAAGCCCGTTTGGTGGCCAATCCCGGCTGTTACACCACTTGTTCCATATTGCCGCTATATCCTTTACTTAAAGAAGGAATAATAAAAAGCAACAGTATTATTATAGACGCTAAAAGCGGCATAAGCGGAGCAGGCAGAAAAGCTAAGACCGATTATATTTTTTGCGAAACAAGCGAGAATTTCAAAGCTTATTCGTTGACCAATCACCGCCACACTTCCGAGATTGAAGAAAAATTATCTATTGCGGCCAATCGCCCAATAACGCTGAGCTTTTCCCCTCACTTGCTGCCCATAAAAAGAGGTATTTTGTGCACCATATATGCGGCGTTGTCCAATATTAACGCCGATATAGAAACAATATATAACGACTTTTATAAAAACGAGCCCTTTGTAAAGATCTTACCCGAAACCCTGCTTCCGGAAATTAAAAACGTGGCAGGAAGCAATGATATCCAAATAGGTTTTATAAAAGACAAAAGGCTGAATAGATTAATTATAGTGTCCTGTCTTGACAATTTAATAAAAGGCGCAAGCGGTCAAGCCGCGCAGAATATGAATATCATGTTCGGCATGGAAGAAACCGCCGCCCTAAAATTCTCCGCGAGGTATATATAAAAAATGGATAAGTTAATAGAAAAAGCCAATATTCTTGCCGAGGCTTTGCCTTATATAAACAAGCTTGCAGGCAAGACCGTAGTAATCAAATACGGCGGCAACGCCATGAACGCTCAAAAAGAACATACCATCCTTGAAGACATCGCCATGCTGAAAATCGTGGGCGTCAACCCCATACTGGTACACGGCGGAGGGCCTGAGATAAATTTCATGCTCAAAAAGCTTAATATACCTTCAGAATTCCACAACGGTTTAAGGATAACGGACGAAAATACCATCGAAGTTGTGCAAATGGTTCTTTGCGGCAAGATAAATAAAGATTTAACGGCAAAAATGAATAATCTCGGCGTAAGAGCCATCGGCATATGCGGCAAGGACGCCAATTTAATTGAAGTAAGCAAAATGGAAACGGGCGACGGATATGACCTCGGTTTTGTGGGAGCCATTAAAAATATTAACACAAAGCTTCTTGAAATACTTATTTCCGACGAGTTTATCCCCGTTATCGCGCCCATTGGCACAGACGCGGAGGGCAAAAGCTTTAACATCAACGCCGATACCGCCGCCGCCGAAATAGCGGTGGCCCTAAAAGCCGAAAAGCTTATTTATCTTACCGATATCGATGGAATTTACTTAAACGAAAATGATAAAAACACCCTTTTGAATTTTGCTTCGATAAACGAATTGCATAAATTAATGGCCGACGGCATTATTCACGGAGGCATGATTCCAAAAGTAAAGGCTTGCATACAAGGCGTGGAAAACGGCATAAAAAGCGTGCATATCATTAACGGCAATATCCCCCATCCCGTTATGCTGGAGATATTTACAGATTCCGGCATAGGCACGATGATTACGAAGTAAGAAGATATTATGAAAATAGTACCGGCAAAAATAAGCCAAGCGGCGGAAATTCATCAATTGACTAAAATCGCTTTTCAGCAATACAAGGAGCAGCTAAACGATGAAGTAACCGTTTCGGCGCTTGAAGAGACCGTTGAAGATGTCATAAGGGATATCGAAAACAATACCGTTATTGTCGCCGTGCGCCACGGCAAAATAATAGGCTGCATAAGAATCGAAAAATTAACGGATGAGCTTGCCTATATTTACCGTTTTGCGGTATCCCCCGAAGAAAGCGGCGCGGGAGTGGGCTCTCAGCTGTTGTCTTACGCCATCGAAGAATGCGAGGAAATGCAAGTTAAAGCAATTGCCTTGCACACCAACACCAAATATTACCAATTGGCAAGGTATTATTACGGCAAAGGTTTTTTTGTGCATTCCACAACTTTCGACAGAGGCTACATAAGAGCGCTGTTCATAAAAGAGCTTGCGGAAAATCAAAATTATGACATTACTCCGGCGCTGAAAAAATAACTATACATTTTCTTAAAGATATTGCCTTATTTTCAGCCATTGCTCAATATCAAATCTTACATTGGCGCTGCTGGTTGAACACAGATACTCGACATCATATTGGGGAAAATGCTTTTTCATAAGGTTGTACGCCAATTTCCCGTTAGCGAATATTTTCATTTTTTCAATATTTTTTATGCTTGCAAGATCGTTCAACGTGATGTTCTTTATGGCGCTGTCCAAAGAGCCTTTTCTTTGACAGCTGAAGATTACATCCCACAGCGCCACGCCGTTATCCAACATCATTTTCTTTTTTTGCTCTATCGTTTGCGGATATTCGGCGTTTAATACATAAGCCATTACTTTCCAAAACCTATTTGTTTTGTGCATATAATAAAATGAATGCTCCAAAGATTTTATGCTGGGCATGCTGCCCAGAATCAGCACTTTGCAGCTGTCGTTATAAATCGGAGCGAAACACTTTATTATTTTATCTCCATGCGTAAACATATGTTTATTATAACATAAAAAATAAAAGAGTCCGCGGTTTACGGACTCTTTATTTGCTGATTATTGTTTAGTTTATTATTCGATTATTGAAGTAATAACACCCGATCCCACAGTGCGGCCGCCTTCGCGGATAGCAAAACGAAGACCTTGCTCCATAGCGATGGGGGTGATAAGCTTTATGTCCATGTCAACATTGTCGCCGGGCATAACCATTTCCACGCCTTCGGGAAGAGTGATTGAGCCGGTAACGTCGGTGGTACGGAAATAGAATTGAGGACGGTATCCGTTAAAGAAAGGAGTATGCCTTCCGCCTTCTTCTTTCTTAAGCACATACACTTGAGCTTTGAAGCGGGTATAGGGCTTGATTGAGCCGACTTTGGCAAGCACTTGGCCTCTTTCGATTTCCGTTCTGTCGATACCTCTGAGTAAAGCTCCGATATTGTCGCCCGCTTGAGCATAGTCAAGCAGCTTCCTGAACATTTCTATGCCGGTAACGGTAGTTTCTTTGGCTTTGTCCATAAGTCCGACTATCTCAACTTTATCCTGCAGCTTCAATTGACCTCTTTCAACTCTGCCAGTAGCCACAGTGCCGCGGCCGGTGATTGTAAAGACGTCTTCAACAGGCATAAGGAAAGGCTTGTCAACGTCTCTTTCAGGTTCGGGAATATAATTGTCAAGAGCATCAAGCAATTCCTTAATGGGTTGACATTCGGGCGCGTCCACATTGCCGGCTGAAGCGGCTTCAAGAGCTTTAAGCGCCGAACCTTTAATTACGGGCACATCATCGCCGGGGAACTCATATTCGGTAAGCAGGTCTCTGATCTCCATCTCAACAAGGTCAAGAAGTTCGGGATCGTCAACTTGGTCTACTTTATTCATGAATACCACTATATAAGGAACGCCAACCTGACGAGCAAGCAATATGTGCTCGCGGGTTTGAGGCATGGGACCGTCAGTGGAAGCCACAACCAATATCGAGCCGTCCATCTGAGCGGCGCCCGTTATCATGTTCTTTACATAGTCCGCGTGTCCGGGGCAGTCAACGTGCGCGTAATGCCTTTTTTCTGTTTGATATTCAACGTGAGATGTGTTTATTGTGATTCCTCTTGCTTTTTCTTCCGGAGCCTTATCAATTTCATCATATTTGACTTTTTGAGCAAGACCGGATGCCGCCGAAACCATTGTGATGGCAGCTGTTAAGGTTGTCTTCCCATGGTCAACGTGACCAATTGTACCGACATTAATATGGGGTTTTGTTCTTTCAAATTTTGCTTTTGCCATTTAATATGTCCTCCAATAATTTTACATTCTTTTTTATTTGTATTACCTATTATATAATATTTTATTTATCTTGTCATCTAATTTCACATCTTTTTTTAATGAAAAAACATTAAAAAAAGATAAATTATTTGCCTTTTATCCGGAAACAATGTTGTCCAGCAGCTTTTTCCGCTCGCTTAAAGGCGCTTCGGTATAGCATTTCAATTGCATGCTGCTTTGCCCCCTTCCTTGAGTTACGCTCCTTAAAACTGTGGTATATCCAAACATTTCCGAGAGCGGCACATCCGCTAAAATAACCTTTGCTCCGTGGCGGTCGGTCATGGATCTTACGCTGCCTCTCCTTGAGGAAAGCGAACTAAGCACCGCTCCCAAATATTCTTCGGGAACAATCACTTCCACTTCCATCATGGGCTCAAGCAAAGTGGGATCGGCTTTTGAAGCGGCGTCTTTGAAGGCCATGGAGCCTGCGATCTTAAACGCCATTTCGCTTGAATCGACTTCATGATAACTGCCGTCGACAAGCCTTACTTTGAAATCCACCATTTCATATCCCAAAAGCGCTCCGCCCATGGCGGCTTCCCTTATGCCTTCTTCAATAGGCTTGATATACTCTTTGGGTATCACTCCGCCCACAATCTCGTCCACAAATTCAAAGCCTTTTCCCGCCTCGTTAGGCGATATGATAATTTTGCATACTCCGTATTGTCCTCTGCCCCCGGTTTGTTTAACATATCTGCCTTCGCCGACGGCTTCTTTCTTAATGGCTTCCCTATAAGCTACCTGCGGCTGGCCTATATTCGCTTCCACCTTAAATTCCCTAAGCAGCCTGTCTACTATTATTTCCAAATGCAATTCGCCCATACCGGCTATAATGGTTTGCCCGGTCTCTTTATCGGTATAGGCCTTAAAGGTGGGGTCTTCCTCGGCAAGCTTGGATAAAGCCATTCCCATTCTTTCTTGACTGCTTTTCGTTTTGGGCTCAATCGCCACTCTTACCACGGGATCGGGAAAGTCCATGCTTTCAAGAATAATGGGACTGTGGGAGGCGCACAAAGTGTCGCCGGTGGTGGTTTCTTTAAGTCCGATAAGCGCCACAATATCGCCGGCATAAGCTTCTTCAATCTCCATTCTGTGGTTGGAATGCATTCTTAAAATTCTGCTGATTCTTTCCTTATGCTGCTTTGTGCTGTTATATACCTGCATTCCCGTCTTGATTGATCCGCTGTAAACTCTGAAATATACCAATTTCCCCACAAAGGGGTCAACGGCAACCTTAAAAGCAAGTCCGCTCAAGGGCTCGTCGTCGCTTGAATGTCGTGCCTCTTCCTTACCCTTTTCGTTTACGCCTTTGATTGATTCCACATCCAAAGGAGAAGGCAAAAGGTCCACAACGGCGTCAAGAAGCCTTTGCACTCCTTTGTTTTTGTAAGCGGTGCCGCAAAGGACGGGGGTTATGTCAAGCTTTATGGTGGCTATTCTCAACGCTTTTATTATTTCTTCTTCGTTAAGTTTTTGGCCCTCCAGTACCTTCATCATGATTTCATCGTCATAATCGGCGCAAATCTCTTCCAATTCCGCTCTTGCTTTGGCTACTTGCTCTTTGTACTCTTGGGGCACTTCGTCATAGATTATGTTAATGCCGCTGCTGTCGCCGTAGCGTATGGCTTTTTCTTTAATAACATCTATTATGCCTTCGAAAGTATCTTCGCTGCCTATAGGCAAAGTTATGGCCACGGGTTTTGTATGAAGCCTTGTCCGCATCATTTCCATAACATTAAAGAAATCGGCTCCGTTTATATCCATTTTGTTAATAAATGCTATCCTCGGCACCTTGTATTTATTCGCCTGCCTCCATACCGTTTCCGATTGAGGCTCCACGCCGCCTTTTGCGCAAAAAACAGCCACTGCCCCGTCAAGCACTCTCAAGCTTCTTTCCACCTCCACCGTAAAATCCACGTGTCCCGGGGTGTCAATAAGATTGATGCAATGCCCTTTCCATTGAGTGGTCGTGGCTGCCGAAACTATGGTTATGCCTCTTTCTTGTTCCTGAGCCATCCAGTCCATGGTAGCGGTGCCCTCGTGCACCTCGCCCACCTTATGGACTTTGTTGGTATAAAACAAGATCCTTTCGCTGGTAGTGGTTTTACCGGCGTCAATATGCGCCATAATTCCGATATTTCTTATCTTTTCTAACGGATAGTCTCTTGACATCATTACTCCTAATCTATTGAGTTCATCTTGAATAGTATGTTCTACTCCAATGCTTTTTTTATTATGTTATCAAAAAAGCGGCATAAGGTATGCCGCTCTTTTACCAGTTTTCGCCTTTTAATCAAAACCTGTAATGAGCGTACGCCTTATTGGCTTCAGCCATTCTGTGGGTATCTTCTTTCTTTTTGAAAGCGCCTCCGCTGCTGTTATACGCATCCATAATCTCAGCGGCCAGTCTTTCTTTCATCGTTCTTTCGCTTCTCTTCCTGGCAAAAAGCACCAGCCATCTGATTCCCAAAGTTTGCCTTCTGTCAGGCCTTATCTCTAAAGGCACTTGATAATTTGAACCGCCCACCCTGCGAGCTTTAACCTCAAGAACCGGCATTACATTCTCAAGGGCTTTCATGAATACTTCCTGCGGGTTTAAGTTCATTTTCTTCTCTATTATATCAAAAGCGCTGTATACGATATTTTGCGCTATTCCGCGTTTGCCGTCAAGCATTACCTGATTTATCAATTTGGTGGTAACCTTTGAATTATATATGGGGTCAGGTAAGACATCACGCTTGGGGACTCCACTTCTTCTGGGCATTTATAAATTAACCTCCTACTGCATTCTAATGGTTGAATAATATCATCCTATGATTATTTAGGCTTTTTGGCGCCGTATTTTGACCTTGCCTGTTTTCTCTTGTCCACGCCTGCCGTATCAAGCGTGCCGCGTATGATATGATAACGCACGCCGGGAAGATCCTTAACCCTGCCGCCTCTTACCAAAACCACGCTGTGTTCCTGCAAGGTATGACCGATACCGGGAATATAGACGGTACCTTCCATGCCGTTTACAAGGCGGACCCTGGCAATCTTTCTAACAGCGGAATTGGGCTTTTTGGGCGTAGTCGTGGTAACCGAAAGACATACTCCTCTTTTTTGAGGGCATTCCTCCAACATGGGAGCCTGTGACTTTCTGGTTTGACGCTGTCTTCCCTGCCTTATAAGCTGGTTAATTGTAGGCATTGCTTCCTCCTTTAAGTTTTTGGATGAGTATCCGTTCAACCCTAATCAGATAACTCTTTTTGCTGTTTCTTGACTCCGCATACCGAACAAGCAACATCCAGCTTCAGAAGCTTCCCCATTTCGATTCTGGATTTATAAAAATCGTAAGGGATATTCTTTTGCCGGCAAAGTCCAGTTATCTGCGCAATCATTTCTTCATCTGTATCCATCGCAATCACCACACACCGAAGGCGATTGTTGTTGGCTGCTTTTCTTACCTGCCTGAAACCGATTATTCTGTTTTCGGGCGGTTCTTTCAAGATTTTGTCCATTAATCACTCCTTAATGAACACGCTTCCCCCTATCTCATTTTTAAACATGTATAATGACTTATTTTCCAATCATTATCTTATTAAACATAAAAGCCTGCATTTCACTCTGCAAGCTAAACTATTATATCAACCAATAAGAGCGTTGTCAAATAAAATCATAAAATAATCGCATTTTGTAATTATATTTATGCTTTCACCGATTTCACAATCTTTTAATCGCTTTTTTGACCGAACAAAGCAGCCTAAAGCGGCAAGGTTTTATATGAAATGGCATTTCAGTTATCGACTGCCATGTTTTTGTTTTCGTTTCGCGGTATGAAGGAAGTTTTATATCTTTCAAAACTTGCCGCCTGCGCCAAAGTCAAAAGTATAATCTTCCCCGCTCCGCATTGTTTCAAAACCTTACAGCATTCCGAAGCCGTGGCTCCCGTCGTGATTACGTCGTCAATTAAAATTATGGTTTTCCCTTTAATATCGGTGTCTTTTTTATCCTTTGCGGCATAAAAAAGCCCCTTGATATTCTTGTACCTGTCCGCGCTTTCGGTCTGGTCCAAGCCTTTATTTGATCTTTCCAAGCAATGCGTTATCTTCAAAGAAGATAACTCCGCAAACTTTTCCGCCACCAATTTCATGGGGTCAAAACCTCTTTGCCGCGTCTTTTGGGGCGAGCAAGGCGTATAGGCTACGCAATCGGCTTTTATTTCCTTTTGGCTATAAACATCATAAAGCATCTTGGCGATATATTCGGCAAGATAAGCTTTCTTTCCGTCCTTAAAGCCTACCACTATGTTTTTTATCTTTCCCTCATAATCATAAACGGTAAAAAACTCGCTAAAGCCCAAGGCGGCATTCTCTATTATCTGAGGTTTGTCGCCGATATAATTTATTTCTTGCTGACATTTAACGCAAACGCAATGCTTTCTTTCCTCTTCATATCGCAATTCATTGTCACAGCATATGCAAGTAACATCGGAAGGAAAAAGGGCGTTTATTATCGCTTTCAAAAACCTTTTAATCATAATAATTATTAATTTATTCCCTTCAATATTTGAAACTTATGGCTGTTCAACTCAAGAAGATGCGGCAATAGCGAAAATCTTTTTGAGGTAAAGGTGTTCTTTACCATTTTCTTGATGTTCTTTTCATCCCCCACAAGCACCACCATTTCTTTTGCCCTTGTTACGGCGGTATACAATAAATTCTTGGTTAATATGGCGTAGCTGCCCGAAGTAATGGCCATAATCACTACGGGAAATTCAGAGCCTTGGGATTTATGCACGCTTATGCAGTATGCCGTCATAAGCTCCTCTATTTCGTCATCTTTATACCTTACAATTTTATTGTCCTCAAACTCAACGATAATCTCATTATCCCTAATATCGACAATATATCCGATATCTCCGTTAAAAACACCCGTTCCGCTTTCTTTTGTAAAATCGGATTTTATCCATTCTAAAGCGTAATTGTTGACGGTATGCATGACCTTGTCGCCCACCCTGAACAGTTTGTTTTTGTAAATTATCTGTTTGCCTTGAGGATTAAGCGCCTTTTGTAATTCCTTATTAAGCGCTTCCACTCCCGCCGCGCCTTTTTTTATGGGAGCAAGCACCTGAATTTCTTTGGAGGTGATATTTAAGTATCCAGGAATTCTTGAAGATGCCATTGTTATTACGCTTCTTTTAATATCTTCGGGAGAGCTCTTATTGTCTATAAAAAAGTCCTTGCAATTTTCCGTTACCGGATATTGGCAATTGTTTATTCTGTGGGCGTTGACCACAATCATGCTTTGCTTTGCCTGTCTATAGATTTCATTAAGGTATACGGTACAAAACATGCCGCTGCTTATCATATCCGACAGAATATTGCCGCACGCTACCGAAGGCAACTGGTCTTTGTCGCCTACAAGAATAAGTCTGGCTCCGCCGGGCATAGCTTTGAGCAAATAATTAAAAATAAAAATATCGGCCATGCTGATTTCGTCCACAATAACCACATCATAATCCAAAATGTTAATTTGGCTGAAATCAAAATTTTTTCCCGTTATGCCAAGCAGTCTATGAATGGTTTTGGCTTCTTCTCCCGTCGCCTGAGTCATTCTTTTTGCCGCTCTTCCCGTAGGCGCCGCAAGCGCCACTTTTTTACCCCTTTGCTTTAATATCGTAGTCAAGCATTTTATTATGGTGGTCTTTCCCGTTCCCGGACCGCCCGTTATTATTACCACCCCTTCGTCAAGCGATTTTTTTACGGCTTCTTTTTGGTTCTGATCCAAAATTATATTGTTTGTTTTTTGGTAATTCTGCAATTCTGTCAGGCAATCGATATCCAAATCGCTTCGCATGTTATTGAGCATGACCAGCTTGGCGGCTATGGCGTTTTCGGTGTTATAGATGTAACTAAGCGATATGTATTCTTCGCCTTGATATTCGGTTTTTTTAATGCTGTAATATTCGTTATCTATTATCCTTTCAATTCTTTCTTTGTCAAAGACCGAGGTCAAAGCCATGGTGTCTTTGATTAATATGTTTTTAGGCAAACAGGTATGCCCGTTTTTTTGCGACGCCTCTTTCAACGCATGCAAAAGCGCGGCCTTTAAGCGGAAATCGCTGTCTTTTTCTATGCCCATTCTTTCGGCAATTTTATCGGCCGTCAAAAACCCTATGCCTTCAATGTCTTCCACTAATTTATAAGGATTGCTCTTTACGATATAAACGGTGTCCTCTTCATATTCTTTATATATTTTTAGCGCGATTTGCGTGGTTATGTCGTATTTTTGCAAAAAAATCAAAGCGTCCCTAACTTTGCTGCTTTCCATGTAACATCTTTCAATGTCCGCCGCTTTTTTGGCGCCAATACCGGGCACCTTCATCAGCTTTTGGGGCGTTTTTTCTATTATTTCCAACGTTTTGTCCCCGAAATAATTCACTATGGCTTCCGCCGTCGCTTTCCCCACGCCCGTAAAAAGTCCGCTGGCAAGATATCTTTTTATGCCCTCGGCATCGTCGGGTTTTATGAATTCAAAACTCTCCACCATGAATTGCTCGCCAAACTTTGCGTTAAACTTCATTTCACCGTTAAGCTTCAGCGTTTCGCCTTGATTAATAATAGGAAAAATGCCGACAGCGACAATCAAATCGCCGTCGGCATCCACATTCATTACGGTATAGCCGTTCTCTTCATTCCTGAAAATTATATCTTCGACAGTTCCTTTTATAGTCATTTTTATAAGAATGATTTGAGTTCCGCCACCTTATCAAGCTTTTCCCAGCGAAAATCCGCTCTGCCGAAATGGCCATAGCTTGCCGTGGGCAAATATTGAGGAAGATAAAGCTTGAGATTGTCAATAATTGCTTTAGGGCGAAAATCAAATACCTTTTTTATTATCTCGGTTATTTTTTCTTCTTCAATAACCGCGGTGCCGAAAGTATCCACATCAATAGATACGGGCTTGGCCTTGCCTATGGCGTAGGCCACGCTTATTTTGCATTTCTTGGCAAGCTTAGCGGCCACTATATTCTTAGCTACATACCTTGCGTAATAGCTTGCGCTTCTGTCCACTTTTGTGGCGTCTTTTCCCGAAAAAGCTCCGCCGCCGTGGGGAATATAGCCGCCATAAGTGTCCACGATAATTTTTCTGCCCGTAAGCCCGCTGTCCGCGAGAGGACCGCCTTTTACAAATCTACCTGTGGGATTGATATAAATTTTGGTGTTATTGTCCATTAATCCGATAGGAACAACCTGTTTAATTACCAGTTCGGTTAAATCTTTTTTCAGTGTGTCCATATCCGCTTCTTCGCTATGCTGAGCGCTGAGCACTACAGCTTCTATTCTTGTGGGAAGGCCTTTTTCGTTATACTCCACCGTTACTTGCGCTTTGCCGTCGGGTCTAAGATAGTCCACAACGCCTTGCTTCCTTATTTCCGAAAGCTTTTGGCACAATTTATGGGCAAGCACTATGGCTAGGGGCATGTATTCTTCGGTTTCGTCGGTGGCGTAGCCGAACATCACGCCTTGGTCGCCGGCGCCGATGATATCGTAATCATCTTCTTTTTTCTCCTTATATTCAAGGCTGCTGTCAACGCCCATGGCTATATCTTGGGATTGCTCGTCTATTGCCGTTAAGATGGCGCAAGTATTATAATCAAACCCAAGCTCGGAAGAATTATAACCGATATTCTTAATGGTTTGTCTTGCTATGCTGGGAATATCCACATAGGAATTTGTAGAAATTTCTCCCATTACAAGCACCAAACCCGTAGTCGCGCAAGTTTCGCAAGCCACCCTGGCATTGCCGTCTTTTTCAAGAATGGCGTCCAGAATGGCGTCGCTTATTTGATCGCAAATTTTATCGGGATGTCCTTCGGTTACGCTTTCCGAAGTAAAAAACCTTTTCATTCTGTTCTCCCTTTCTTATTCCATTAAATCGCCTATTTTGTCGTAATCCAATTCTTCATGCTCAAGCATAAAGTCTTGGGGCTTCTTTTTCTCCTCGTTGGATATCAAGGTTACGTTTTTGTATATTTTCATGCCCGTGCCTGCGGGAATAAGTTTGCCGATAATGACATTCTCTTTAAGCCCCACAAGATTGTCCACCTTGCTCTTTATCGCGGCGTCGGTCAATATCCTTGCGGTTTCTTGGAAGGACGCTGCCGAAAGGAAGGATTCGGTTGCAAGCGCGGCTTTGGAGATACCCAGCAGCACGCGAGTAGCGGTGGCCGGCATTCCGCCTTCTTCAAGAACCTTTTCGTTAGACTCTTCAAGCTTGCTCCTATCCACCAATTCATTGGTAAGCAAATCGGTGTCGTTGGGATTGTTGACTTTAACTTTTTTGAGCATTTGACGCACAATGACTTCAATATGCTTGTCATTGATGTGAACACCGTTTGAACGGTAAGCCGACTGCACTTCTCTTATCATGAATTCCTGCACGCCCGTTATGCCCTTTGTGCGTAAAATGTCCTGAGGATTAACCGAGCCTGCATAGAGCTGGTCGCCCGCTTCCACTATATCCCCGTCTTTTACGATAAGCTTAACTCCGTAAGGTATCTTGTAATCAAACTTGACGTCTTCGTCTTTGTCGGACTTAATGGTAATTATTCTTTGACCCTTGTCCTCGCTGATGCTGACTACGCCTCTAATGTCCGCCACAAGAGCTTCGCCCTTGGGTTTGCGTGCCTCAAACAGCTCCACCACTCGAGGAAGACCTTGCGTGATATCCGACACCGACGCCACGCCGCCGGTATGGAAAGTTCTCATAGTAAGCTGAGTGCCGGGCTCTCCTATGGATTGCGCGGCGATAATGCCCACGGCTTCGCCCAATTTGACTATGTTCCATGAAGACATATTGGCGCCGTAACATTTTGCGCACAGTCCGTTTTTGGTCTTGCAAGACAAGAGATTTCTTATTCTGACTTCCTCAATGCCTGAATTTTGTATTTCTTTAGCTTGATCCTCGGTTATCAAAGAATCGGCTTCCACAATTACTTTGCCGGTTTGGGGGTTGATAATGGGATCAATGCTGTATCTGCCCACCACTCTTTCAGCCAATTCTTCCACTACTCTGCCATTAATGTCGGTAAGTTTTTTGACCAGAAAACCTTTTTTGTCGCCGCAATCGTGTTCTTGAATAATTACGTCTTGAGCGACGTCCACAAGTCTTCTTGTCAAATAACCCGAGTCGGCCGTTTTAAGCGCGGTATCGGCTCCGCCCTTTCTGGCGCCGTGGGAAGATATAAAGTATTCCAAAACCGACAGTCCTTCGCGGAAAGAAGATTTAACGGGAATCTCTATAATTTTACCGGTGGGATCGTTCATCAGTCCGCGCATACCCGAAAGCTGTTTAATCTGCTGCATGCTTCCGCGGGCGCCGGAGTTTGCCATCATCCATATGGGATTCATTTGGTCGAATTTCTTAAAGTTGTTTTCCAAATCTCTTTCCACATCGTCGGTGGCTTTTCTCCAAATCTTTATTACCTCGCTGTATCTTTCCTCTTCGGTAATAAGACCTCTTCTGAAGTTCTTCTCCACATTTATGACATCCTCTTCAGCTTGCCTGAGAATTTCCTTTTTGCTGCCGGGGATTCGCATATCGAATATGCTGGTGGTTATCGCGCCTATCGTGGAATACTTAAAGCCAAGCTCCTTAATTTTGTCAAGCACTTTGCTCACTTCGGTGGCGCCTTTAAGCTTAAAGCAATTTTCCACTATTTGAGACAATTGCTTTTTGCCCACAAGAAAATCAATTTCGTAATCCAGCATTTGCTCCGGCGTTTCTCTGGGAGTAAATCCGAGGTCTTGCGGAATGGCTTCGTTAAAGATTATCTTACCCACCGTGATGGGAACAATCTTTTTGTATGTTTTTCCGTCCAAAGTAATGCTTCGACGCACATATATTTTTGCCTGCAAATCAATGTCTTTAACTTGATAAGCCAATTTGGCTTCGTCGGGAGATATAAAGTATCTGCCCTCGCCTTTGGCGCCGGGTTTTTCAAAAGTAAGATAGTATGTGCCTATAACCATATCCTGAGTGGGGCTGACAATAGGCTTGCCGTCCGAAAGCTTAAGAATATTGTTGCTTGCCAGCATAAGGATTCTTGCTTCGGCCTGAGCTTCTATGGACAACGGAACGTGAACGGCCATTTGGTCGCCGTCAAAGTCAGCGTTAAACGCGGGGCATACAAGGGGATGCAGCTTAATGGCTCTGCCTTCCACCAATACCGGCTCAAAAGCTTGAATTCCCAATCTGTGAAGGGTGGGAGCTCTGTTAAGAAGCACGGGATGGTCTTTGATAACTTCTTCAAGGATATCCCATACCTGCGGTTTTTGCCTTTCCACCGCTCTTTTGGCGCTCTTGATATTATGGCAAATTCCCATATCCACAAGTCTTCTGAACACAAAAGGCTTAAACAGCTCCAACGCCATTTCTTTGGGAAGGCCGCATTGGTATATTTTCAGCTCCGGGCCTACCACAATAACCGAACGGCCGGAATAGTCCACGCGCTTTCCGAGCAGGTTCTGTCTGAAACGTCCCTGCTTTCCTCTCAACATGTCCGACAAGGATTTAAGATTTCTGTTGCCGGGGCCGGTAACGGCTTTTCCGTGGCGGCCGTTATCGATGAGCGCATCAACGGCTTCTTGAAGCATTCTCTTTTCGTTTCTGATAACTATATCGGGGGCTCCCGATTCTATCATTTTCTTCAAGCGGTTGTTCCTGTTTATAACCCTTCTGTACAAATCGTTAAGGTCGCTTGTCGCGAACCTGCCGCCGTCCAGCTGCACCATGGGACGCAATTCGGGCGGAATGACGGGAAGCACGTCAAGTATCATCCACTCAGGCTTGTTGCCGCTTTTTCTGAAAGCTTCTATAATTTCCATTCTCTTAGCCGCTCTTATCTTTTTCAGGCCTTGAGAATTTTTCATTATTTCGTTCATTTCAGCCGCTTCGGCATCTAAATCCACCTCTCTGAGCAATGTCTTAATAGCCTCGGCGCCCATACCCGCGACAAAGCTGTTGGGACCGTACTTTTCTATCGCTTCTCTGTATTCGTCATCTTTTATTACTTGTTTTTTGTAAAACTCCGTAGTGCCGGGATCAATCACCACAAAAGAAGCAAAATAAATAACCTGCTCCACATGCTTGGGACTCATATTGAGTATGGTGCTGATACGCGAAGGCACTCCTCTGAAATACCAAATGTGAGATACCGGAGCGGCAAGCTCGATATGACCCATTCTCTCTCTTCTTACCCTGGCTTTGGTTACCTCAACGCCGCACTTATCGCAAATTATTCCTCTGTATCTTACTCTTTTATATTTGCCGCAATGGCATTCGTAATCTTTTGTGGGTCCGAAAATCTTTTCGCAAAACAATCCGTCTCTTTCAGGCTTCTGCGTTCTGTAATTTATTGTTTCGGGCTTGGTAACCTCGCCGTGCGACCATTCCCTAATCTTTTCGGGGGATGCTATACTTATTTGGATTGAATCAAAATTATTTATTTCTACCATTGTTCACCTCTACATTTGGTCATCATCATCGAATTCGCTCTGCAAAATAGCTTCGCCGTCGTCAATAATGCTAAAGAATTCATCGGTTATGGGCTCTTGGCTTTTTTTACCGTCATCTTTTTGAAGATCCAGCATTTCATTAAGATCGAAAAGGCTGTCAAAACTATTGTTGTCCATACCGCTGTCTTCAAAAAAGTCTTCGTCGTCATCTTCAAAAAGAGTGTCTTTTTCTTGACCGAACAGCGAGTCGACATCGCCTTCAATACTGATTTCTTTAAGTTCTTCTCTGGAAGAATGAGCGGGTTCATAATCTCTTTCGTCATCAAACGATTCAAGATAATGCACTTCTTCTTCTCCCTCCGTAAGAAGCCTTACGTCCAAGCACAAACTTTGCATTTCTTTCTTCAATACTTTGAACGATTCAGGTATGCCGGGTTCGGTGGTAAGGGTGGATTTGATTATGGAATCAAACACCTTTTGCCTTCCCATAATGTCGTCGGATTTGACGGTAAGGATTTCCTGCAAGATATTGGCGGCGCCATAAGCGTACAACGCCCACACTTCCATTTCACCAAAACGCTGTCCGCCGAATTGAGCTTTGCCGCCCAAAGGCTGCTGGGTAACCAAGGAATAAGGACCTACGCTTCTTGCGTGAATCTTGTCGTCAACAAGGTGCACAAGCTTAAGCATATACATATAGCCCACCGTTACTCTGTTCTCAAAAGGCTCGCCCGTCCTGCCGTCATAAAGCTGCACTTTTCCATCCAAAGGCAGGTTGTTTTGCTGGAACATCTCCATAATGTCATTCTCGGACGCTCCATCAAAAACCGGAGTGGCTATCTTAATTCCAATCAATTTAGCCACAAGCCCCAAATGCACTTCAAGCACCTGTCCAATGTTCATACGCGAAGGCACGCCCAAAGGATTAAGCACTATCTGAAGAGGCGTTCCGTCCGCCATAAACGGCATGTCTTCCCTCGGCAACACTCTGGAAATAACGCCCTTGTTGCCATGGCGTCCCGCCATTTTGTCGCCTACTGAAATCTTTCTTTTTTGCGCTATATATACTCTCACCAGTTTATTGACTCCCGGCTCAAGCTCGTCTTTGTTTTCTCTGGTAAATACTTTGACATCGACAACCGTTCCGCCTTCGCCGTGAGGCACTTTAAGCGAAACGTCTCTAACTTCTCTTGCTTTTTCGCCGAAAATGGCTCTCAACAGCCTTTCTTCGGGAGTAAGCTCGGTTTCGCCCTTGGGGGTAACCTTGCCTACGAGATAATCGCCCGAACGCACTTCCGCGCCCACCATAACGATTCCGTCTTCGTCAAGATACTTCAAAAGGTCTTCGCTGACATTGGGAATATCTCTTGTTATTTGCTCCTCGCCAAGCTTTGTGTCTCTGGCTTCAAGCTCGTATTCCTCAATATGAATGGAAGTGAATATATCGTGCTTTACAAGGTCTTCGCTTATAAGAATGGCGTCCTCGTAATTATATCCTTCCCAGGTCATAAAGCCTACCAAAACATTTTTGCCCAAAGCCAATTCGCCATTTTCCACCGAAGGGCCGTCCGCGATTATCATATCTTTTTTTACCTTATCTCCCTTATTAACGATGGGTCTTTGGTTTATGCAGGTGCTCTGATTGGATCTTACGAATTTTTGAAGCTCGTATACTTCAGGCTCTCCGTTGTCGTCTCTGATAACGACAATTTCGTCGGCGGTAACCTTCTTGACCGTGCCGTCATGCTTGGCGATTACGCATACGCCCGAATCTCTTGCCACTTTATGTTCCATGCCCGTTCCTATTATGGGCGCTTCGGGACGCAAAAGCGGCACCGCTTGACGTTGCATGTTTGAACCCATAAGAGCTCTGTTGGCGTCATCGTTTTCAAGGAAAGGAATCAAGCTTGTGGCTACCGATACCAGCTGTTTGGGATCCACATCCATATATTCGACTTGAGATGAGGGATACTCTTTAATGAAATCCCTGTATCGGCAAGTAACTCTGTCATTAATAAATCTGCCTTTTTCGTCCAAAGGCTCGTTCGCTTGCGCAATTATATATTTGTCTTCCTCGTCCGCCGTCATATACTCCACTATGTCGGTAACCGTTCCCGTTTCCTTGTCCACCTTGCGGTAAGGAGCTTCGATAAAGCCATATTCGTTAATGCGCGCATAAGTGCTCAGCGAAGTAATAAGACCAATGTTCTGACCTTCGGGAGTTTCTATGGGACACATTCTGCCATAATGGGAATGGTGAACGTCGCGCACTTCAAATCCCGCTCTTTCTCTGTTAAGACCTCCCGGCCCTAACGCCGACAGCTTTCTTTTATGCGTAAGTTCAGCAATGGGGTTGGGCTGATCCATGAATTGAGAAAGCTGCGAGCTTCCGAAAAATTCTCTGATTGCGCTAGAGACAGGTCTTATATTGATCAAAGACTGCGGGGTAAGCTCGTTAATATCTTGAGCTATGCTCATTCTTTCTCTGATAACCCTTTCCAATCTGGCTATGCCTATCCTGAATTGATTTTGCAGCAGCTCCCCTACTGAGCGCACCCTTCTGTTTGAAAGGTGGTCAATATTGTCTACATCATAAAAGCCGTATTTCATTCCCAAATTGTAGTTTACCGTCGCCACAATGTCATCTACCGAAATATGCTCCAGCACCAGATTCTTGACATTTTCTCTTATGGCTTTTTTGAGACCTTCCATATCCCCTTCATATGTTTTCAACAAAGGAAGCAAATTGGGGTAATAAACATATTCCAAAATGCCCAATTCTCTGGGGTCGCAATCAACATAAGCGGCAAGGTCAACCGTATTGTTGCCTATAACCTTATATTCTTTTTCGTCGGGAGTGTAAATATAAACCACGTTTATGCCCAAATTCTGTATCTGACGCGCTTTTTCCCGAGTAATCTCCTCGCCCTTTTCGGCCAAGATCTCGCCTTCAAAAACCACATCTCTTGACACCGTCTGCTTTTCTATTCTTTCGGCCAAGGATAATTTTTTATTGAATTTATATCTGCCTACCCTTGAAAGATCATATCTTCTGGAATCGAAGAATATATTCTTAAGCAATACGTCCACGCCGTTGGCGGTGGGCACTTCTCCGGGCTTGAGCTTGCGATAGATTTCTATCTTAGCCGCCTCTGTCGACAGTATCTCGCCGTCTTTGAGCATGGTTTCATAAATCATTTCGTCGTTGTTAAACAGCTCCATAAGCTGTTCGTTGGAGCCGTAACCCAGCGCCCTCAAAAGTATAGTGGCGGTTATCTTTCTGTTCCTGTCCACTCTTACCGAAAGCACGTTGTTATAGTCCTGTTCAAACTCCAGCCAGGCTCCTCTGTTGGGAATTACCGTGGTGTCATAACGCATAATCCCGTTTTTGTCCGGTTGGCCTTTGGTATATATCCCCGGGCTTCTGACAAGCTGGGATACCACCACCCTTTCGACTCCGTTAATGATGAAAGTACCTTTTTCGGTCATTTTGGGGAAATCGCCCATGAACACCATGGATTCTTTCATTTCTCCCGTTTCTTTTATTGTCAAACGCGCTTTCACTTTAAGCGGCGAAGTGTAAGTAATATCGCGGTCCTTGCATTCTTTTACGGTGTACTTGCAAGTTCCTTCCAAAGTGTGTTCAAGGAATTCCAGTTCCATTTTGCCGCTGTAGTCGGTAATCGGCGAAAAATCGTCAAGTACTTCTCTTATTCCTTGATTGACAAATTTCTCATAGGATTTTTTTTGAACTTCAATAAGGTATGGCACGTCGAGAATAGGTTTTATCTTACTGAAACTCCATCTCTCGGTGGCGCCACACTTAATCTTGTGAATTTTTTGAGACATGCGCAATAAGCTCCTTTTGAAATAGAAATCTTAGAAAATGGTTCAACCGTATTTTAATCCCCTTATAGATGGCATTATCCCCCCACCCCAAAACCTTAGTATGTTTTGAGTTGAAAGGATTTTTTTATTTATATAAGTAAACATTATAGCATTATAATACACGAAGTCAACGATGTCAAACAAAAAAAGTATATTTTTTTATTTATTATTATTTAGAATTATAACTTAAATTATGATTGTCTAAACTACCCAAAAAGAAAACGGTTATGCGATATTAATTTTTTGTGGTCAAGACAAAATTAATATGGTAAACTAACTAATATGAGATTGGACAAATTTCTTAAAATCGCGAGGGTCATAAAAAGAAGAACGGTAGCCAACGAAGCTTGTTCTGGAGGCCGCGTCCTTGTAAACGGAAAAGAAGCCAAGCCTTCTAAAGAAATAAAAGAAGGCGACATAATCTTGATTAAGTTCGGGAATAAAGATTACTCAATTAAGGTAATAAAAGTGCCTTCGGGAAATGTGGGCAAAGAAGACGCATGCTCTTTATATGAAGTAACGGGGGAAGTCAAGCAATGAGTTTTTCCGCGATAATACTCGCTGCCGGCAAAAGCCGCAGAATGNNAAGCTGTCTTTTATGCTGGGCGAAAATTTTCTTGTCAATCACTCGCTGTTAACTTTTGCGGAAATTGAAGAGATAGAAAAAATTTATTTGGTAACCGACGACAAAACTATTAAAGAAAATCTGTCCGTCAACGAAAATAAAGTTATTTTTATCAAAGGCGGCTTGTCGCGCTCTCAATCGGTATACAACGCCTTAAAAGAATGCGATACTCGGTTCGCGCTTATCCATGACGGGGCAAGACCTTTCGTTACCAAAAAGTTGATAAAAAGGGTTATGGACTGCTGCTCCCAAAACAACTCTGCCGTTCCCGTTCTCCCTTTGCCCGACAGCATCAGGCATATCGATAAAAGCGGCAAAATTACCGCCGCCGTGGACAGGGACAATTATCGTTTGGCGCAAACGCCGCAGGGATTCAACACAAAAATGTTGCTTGACGCTTATGAGCGTTGCAATACTCTTAATTATACCGACGACAGCGAAATTTTTTCAAAATATTATGGACAAGCCTTTACCGTCGAGGGTGAGCACGGCAATCGAAAAATTACTTACGACAACGATTTATTCGGCATAAACGCAAGAGTGGGCATAGGCTATGATTTGCATACGCTCAAAGAAGGACTTCCCTTTACGCTTGGCGGCGTAAAAATCCCGCACTACAAAGGCTTTGTGGCGTATTCCGACGGCGACGCGCTCATCCATTCCATTATGGACGCCTTGCTTTCAATGGCGGGGAAAAGGGATATCGGAACATTTTTTCCGGATACCCGAAATGAATATAAAGATATTTCTTCCGTTATATTATTAAAAGAAGTGGCCCGAATTCTCAAAGAAGAGGGAATAAAAATCAATAACATCAGTTCGGTTATTGTGGCGCAAAAACCCAAACTGCAGCAATATATTCCGCAAATGATAACCGTAATTGCCCAAACGCTTGGGATTGACACCTCCAAAATTGCCGTTCATGCCACCACCAACGAAGGTTGCGGGGAAACGGGGCAAGAACAAGCCGTAGCCGTTTATACCGTTTGCTCGGGATTTTAGAAAAATTACCTATCTTCTTCTGCCGAATATGGCAAACAATCTCAACAGGAATAAAAGCGACACCACAAAAGACGCCACATAAGTTTGCGCGGCGACATTCAAAACTTTGGAAGCCATGGCGGCTTCGCTTTCGGTAAGGATATTGGTTTCCACGAGAATCTTCTTGGCCCGCCTGCTGGCGTTAAATTCCACGGGCAGCGTAACCAGCATAAATATGGCTGAAAAAGCGTAAAACGCTATTCCGATATAAATAATGTACATTCCAAGCTCGCTGGTCAAACCCAAAATGAGTCCCAAAATAATAAGCGGTATGGAAAGCCTAGAGCCGATATTGACAATGGGAACCATGGAAGTTCTTAATTTTACGGGCAGATAATTGGTATTATATTGTATGGCGTGTCCCGTTTCGTGGGCCGCCACTCCGATTGCGGCGACCGAAGTGGAAGAAAACACGCTGTCCGACAAAAAAATCGTATTGTTTTTGGGATTATAACGGTCAGTCAGACTTCCTCTTACCCTATCGATTTTTACATCGCTCAACCCGGCGTTCTTAAGCATGCGGCGGGTGACCTCATAAGCCGTCATGCCCGATTGGGCGTGTATTTGGGCATATTGCCTGTATACGCCGTTAACCTTAAAACTTACATAAATTGAATATATTATCGCTGGCAGAAGTAAAAACGCCGACACATACAATAAAATATCGTACATATTTTTTCCCCTTGAAGTTAGTATACGCCCAACGACAATTTTATTTATTCGGCTTTTACCACATTAATTTTCAGTTTGGCCACCGTTTCGGCGTACAGCCAAACGTCCACCGTATAAACCCCTAATTGTTTTATGGGCTCTAAAATAGTTATTTTCCTCTTATCGATTTCAAACCCCTGCTCCGCAAGGGCTTTTGCTATATCTTGAGAAGTTACGCTGCCGTACATTTTGCCGTTGCCGCATTTTACCCGCACTTCTATGGTTTTTTTGCTGAGTATTTCTTTAAGTTCGACAGCTTTTTGCCTTTCGGCCTCTTTCTCTCTTCTTTCCTTTTCCAGCTTTTGTTGGCGCTCGTTGATAACGCTCTTAGTGGCTTCCTTGGCTATTTTCTTGGGCAAAAGAAAATTCCTTGCGTATCCGTCGCTCACTTCCACTATATCGTCTTTTTTCCCAAGAGTCTTAAAATCCTGCAATAAAATTATTTTCATTTCGGCTCCCAATATATTTTAATCGATAATAACCAAAATCTTTTCCCTAAACATTCTTAAATGCTAAACATTATTTTTATCTTAAATTAAAAAAAGAAAAAAGTCAAACCGTGAATTTATTTAAAAATCTTTTTACATACTACCATTGTAAAAAGGAGAATGCCAATTTATGTTACAATTGAAATGCACTACCAGCAATTGTCAGCACAACTTAAAAAATCATTGCACAGCGGGGATAATTCTTATTAACGAAAAAGGCATATGCGACACCAAAATAAAACGCGCCGGAGGGGCGCTGGAACAAACTTTTGCCGAGCTGGAAGCCGCTGAAGAATTTCTGAGCGACGCGCCTGATGTAGTGCAATGCATTGCCAATTGCGTATACAACAAAAACGACCGTTGCAACGCCAGCTCCATTTTGGTGGGAGACATGATGCTTTCCACAAAATGCGCCACTCGGATTAAACCGTAAAAAGTATTTAATAACTTAAATTTGCGTAAATCAATCAGCCCAAAGATTACTATCTTTGGGCTGATTGTCATTTTTGATACGGTATTATTTAACTTCGACTTCGGCGCCCACAGCCTTAAGCTTTTCTTCGATTTCGGCGGCGGCGTCTTTGCTTACGCCTTCTTTAACGGGCTTGGGAGCTCCGTCTACAAGAGCTTTGGCGTCTACCAATCCAAGACCGGTAATCTCCCTTACTGCTTTGATGACTTGAATCTTATTGGGGCCGGCGGCCTTAAGAATAACGTCGAATTCCGTCTTTTCTTCTTCCGCCGCTTCGGGAGCCGCTCCCGCAACCGCGCCTGCCGCTACCGCCATGGGAGCCGCCGCGCTTACTCCAAATTCCTCTTCAAGCGCCTTTACAAGGTCATTAAGTTCCATAACTGTCAAAGTCTTTATCTCTTCGATTATTTTAGCGATATCTGCCATTTTATACTTCCTCCATATAATAATTTTTTATTTTTTTGTTTTTTTAAGCTTCAGCTTGTTTTTCGGCTATAGCCGACAACGCTCTTGCCAATGCCGCGATAGGAGCTTGCAGCAAACCGAGTATTTGCGAAATAAGCCCTTCTCTTGAAGGCAATTGGGCAAGCTTTTTGCAGCCTTCTCCGTCCAAGAAAATTCCGTCCACCATGCCGCATTTAATTTGCATTTTCTTAAACAATTGGGATTTGTCCAAAGCCACTTTAGCGGGAGCCGCTATATCGGAAGTTCCCATGGCAACCGCGGTCGGTCCTTTAAGATAATCCGCAAATTGGTCATATCCCATATCTTTAAGCGCAAGGTTGAGCAGTCTGTTTTTCATTACTTCGTAAATGACGCCTTTTTCGCGGAAGGCATTGCGCATCTCGGTATCCTGCGCCACCGTCAAGCCTTTGTAGTCAATAAGCACAAAAGACGAGGCGTTGGACAGCTTTTCCTTGATGTCGGCAACCTTTGCGACTTTTTTGTCTCTGCCAACTGACATTATCTACCTCCTTATTTATTAATTAAAAGCTCCGCCGTTCAAAACGAAAGCAGCGGAGCGAAATATCCCAAAACAATATTTGTTTCCTTCTGCCATTCTGTGCGGGCCCTTTATGGTTTGAACCCTTAAGCGGGTACCTGCAGTCTTTGAACGGACTTTTTTATTATATTGGTTGTTTATTTATTTGTCAATCTTTTTACACCTTAAAGTTTACTTTTACGGCGGGGCCCATAGTGGGAGCCAAACTCAAGCTTCTGATATATTGGCCTTTCGCCGCGGCGGGTTTGGCTTTAACCAAAGCGGACATAAGAGTGTCAAAGTTCTCCAAAAGCTTTTCTTTGCCGAAAGATTTCTTGCCTATGGGGCAATGCACAATAGCGGTTTTATCAACACGGTATTCCACTTTACCCGCTTTAATGTCCTTAACGGCTCTTGCCACGTCCATTGTTACCGTTCCCGATTTGGGATTGGGCATAAGCCCTTTGGGACCAAGCAATTTGCCCAGTCTGCCCACAAGCCCCATCATGTCGGGAGTGGCTACGCAAACGTCAAAATCAAACCAACCGCCCTGTATCTTTTGGACGATTTCCTCGGCGCCCACGATATCANNAGATTCGCCTTAGTCTCGTGGGCTCGGAGATGTGTATAAGAGACAGCTCTTAAGGTCTTGCCGGTTCCATGGGGAAGCACCACTACGCCTCTGACTTGTTGGTCGGCATGCCTTGGATCTACGCCCAATTTGCAATGTAATTCAATGGTTTCGTCAAACTTGGCTTTGGCGTTGTGAAGAACAATCTCCATCGCTTCTTCTTTATCGTATTGCTTATTCTTCTCATAAGAAGCTAAGGAATCCAAATACGCTTTTCCTCTTTTCATGTCAACCTCCTTAGTCTTCCACGGCTACGCCCATGCTGCGGGCAGTGCCTGCTATCATGCTGACGGCGGCTTCCAGCGATGCCGCGTTAAGGTCGGCCATTTTTATTTTGGCTATCTCTTCCAGCTGCGCCTTGGTTATCTTCGCCACCTTATCCCTGTTCGGAGCCGCGCTGCCTGATTCTATCTTGCATGCTTTCTTAATAAGAGTGGGCGCGGGCGGCGTTTTAAGCACAAAGCTGAAAGAACGATCGGCGTAAATTGTCATAATCACGGGAATAATAAGTCCCGCTTGCTGAGCCGTCTTTTCGTTAAATTCTTTTGTAAACGCAGGAATATTGATACCGTGAGGTCCCAATGTGGAGCCGACAGGCGGTCCCGGCGTCGCCTTTCCTGCCGGTAATTGCAGCTTTACCACTGCCGTTACTTTTTTTGCCATAGTCAATTACCTCCATGACTACTTGGTGCTAACGAGAGATAAATTAATAAGATTTTTATCTCTCTCCCATATAATAAGTAATTATTAATTTTTATCTATTTTGACTTTGGGAACAATGCCCCGATGAAAACATAAAGTACGCAGATTATTATCATTATTATCATTTACCGCCACCTCCGAACAATAGATTATATCTATCCTTATATCTTTTCTATTTGATTAAAGTCAAGCTCTACCGGCGTTTGTCTTCCGAACATATGAACGATAACTCTTGCTTTTTGTTTTTCGATTGACACATCATCCACCACGCCGAGGAAGGTTTCAAGCGCGCCCGAGATAACCTTTACGTTGTCGCCCACCTTGATGTCAAATTCTTCGGCGGTTATCTTCTCCAGTCCCATTCTCTTAATTTCATCATTGGTAAGGGGCAAAGCCTTGCCTTGAGGACCTACAAAACCCGTTACTCCTCTTGTGTTGGTGATCATATACCATAAATGGTCGGAATATATCATTTTAACAAAGACATATCCCGGAAATTTCTTTCTTTCCACGATTTTTCTTTTGCCGTTTTTCTCTACGATTTCTTCTTCGGTGGGTATGGATATCTCTTTGATATAATCTTGCAGATTATTGTTTTCTATCATCTTTTCGAGATTGTTCTTAACAACCGTTTCGTAAGAAGAGAAAACATGTATGACATACCATTTTAAATTTTCCGTGTTTTCCATTTATTACTCCTAATCATTCAACCTAATGCTTGCGCTTTTAACCCCAAGCTTATTTAGGGCTGGCGCTTTCAAGCAAGAGCTCAAGCAACTTGGTCAAACCCGTATCAAAAAGCGCTATGAATATCATGAAAAATAATACTACGATAAGCACGGTTCCCGTTTGAGTCAAAACGCCGCTATTGTCTTTGGTGCTTTTTAGCGGAGCCCAATCCACCTTCTTGAGCTCGCTTATCATTTCGCGAAAAACCTTGCTTAACGAAAACTTCTTCTTGCCGTCCTTTTTGCCTTTCTGTCTTTGGGGCTTAACCTTATTGGCGAGAGTCTCTTTTGACTGAATTTCAAGGTCAGGTATTTCTGGCCTGTTGTCGAGTTTTGCCATAGCCCCCCCTTATTTGGTTTCCTTGTGCAATGTATGTTTTTTACAGAATCTGCAATATTTATTTATCTCCATTCTGTCGGGAGTATTCTTTTTGTTTTTCGTTGAGTCATAGTTGCGTTGCTTGCATTCGGTACAAGCAAGGGTAATCTTAACGCGCATCGCCGAAAACCTCCAAAAAAATTAACACCCCCTAAGGGTGCCTTAATAATATACCAATTATTTATGAATATGTCAACGGTTTTTTAGGGTAAATAATTTTATTTATGCGTATCGATAAATTTTACCGCGTCTCCCACCGTTTTAATGGCTTTTATTTCCTCGTCGCCGAAAATTATGCCGAATTCCTTTTCCAAACTTATCAGCATTTGCACGATATCCAAGGAGTCCGCTCCCAAATCATTAACTAAAGAGCTTTCTTCGGTAATATCCTCTTCGCTTATTCCAAGCTGCTCCGCTATCAAACTCTTTACTTTTTCCAATACCATATCGTTTTCTCCTATATTATGTAATCCATACTTTAATAAGTTTATCCAAAAAGGCGCTAAATAATAATTTATTTACCGCCTTCGACATGTTTTATGCTTGCGCGTTATCCAATATATAAGTTTGCTTTAACGCCATTGCGTCCAAGACATAGGCGTTTTTCTTGGCAAAATACGGGAATATTATCATAAACAAATTTATTGCCGCCGCGATATAAAGCGCCAACCCCGGCATAAGCTCCATATTCTGCCTTTGAGATATGCCAAAGACCATGGCGATAACCGCCCCGATAAGACATAAATTTATAAGAGCGCCCGCATTGAAGCCTCTTGGCGATTTTTGCTTGCCCATTTTTACAAGGTAAGCAATAACGAGTATTACGGAAATTAACAAGGCTATAACGACAAAGGCGGGTATCAGCAAATACATCGCCGACATAAGCCAGTCCGACGAAAACGCTTGACCAAGGTCGGACGTAAAATGCGCGCTCAATAATTTATCGTAATATACGCTGCTGCCAACGCTTATGCCGAAGACTGCCAGCAAACCGTATATGGTGTCAAGGCCGGTGGCGGCGTATTCGCTCCAATCCACAATGCCTCTTTGTCCATCAATTACCGTAAGCAAAACAAGCAATACAATTGTCGCCACCGAACAAAGTATCTGAATTAAAGATATTCCTTTGTAGGGTTTCAAGCGATACTTGGGAGCGGGAGCGGATTGCGACTGCGAAGGCTCCGGAGGACGGTAATTGGGATCATATTGCAACAAAGGCTGATTCTGGGAAGCAAAAGGCACAAGCGCAATAGGCTGCACAATGGGCGGAAGTTGCACTATGGAAGAAGGAGTGGGCACCGCATTGTTTAGATTGGCTTGTATGCTGCTGAATTCCGGTTGGGAATTGCTTATGCAATAATAATTGCCGTCAGGTCCCAAAATAGGCTGATTCATATTTCCGCTTACCGTAAAACCCAAAGTAGCCGGATCGACAGGCTCCCATTTTCCGTTGCTTAAGGGCGGAACGGAAGCTTCCTGTTTTGTGGGGTTTTGGGCTCGGGATGGATTTGTGGCATTAAAATCCTGCTGGTTAAAGTTTTCGTTATTCATATTCTACCTTCCTTCCTATTTGCTATTCCCGCAATTGTTTTTCATAGGTTATCTGCAATGGCATGGTTATGGGCGTGGTCTGCACAATGGACGCAGGTCTGGGGACGGGAATGGGAGCCGAACAAGGCTGCGCTCCGTAAATAATCGGTGGTTGGAACACCCTGCCGTATTCGTCTATAGATTGATATTGCGGCAAACCTATTATTGTTCCCGCGCCGTATGACTGATAATTGCCGGTGTTAGGCATCACAACCGCCACATTGGGCTGCACAGGCATGGCGAAAGGCATATACACCTGAGTATTGGGCGTTGATTGAGGGGCCACCATCGGCTCATTGATATCGCCATATCTTTTCTTTCTGCTTCTTCTACTCATAACATAACTCCTTTAAGGCTTGAATCCTTATTCTTTATGTCGCGGCTTTATTTGTATTTTTCATCTTTACGGGTTAAATAACCGATAATTAATGACAACAGCGACAAACCCGTAACAATATAAAGTCCGTAATTAATTTCCGCGTCGTTCATTATATTTATAAGCGTTAACGTCAACGACAAAGTTATCATAAAGAACAGGCACAGCTTGGATATTGCGCAAGCGCCTCTGGACTTCATCTTAATAAGTCCGGCAATAAAATTTATTAACGCAAACAAAGCGATGAGCGCCACCGCTCCCGGAATAACCAAATCGGCAATAACCAATTGGCCTGCCGTGACCATATCCACCAGCTGCATAATATAAGCGTATCCGCTGATATTATCGTTAATGGAAAGATACTGCTGCAATACAAATTCGCCGGCGACAATTACAGCTATTACCAGCAAGCTTAATACGGATAAAAATATGGGCGTAAAACGGACTTTTTTGACGGTATCGTATTCGTAAGTCCGCTCAATGTCTTCTTGGTCTTCTTCGGCCTGCGCTTGTTCATAACTATAGCCGTTGCTGTCTCCGTATTGCAAAAGAGGCTGGTCCTGCGTACTGTACGGCACAAACGCTATGGGCTGGATTATGGGCGAAAGCTGAACTCCCGCCGATGAAGATTTATTCTCCTCGGAAGTAAATTCCTCTTCTTCCGACCATTCATTATCCAAAGCCGTATATTCAAATGGTTTCTTAGCCATAATAATCTCCTTACTTAATTATGTGAGCTGGTTTTAATAATCCTCATATCCGTCTTCATAGTCGTCCATTACCAGCAGCGGCTGTCTGCTGGTGGAATAAGGCACAAACGCTATTGGCTGCACAATCGGCGTAAGCTGGATATTGGAAGCAGGCTTGGCAATCGGAGTTCCCACAGGAACTTTGGCGTATATTATTTCCGGCTGTCCGTTCTTTCTTACGGGCGGCGCCTGCGTCTGCAACCGTTGCGCATTCTTTCTTTTCTTTGCCATAAGAATCACTCCTTCTTAATCAAATATACTGTAAGGTACTTTTCGTTTCATAAACATAGACAATATGATTATGATCACCGGCACTCCCAACAACGCGAACAAACCGAACCCTGCCGCTGTTTGGGGACCTGCGTTTGTCATCCTTGTAAGATAAGACATCAAAAACGGCACAAGCTCCCCAAAATTCAAAGCGCTTTCAGGAGGCAGATTGCTTGCCATTCCGCCTATAGCTGTCACGGCGCCGAAGATTATCATCCATATGGCGCTTAATCCGAACAAGCGGTATATCCTTTTGCCGAACATTGCCAAAAACGCTTTTATCATGGATATCAACGCCGTCAATATATATAATACCATAGCTATGGGGAAATAGGTCAAAATCATGGAAGTTATCATATCGGTGGCTCCCGATTCAGCCTTTTCCACCATGGAGTCATATTTTTGTGAAGGTCCCAATATATTTTCCATGCCGAACATTTTTTTGATAAAGCCGCTTATGGGGTCCATAGCGGAATAATGCGCGCTCTTGTCTTCAACCTCCACAAGCACTCCCTCTTCATTCTCCGTAAATCTTTCGTCTTTGGGAGTATAATCGGGCTCCACAAACAAAGACACATAATCGGGAAGAATATTAAGGTAGCCGAGGGCGAATACTCCCAAGCACACGGCAAAGAGAATAAATACCAAAAAGCAGACAAACTTCCTCATTACGAAGAAATAGTCTCTGCCTTTTCTTATTCTTTTTTCTTTCTCCAAACGGTATTTCCGATTGGGATCAACCTTCTTTCTCTTTTTACCTGAGCTCTTTTTGCTTCTTTGTAATTGCTGTTTGGGGGCGTAGGGGCTTATTCCTGGCTGTTGTCTTAAAGTGGGTAAAGCAGCATATGGGAAAGACATATTGCCGTTATATGTATTCAAGTTATTCTTCTTGCCTTTGGCTGCCATACACACCCCCATGTCGGGATTCAAGTTCATTTTTTTAAGAGTAGTTTAAGAAAACTACTTGTTAGTGTAACATATTTCAAGTAAAACTTCAATAATTATATCATTGTTGTTTTTCCGTTATCAATAATCGTAATCGTAGTCCTCTTCCGTCAATATAGGCTGCGACTGTGTGGAATAAGGCACAAAGGATACAGGCATCACAATGGGCGTAAGCTGTATATTGCTGGAAGGTTTTGCCACGGGTATAGTGCCGTTAGGATCGATAACGCGATAAACGGGTTTCATGGTCCTTGCAGGTCTGCTCGGCTGTTCGAGCTTTGTTCTCTTTGCCATAATACTCTCCTTTTTGCTCCTTAATAATTATCCTTTTACTTTACTGTAAGAGCACCAGTTAAATATCATGCCCAATAAAGAACACCCCACCAATCCGAACAATCCATAGCCGGCATTGATATACGATGCTTGAGACATAAAGAAACCGGTAATTTCCGTTAAGCCCTTTCCGTTCCAGACTATTCCGCACACCACAGTAAACAACGAGAAAAGGAATAACAGCAAGCATAGGAACCCATACTTGGTTTTTCTTGCCACATAGCCTTTATCAATTCCTCTTTTGCACAGAGCGGCAAAAGCCATTATCAAGATAATCAGCGCAAATATTACGCTTAACGCAATGACAACGGGCAAAGCGTAATATGCGATTTTGGTGGCAAGGTTGCTTTCGTTCTCCACATTTTCCAAAGCTTCGGTATAAAAAACGCTTTCCGTTTCCATTCCCGCGAACTTCTTGAGCGCTCCCATAACGGGATCGACAATGGAAATATGCTCAAGATCGCTGCCCTCCGCTTTGACGAAAAGGGAAATATATTCGGGTACAATTCCGCCTATGTATCCTAAAACCGCTATCGCTATTATTACCAACATAAATATGAGAGTAAGAGCGATAAAGCCTTTTCTTCTTCTGTAACCTTGAACTGCCGCAAAAGTCCCCCTCTTCTTTGCCGTTCCGCTGCTTCTTTGGCGATAAGAATTGCCGCTTCTCGTGTAATAAGGAATGCCGCCGTAACCATCGCTCTGTGCGCGGGCTTCAATAAATGCTCTGTAATAAGGCGAGCTTAAATAATCTGCGCGCGCTATGCGCTCCATATCAGCCATGCGCTCAAAGCTTTGGGGCGATGCCTCTCTCTGTTGTTGGGGTTTTGGCATAGATATTGCTCCTTTATACAGTAATATATTTTTATTACCTTAATCCTAATAAATCATTCGGCTTAGGCATCATGCTTTTGTTCTTTACTTTATGCTGAAAACTTTGTGTTTTTGAATCATATTACTTATTCTTTTTGCATATTATCGCGGGAACTATCATAAGCAGGCTTAACCCTTCGGCCGCATACAGCGAATACTCAATATTCTTAAAGAAATCCATACCCGCGGCGTTTGTTACAAGATAAGCTCCCACCACGATAAGCTGTATGAAAACACAAGCAAATATGGCAATAAACAATCCCTTGCTTGACGCTTTGCCGGTAATAAGCCTTATTATGGACTTAATAAACAAAACGATATAGCTTACCAACGCGATCACTAATCCGAACGGTAATACTATACCCCCCATAAAATCCAAATCCCTGATAAACGCGACATAGGAATTGGAACTTAAAATAGATATATCGGTTCCAAAGATGCCATTTATGCCGTCCTGCAAAAGCTCGCCGAAAGCGGCTATGATGCTGAGATTGGCGTTGTTGTCCGTGTATACGTCCGGAGACAATAAAGGCAAAAACCATAAAGCGGCCATAAAGCCCAAAACCAATAACGCCGTAAACAATGCCGTCAATCTTACTCCGAGCTTGCCGCCGGTAACCACAACCTCTTTCTTTTTCTTGGTTTTTTTAGCTTTTTTCTCGGGAATTTCCTGTTCTTGCAAAGGCGCCGTTTCAGCTACAGGCGCCCATTGCGGAGAAGCGGCAGGCTGAGAAGATTCAGTTTTGGGTTGCTGCTGTTGATAAGAATTGGGCACAAAACGATAAACCTGATTGGGCCTGTATTGTAATAAAGGCTGATTGGGGTTTACATAAGGCACTACGACCAAAGGCTGAATAATCCTGCTGTTTTGAGTGAAAAATTGAGAGTATCCGTCTTGCGGGTAATAACCGCCGCCGCTGAAAGCCTTTTTTTGCTCCAAAATTCTCTTGACGGCGTCTCTTTCGGCATAAATTTTCCCTTCCGATTTTTCGATTCCCTCTTTTTCGGCAAGGAATTTTGCGCAAGCTTCTTTAGCGGCCAAATCTCTTTCTTCCTCAATTCTTTTGAGCGCCGCTTTGCTCAAAGCGTCCTTATGTTTCTTTAATTCGTCTTGAGCGGCTTTTTCGGCGGCTATTATTTGCATTACCGCTCTTCTTGCCGCTTGTTTCTTGGCTTCTTCTTTTTCGGGCTCTTGATCGGCTGCCAAACGCTCTTTTGCCGTTCTTTCGGAAAGCAGTTGTTCGGCGGCATAATCAATGGCTTCCTCCCTTTCGGCCGCGATAATTTTTTGCAAATCGCCGTCCAAAGCGGCTTTGCCGTCTTTGCTTATTTCATCGGCAAACTTTTCGGCGGCGATTACTTGCAAAACAGCTTCCCTTGCCGCCTTTTTCTTATCTTGTTCGGTGAGTGCGTCTTGATCTTTGGGGATATAAGACGCCGCGTCCATGCTTATAAAGCTTTGCCTGATTTTTTCGTCTTCCATTGATTGTCTGTTCAAAAGCTCTTCTCTGAACTTTCTTGCGTTTCTCACAGCGCTTACGGCTTTTATGTATTCGCCGCGCGGTCTTCTTTTGCCGCATCTGGCGCATCTGGGTTCGGATATGCCGTTCACTTTGCCGCAATAATCGCAAATATATGTAAGTCTTTCTTTGTCAAGGTTAAGTTGGACTTCCCTTTCGAAAGCGGAATTCCCTGCGGCGTCGGTGTCATCTTTAGCTTGCTTTGCATTTACCGCGGAATAATCAGCCGCTTCCGCTTGATTTTTTACCAATTCAGACTTACTCATTATACTTCTCCTTTACAACGGTCCAACAGGCAAAAAAACATACGCCCATTTTCACATATATCACTAATTATATAATTAAATTAAAATAATTTCAATAGGTTTAAGCGAATTATTTAACTTTTTTTTAATTTATTTTAGCTGATTATGGCGTAGGTATTTTATAGCTGTCTTTGAGCTCGGTAATTCGATAAAATACGGGAATCCCTCCTTCGTTGCGCGCATATTTGTAATAGGCTTCCCTGATAAATTGGTAACAATTACCGATTTTTTCTTCAAGCAAAAACGGCTCAACCAACGCGTTTTCCACTATTTCCAAGGAATTAGGATTTATTCTTTCGTCAAAATCGCTTTTGCCCTCGCTTTCGTCGACAAGCAAAGACGAATACTTATATAATTTGCACTTAACGGCGTCTTCGCAATTCAGCCATTGCACCGTCGCCTTAACTTTAATCTTGCTGTTTTCCTCTCCTGATTTGCTTTTTTCGATATAGTTGCAACGAACGGCTTTTACAGAGCCGTCTTCGGCCAAGTCCACCGAAGAATATTTTAATATATACGCCCCTTTAAGCCTTATCATGCCGCCTTTTACTAATCTGTGATATTTGGGAGGAGGATTTAAGGAAAAGTCCCTTTGGTCAATATATACTTCTTTGCCGAATCTTACGGTATGGGTGCCGCCGCTGTCGTCTCCGGGTTTATTCTGAAGGGTTATTTCCTCCGTCCTTCCCTCTTCCCAGTTCTCGATAATTATCTTAAGCGGTCTTTCAATTATCATGGCTCTGGGCGCGTTGACATTAAGATAATCCCTCACGCAATGATCCAACAGCTTGTCGTCCACTTCGCTGTTGGCTTTGGCCACTCCTACCATGGCGCAAAAGTTTTTTATGGCTTGAGGGGGATATCCTCTATTTCTCATTCCGCTCAATGTGGGCATTCTGGGATCGTCCCAGCCTTCCACTATGCCCTCGTCCACCAATCGTTTGAGGTATCTTTTGCTCATTATGGTGTTTTTAATATTGAGCCTCGCGAACTCTATTTGTTGAGGAGGATTTTTGAACTCGCAATTTTTCACAAACCAGTCGTATAAAGGCCTGTGGTCTTCAAACTCCAATGTGCAGATGGAATGGGTAATTCCCTCTATGGCATCGCTTAAGGGATGGGCAAAATCATACATGGGATAAATCACCCAGTCATTGCCCGTTCTGTGATGATGCGCCCGCAAAATCCTATACATAACGGGGTCTCTCATATTTATGTTGCCGGACGCCATATCTATTTTGGCGCGAAGCACTTTTTCGCCATCCGCGAATTTGCCTTGGCGCATTTGCTCAAAAAGCTTGAGATTTTCTTCCACGCTCCTGTTGCGATAAGGGCTTTCCACGCCGGGCTCCGCCAGCGTGCCCCTTGTTTCCCTGATTTGCTCGGCGGACAAATCGCACACATAAGCAAGGCCCTTTTTTATAAGCAATACCGCGTATTGATATAGCTGCTCGAAATAATCGCTGGCATATCTTTCTTCATCCCATTCAAAGCCCAGCCATTTTATGTCTTCTTTAATCGCTTCCACATATTCCACGTCTTCTTTTACAGGGTTGGTGTCGTCAAAACGCAAATTGCATTTTCCCTTGAATTTTTCTTTAATGCCGAAATTTATGCACAAGCTTTTGGCGTGGCCGATATGCAAATAGCCGTTGGGTTCGGGCGGAAAACGGGTAACAATATCTTTGTGCTTGCCGCTTTCCAAATCGCCGATAATTATGTTTTCAATGAAATTTGAAGCTTCCATGTTATTAGCTGTTCCTCCCCATTGTCAACAATGATGATTTTTTTCGTTAAAAGTAAGTTTGTAGGATTCTATTTCCATAATATTGTCCTTTGGAATAAATCCAAACTTCAAATAGTAATCGTCAATATAATTCACCACTATTTTGCGCGATATCTGAGTAAGGCGGAAGAGTATGGAGCGGGTAAAGAAATCACCGTATCCTTTTCCTCTGTAATCGGGCAAAATTCCTATCGCGGATATAATTGAGGTATCGCCCACAACCAATTTGGCAAAACCTATGGGCTTATCGTCCTCGTAAAATATATAACCGATATCCCCTTCAAACGGAGAAGAGAAAATCTTAAAGGACATAGAGTCCAGTAGTTTTCGATCGTTTGTGGGCAACATATTAAGCATTATTTTGTTCCTCCAGTATCTTGGTAACTTCTTCTTTGCTTACTTTAAGTCTGCTGTAAATGAAAATTCCTCCCGAAATGGCAAGGATAATGCCTATAAAGAGGAAAAGCCCTATGGACGAGGCCACCTGTTCGGTCTGAACGGGACTTCCCTCCTTGAAGCCCATCACATCCAGCGCCGTGCCCGCAACCAATTGGGTAAGCGCTTGGCTGGTCTTGTACGCCAGCGTCATCATGCCCGCGTAAGTGCCCGTTTTTTCGCCTTTTATTTCTTTGCTTTGCTTGGCTATGACATCCCCTATTAAAGCAAGCGGCATGGAATAGAGAACGCCCGTTCCCATCCCAGCTATCATCAGCGGCGGCAGCAATACCGCCATATTTATAAATTTTTGAGCCATAAAATCATTTATCGGTTTTCTGAAAAAGAACATTATCAGCAAAGCAAAGGCGCCGATAAAACTGAGGAACAAGCCGATTAGCATTGTTTTCTTTTTGTCGGTTTTCTTCGACAAAATCATCCAAACAGGTTGCCCCGCTATGGTCATAAACAGCAATCCCCCCATAAGCGTATACATTTGCGTAGTAGTGGTAACAAAAGTAAACGTAAACACATGGAAGCCAAGGGTAATTATCAGCGTGGCGGCTACCATGGCGGTGGAATAGCCAAAAATTATATACCGCATGTCTTTATTTTTCAAGACATTGAAGAAATCTATTAAGACATCTTTAAGCTTTTTCCTTGTCTGCGCTTGCTGTTCGTCTTTAAGCTGCTTGGCTCTTATTCGAGGCACGTTGGAAAAAGTCATAACGAACATGTACACAGTGCAAATAATTGCTATGGATGCCGCAACATAAGAAAAATCTATATAACCTTGAACGGAAAATTGACCTTTAACCAACACCTTTCCGGCTTCGTCGTAAACGGTGTACTTATTTTGAAAAATACCCATTAAAACTATGGGAAGTATCATACCGATAATATAAAAAATCGACCTTACCGCTTGTATGGTGGTACGCTCGTTATAGTCGTCGCTCATTTCCACCGAAAAGGCTCCTACCGGAGTATAATACAAAGTATTCCAAGTTCTTATCAAGGTAAGTCCCACCGCGAACCATATAAATTGCCCTATCGGCGAAAAATCGGGCGGAACCGCCCATATAAAAACGCTTGTCAATACCAATAATAAAAGACCAAACAGCATAAAGCCGTGTCTTTTGCCAAAAAATCTGTTGCGGGAATTATCCGACAAATAACCTACGATAGGGTCTGAAGCCGCGTCAAAAATCGTTCCTATGGCCACTGCTACGCCCATCAGAGTTCCGCTGACACCTACGGCCATTGTGCCGAAAGTCATAATATATGTGGCTACCGTGCTTGATATAAGACTGTAACCGAAATCCCCCACGCCCAACGCTATTTTATGAGAATTTTTGACTTGCGGTTTTTTCCGGATATTAGCGTCAATCATACCGTTCATTATATACTGGCTCCTTGCTTTCACCCTATGGAAATATACTTTATTAGTATAGCATAACCTAAGAATTATTACAATTGCTTATCGATTTATCATAAAATAATCTTAAAAGCAGGGCAGGAACGGTCTTATCATAACATTTTCTTCCTGTAAAGAATGACGGTAACGATAATGGTAGCTATAAGCGATATCGCGGTAACCACATAAAAGCCCCACGCTTTGCCCTGAAAGGGCACGCCGGTATTCATACCCCATAGCGATGCCAACAAAGTGGGTATGGACAAAATAACCGTTAAACTGGTAAGCAATTTCATTACTATGTTGAGATTGTTGGAAATAACCGAAGCGTAAGCGTCCATGGTGCTGGCAAGTATGTCTCTGTAAATATTACACATTTCTTGCGCTTGGCGGTTTTCGATAGCCACGTCTTCTATCAAATCCATGTCTTCTTCATAACGCTTTATGATGTCGGTACGATTGAGCTTTTCTATAACCACCCCGTTGGCTTTAAGCGATGTGGAGAAGTACACCAAGGAGTTTTCCAAGTCCAAAAGCTGTATCAATTCCTTGTTTTTGGTAGATTTATGAAGCTCGTTTTGAATACGCGCCGAAGCCTTGTCTATCTGCCTTAAATACTGCAAATACTTTACATGCGTATTATACAAAAGCAAATACAGAAATCTGGATTTCTTGTAAGTGGAGAAAGTCTTAACGCGGTTATTGGTAAAGCTGTGCGTCAAAGAGGTTTCTTTCAAACAAACCGTTATCGTGGTCGTCTTCGTAATAATAAATCCGAAGGGCATTGTGGAATAAGAGAAATAGTTGGATTCTTCCTCTATTTTCGGAATGTCGAAAATGGTAAGCGTGGCCTCGTCCTCAACCTCAATACGAGCGCGTTCTTCTTCGTCAAGCGCCGCCTTTATGGTGTCTTCGCTTACGCCGGTAGTTCTTGCCACCAGTTCTATTTCTTGGTCGGTGGGATTGGTGAGGTGTATCCATTTGTTGTTAAGATCCATTCCTCCTATGATTTCGGAAGAAATCTCCATGACATGTCCTGTGCGTTGATCGGTCTGATAAATGTTTATCATTTTTTACCTCCTTGTAACAAAAAAAAGATATGAAACCATATCTTTTTTTCGCAAGGCAAAAGCCTGTCCATAATCAAAATATGGTTTCATTACGGTTCTGTTAAGTTATAACTCAAAGGGTCGGTATCCATAACTACTTTCGGCTCCTTATTGTTTTTGGTTTTTTATTCGCCGTTTACGCAATGGCTTTATCCGTCATACTGTCATATTTTTGGGCAAGTTTGCGCAAACATTCTTCCAATATTTCCTTGTCTCTATCTTTATGCTCCCCATAAAGGCGCTCGTTTTCTATAATTATCGCAAGCTCCTCTATTTGTTCTCTGGTAACCTTATCATCATGATAACACGCCATGTCTATTATCGCAATAAGTCCTTCAAGGCGCGCCTGTTTTTGCTCCGCCGTCAAGGCCGAACCGGAAGGAGCCGCCCCCTCGCCGCCGCCCTCGTCGTTATCAATGATTTTTATGGCGCCGTCGTCGTTATCGTCATCGGCACTGTCATTGTCGTTCTCATCAACCTTGATTTGAGCCAATTCCTCTTCGGCGGCGTTCAAGTCATTGCTTATGGTTTCCACAGGTTCGTCCACAATTTCCTTTTCTTCAATCTTGGGCGCGGTTACTATCTCCACAATCTGCTTATTTTGAAGCTTGTCTAAAATAATTTCCTCGATGGCGGCATTAATTTCGCCGATATTTTCGGACACAAACTCATCTTCTTCCTCAGCGTAAATCAACACTTTGTCGTCAAGCGCGTTTTGAAATTCGGAAAACGCCTTTTCCAGCTTGGAGTATTGCTTGCCGTACAAAATATTCAGCGTGACTTTAAGCGCGGTATATACCAGCCAAGGCGCGCAAAACGCCGCCAATATAGCGCCCACAAGCTCAAAATTAGAGGTAAAATCGCTTAAACCCACTTGAGCCAGACTGCCGCCTTTGTTAATCAAATATTCCAGCCAAACCACCAAAGCAACCACTAAGGCGCCGGCTATGGCTAAGAAAGCTTTGCCGGCCTTGCTTCTGCCGCTGTATTTCTTTTCGGTGAGAACATCTCGGGCAAGTATGTAATCGGACGGATAACCTACCTTTTGGTCAAGAAACGCTCCCCACCCCCTTTGCACGCTTTCGGGCATGGCCTTAAGTTTTTCATTGAATCCTTCCACATTTTCTTCGGTGATTTCATCGCCGTCATTAAGATAAGCGGTAGCTTCCTTTAATTTTTTGGCAAAACTCTTAACATGGCTGACATTCATAATAAGCAAGGATATCAAAAAAACTACAACCATGGCGACCATTCCCATTATTGCCAACATCAAGTCGGCTCCCAATTCGGTCTGCGATAAGAATTCCTTAATGGGAGTAAGAAATACGTTTTCAAAAGCTTGCATGATGCTCTCCTGTTAGAATAGGCTAAATTATTTTTATTATATCACAAAACAATGATATTGCAACACATTTTACAAGTAAATTGACTGTTTTATTAAATTTTTGATAGTTCTATTTCTCTGTTTTTGTTGATTACATAAATAATCTGTCGATGAACTTTTATGCCGAGCAAGCTTTCTACCGCCAATTTATAGAGGTCAAGCTGGGCTTTGTAGCGTTTTTTGATGTTTTCCTCGCCGCTTCGGGTAAACTTAAAATCCGCAATTATGTTTTCTTTGCCCAAAATCAATAAATCTATGGCTCCCTGCACCAGAACCTTATCGGCAACGCGGGAAGCCTTATCGATTAAATTATACGGCAAATACAGCATAAATTTTTTCTCTTTGACATAATTGCCGCTTTGCCGCGCTTTTTCCAGAATTTCACTGTTAAGCGTCGTTACCATTATATTTAAATCCAGACTTTTTGTTTCCTCTTCTTTAAGTTTGCCCTCTTTGATAAACTTTTTTATTTGTCTTTCAATGTCGGCTTTTGATGTCAAAGAAAAATCCAAAAACTCAATGAGCTTGTGATAAATCACTCCTTCGGCCACCCTTTCTTCTTGGGTAAGATAAACCGTTTTGGGCTCATATTCCTCTTCCGAATAGTCTTCTGTTTTGCTTAATTCGGTAACGCTGAATTTAAGGGGCAAACGAGAGCTTTCCATATGCGGATAGGGCTTTTTCAGCAAGCTTAAATCCAAATATTTATTTTCGGCGATAACGATTTTTTCCTCTTCTTTTGCTTCCTCGTTTTCAAGCGGGCCTTTATAGAAGTAATCCGCTATGCGCTTGTTTTTCTTTTTTGCGAGATTAATCCATTGAGCGAAATTTTCCTGATTATCGGCATACGAGCTTTTGCTGTCCTTATCTTCCCCCACGATAAACAAATGGTTTTTGGCTCTTGTGAAGGCCACGTACATAAGGCGCATCAATTCGGCTTTTTCAATAAACCGCTTCTTAAGTTTGAACCCTTTGGTTATCAAAGTATCCAGCTTAAGCTTGTCTTTTTCGTAAAAGTATTTGACCGCCATGCCGAATTCGTTGTCCAAAAACAAATCATTGTCGTTGTCATGGGAATGCGTAAACCCTCTGTGCGCGTTAGCCACAAATACTATGGGGAATTCCAAACCCTTGCTGTTGTGTATAGTCATAAACTTAACGGCATCGGCATGGGAAGGCGCGGATACGCTGTCGTCAAACACCTCGTCAAAAAATTGTAAGAAAGAAGGGATATTGGCGGCGTAATCCTTGCCCTTGACGCCGTTGATAAAGGAATTAACCTTAGATATCGTTTCTTCGCCCTTACTCAGCAAATAAGCGTCGAAGCCCTCCCGCATAATCGCCGACAAAATATCGTAAACACCGCAATAGGAAGACATCGTTCGATGTTTTTCTATTTTTTCTTTAAGCAAATGAATCTTATTTTTAATAGTTTGGTCGCCTTTATAGTTAATTACGGCTTCCCAAAATGGCGCTTTAGTGTCGCTTTTTCTTATTTCCGCCATTTGGCGGTCGCTGAAATCGAAAAGCGGAGACTGCATGACTGCCGCCAGCGGAATATCGTTTGCGGCGTTGTCTATAACTCTTAAGTAGTCGGCAAGCAGATTTATTTCATATATTCTTTCTTTTTCAAAACCGGGGGCGGTATAGGGGATTCCCCTTTTTTTGAATTCTTGCATTATGTCTTTGCCGTTTCTTGAATACATTAAAATGGCAATATCTTTATACTGCGCCAATCTTTTTGTTTTTATGGAGGAATCGTAAATATATTCCTTGCCCGCCATGCTTTGGATTTTTTGAGCTATATATTGAGCCTCGAAGCCGGTATCCCTTTCGCTTTCGCCTTTGTCTCCCATAACGCTGTAAACGGAGGGCAAGGCCTCTTCTTCTTGCTTTTCTTTTTTATAAAGCGCTATTTCCACCGCCGGCACTTGGGATACTATGGGGTAAACAAGCTCGGGTTTGCATTCCAGCTCGGCGTTTCCTTTATAGTCCACGCCGCCAAACTCGGCGGTCATAATCTGATTGAAAACAAGGTTTACAAAATCAAGGATTCTCTTGTCCGAACGAAAATTCTCATTCAATTTTTGGTTTTTGCCTTTGGCGCCGTCGCCGTATTCTTTTTGGCGGTTGAGGAATATTTCGGGGCGGGCGAAGCGGAATTGATAAATCGCTTGTTTGGGGTCGCCCACCATAAACAAATTATTGTCGCGGCAAATAAGGTTTATTATTTTTTCTTGTATATAATTGGTGTCTTGGTATTCGTCCACAAAAACATAATCATAGCTTTCCGAAATAATTTTGCGCAAGCGGGGATTCTCGAGTATGCGCAAAGCTGTCTTGGATAAATCGGCAAAATCGAATTTATTTTGTTCAAGCTTGCTTTCCGCATATTTTTTTCTAACCCGCAAAGTTATGTCCAAAAGCGTTTTTATATCGCTAAAACTGCAGTTGAGAAGCTGTCCGCCGTTATTGTAATAATCGTCAAAATCTTCCCTTAATTTATCGGTATATTTTTTTGCTTGCGTCCTTAATTCGGACACTAAAGAAGCGAATTCCGCTTCTGCCTGGTCGGCTTTTTTGGAAGGAATCCTTTGGGTAGCCAAAGGCAGGTCCAACGCCTCAGCGAACTCTTTGACGCTTTTAGCGCTCATACAGCATTCAAGGTATTCCATAATATTATTTATTATATCCTTATAAACAGAGGGCATAGATTGCGCCAAAGTCCAAAGAGCTTGAGCTTCCTCAAGCAGCCTTTTCAACCTTTCCCTATGGTAACGCATATAAAACACCGCGGCGGGGTGACTTTCTATATCCCCTGCGATAAGTTTAAGGCTGTAATCAATAAATTCCCGCTCGTCAACGCAGTAATCCAAATATTCGCTTATTCTTTTTACCGCCGCTTTCAAAGGGCCAATATCTCTATTCCTGATAAATCTTTCCAAAAACGCCAAAATTTGTTTTTTGTCGTCGCCTTGCAAAATCTCGGCCGCCAATGACTCAATGCATTCGTTAAACAACAGCCTGCTTTCTTTTTCGTCCAACAGCTCAAAAGAAGGGTCCAACCCCATTTCGGCAAAATATTTTTTATATAAACCAAAACAAAAGCTGTCTATCGTGCAAATACTGCTGAAATTGATTAATTCCAGCTGTTTTTTCAAATGAGTGTCGCCGGTGGAGCGTATTTCGGCGTACAGTTTCCTGATAAGCTTTTCTTTCATTTCGGCGGCGGCGGCGTTGGTAAAGGTCATAATAAGGAATTTGTCTATGCTGCCGCCTTTTTTCAACAGGCCCAGCGCTTTCTCCAGCATAACGGCGGTTTTCCCGCTGCCCGCCGAAGCACTTACCAATTGATTGCCGTCGCACTCAAGCACTTGACTCTGCGCCTTGGTCCATTCTATTTTTTCAGCCATTTCCCTTTCCTTCCTTAAATTTTTCCAATTTGACATTCGCCAAATTTCTCGGGGTTATGTCCTCGATGTCGCAAAGGCTCTTATAAGGGCAATATCTGCATTCGATATTCTCGTTTTCTTTAAGCGGGGCTTTGGCCGAATAACCGCGTGAAATCTCCTCAATTGCTTTAACGGACACTTTTTTTACATAATCCATAATATGATAAAAATCTTCTTCGCCGATAATATTTTGATTGGCGTTATACTTTACCTTGCCGTTTTTCAAGGTAGCGCTCACGCCTATGATTTTGGAGTCCATTTTTTTGTTATCTTGCTCGTAAGAAGAAGGAAGGAACAAGCGCTTGTCAAATTGCCTTAAGGTTTCTTCCGAGCCTTCCATCTGCCCTATCATTCTGAACCGGTCGACGGATTTCCTGTAGCCGTCTTTAATGGGCAGGTAAAAAGCGCCGCAAGGCTTATATCCTTTGCTTTCAAGCGCGCTCATGTAGGTGTATAATTGAATTTTTTTGCCATAGAATATGTACTTGTATTTTTCTATTTCGGCATTTCCCGTTTTGTAATCAATCACGGCGGCTTTATCGCCGCAAACATCCACTCTGTCTATCTTTCCTCTTATTTTGAAAAGCCCTTCTTTGGTTTCCAGTTTTATAGCGCCAAATCCCCCTTCTTCGTTGTCGTCAAAACTCAATTCTATGTATTTGGGCGTGAAGCAGGAATTTTTAATGTTTTCCAACAAAGACTTAATCACATATAAGCATTCTTTTTTTATGTTAAGAACCGCGTCGACGCTGGGGATATTTTCTTTTCTCAAAACCTCCTCAATCGCCGCCGCCGTTTCTTCCTCAATTTCCTCGTCGGTCAGCGATCTGATTCTGCTAAGGTTTTTAGTAAAAAATAACTCTAAGAAATTGTGTATTATGATACCTATGTCCACCACCTTTAACTTGGCGGTCTTTCTTTCCTTTAATTTTAATCCATGCTGCAAATAATGTCTGCGCGGACAGCAAAAATAGCTTTCCAATTGCGTTACTTTGGTTATGTAATTGCCTTGGTCGTCCTTAATAAAATAAAAATCCTTATATTCGTACGGCTCGTCGTCTTTTTGTTTGTTTAAGCTTTCCAGCCTGTCTTTATATCCGCAATCTAAAAGGAAATCCCGCGCGCATTTTCGGTAAGCGGGTTTCACCCTTCCCCCCGCGTATTCGTAAAAGGCGTTTTCAGCGCTTACCAAGTTATATATAAGCTCTTCCTTTTCGTCAAATTCGGGATGGGATATGCCTTCTTGTATTTTTATGTTCAGTAAGCAGCTTATATCCTCAATGGCTTCCCCTTTTTGCATGGGCTGTCCCGTTAAATCGTAGTCCGAACAGCTTATATATAGCCTTTGGCTCTTGCATATCAAATCCGCTGCCACAAATTTTTCCAAAGCGTTGGTTTCCAAAGGGTTGGGGCGCAAATCCAATCCGCATTGCTTCAAATTCTGCATATCGGCAAAAGTCAATATAGGTTGTTCGCCGCTTTTGAAAGGGAAATAGCCTTCGTTGGCGCCTACAATAAACATGGCCTTAAGACCGATAAAACGGCTTTCCGACGTGTTCCCCACAAAAACGCTGTCCAAAAAGCGGGGCAACAGCGCGAATTCCATGCTCTTTACGCCTTCGGTGAGCAACGCGTAATATTCCCGCAAGCTCATTTGACTTTCGCCGAGTATGTAATTGATTTCGTCAAGCAAATCGGGCAGCCTTTCCGCCGACTGCAAAGAAGCGCCGTAAAGCATGTCGTTTTCGTCGCCCTCCAGCCGCTTGTTCGCCAAAAGCGCAAGCAAGCTGTCCGTAATTTGGCTTACCTTGCCTGTCTTTACCACTTTGTCAATGGTGTCCGCATAAGACGCCCTGACAAATTCCGTTGAGCTGTCTTCAATGTCCGAGAAAGGAGATAAGAACATATCGTAATTAATATTTCTTTCCAAACAGTAATTTTCAAAATCTTCAATCTGCCTTGCCGAAAATCCCATATAAGGATGTTTGACCACGTTCAAGACCTTGTCCAATCTGTTGTTATACAATATCGCTTGCAAAACATAAATAAGGAATTTAGCGGCGGCGCTGTGAGCGGCGGTGTATTTCTCGTCTATAAAGTAAGGAATGCCGCACCTTGAAAAAACGTCCTTTATGCAATTCTTGTAATCCTCTTGACAGCACACAAGCGCCATATCCTTATATCTTAAGCCCTTATCCCTCACTAAATAAGCGATTTCTTTAGCTACGCTCCTTATTTCCTCGTAAGGATTTTTTCCCGTAAAAAGATAGACTTTATCGCAATCTTTTATTTTTAAGGCCGGCTTGCCGAAAGCAAACAGCTTTCTGTTCAAATAATCAAAAGGCGAAGGCAGTTTCTCAAAAAATTTCCTTTGTTCCACCGCTACGCCTTTCTCACCCGCCCAACAGGCAATTTCCTCGATTTGGCGGGCATTGAAAAAGTCTTCTTCGCCGCCGCCCGTCGCTATGGCCACGGTAACGCTTTTTGCGGCAAGACAAAGCTCTTGAATAATATTCTTTTGAAGTTCGGAAAAAATATTAAAGCCTACTATATAAATATGACTTTTGTTTACCCAATCGCTATCTTTCAGTAACCCAATCATTTGTTTATAGCGCGAAATGGTGTCGTCATAGCCGCTTTGCAAGGCTTGATCGTATTTTTCGTATATCAGCGCGATATCGGCATACTTGCACCGTGACCTTGCGTCAAGCGCCTCGGTGTTTTTTTTCAGCATTTGCGGCGTAATTCCCGAGGTTCTTAAAGAAGCGATTACGGCGAACATTTGCTTGGCAAAACCGGGCGATACGGACAATTTATCGTAATATGTAAATATGCCCATATTTTCCATCATTATTTTTTTCATGAGCATAACGGCGCCTTCTTTGGTAAGAAAACGCCTTTTTGAATAAGCAAGTTTGGCGGCGAATTTAGAGAAGCTGAGCACATCGATATTAAAGCTTCCGCGAAGCCCCAGCGTGTCGTAAATCTCTTTCTCTTGAGACAGCGTAAACCTGTCCGGCGCTATTACGATATGGGAACTGTCTTGAGCAAGCCTTTTGCCCAACGAAGCTATGGCGTTGGTTATGGCGCAAGATGTTGTGTTGGACAAGATTATTTGCAAATTCATAAATAAATCTTATCACAACAGCGCTTGTTATTCAAGCTTGACAAATAAACACCCGTCAACCAAAACGCAATTTAATTGACTTTGGGTTTGCCTTCGTCTTATAATAAATAAAATCATTGATAATAATAAGTGTAAAAGAGGAATCATGAAAAAGTTTTTTGCTGTAACGATATTGCTTGCCTTAGTGTGTTTTGCCTTTACGGCATGCAATTCCCCCACTCCTCCCGGTTCAAGCTGGGCGGATAAAGAAATTTTGACATACGAGGTCAAAAGAGGAGAAGAAGACTTGGGCGTTTTAACCGCGATAACTGAAAGAAATCCGTCCGACAAAACAATAGGCGGAAAGAGTTACCCCGCCGCCACCACCCGCTATACGATAAGTTATTCATTTGGCGACACTCAGATTGAAACGGTGGCTTTGCTTAAAGATTTTACGCCGCTTGCCAGTTATAAGAAAATTACGGGGGCAAAAAATTACGAACTGACGGCTTATTACGAAGGAAAATATTATCATTATACTTTAGCGAATTCCGAGCAAAGCAGCGGAAAAATTAAAGTCAAGGGCGAAACAATAGACAATGAGTTGCTTTATACTTATATCAGATGCCAAAATCTTAAAGAGGGCATCAATAAAGCCCTTAACATTCCCGACGCCTTCACGGATAAGCTTGAAGGCGTAAGCGTAGTATCGCAGGGTACGGAAAAGCTAAGCGTTCCCTATCCCGATCAAACCAAAACCGCCGATTGTTACAAAATAGCCATAGTCAGGAACTCCACTCCGATAGGAAAGCCCATTTATGTTTATTACACTCCCGACAATTCGGAAAACACGATAATCGGAGGCTTGGGCTCCATGAACAATTCCACCAAAGTGCCCGTAAAGATTGTGGAAAACGATATTACTTACACGATAAAAAGCATATCCGTTTTATAAATTGAACTTATCAAATAAAAGTTAACGCCTTCCTTGCGGAAGGCGTTTTTTATTAATTATTTCAAATTCAATTCTTTGAGCAATTTATTAAATTTTTTGTTGTCAATTGAGAAATTCTCGTCTTTGGGCGTATTTTCTTTTGTGAAAGCTGAATAAGCGTCGCTCTTAAGCCTGTCCTCGAATTGTTTGCGAAGCAACTCCTTATGTGTGGTTCCTTTCAAATCAAGGGCGGTATCTATTTTCAAAAAGCCGTTTTCGTCAATGGAGCCTTCGTCCTTGAAGGGAATAAAGCTTATCATCATGAGGTGAATACCGTAAGAAGTGAAGGCATAGCCCAAATAAGTTTTATCGTCTTCGACAACAAAAGCGCTTCCGATTTTGGGGTTTTTCTCAAAGAGCTTCCAAGCAAGCCCGGGAAAATCGTCGCCGTCATAGCTGTGCGGTATGCCTTCGGGCGTTATCAAATAACCGGTATGAGAGGACATGGCGCCGCCGTCGTCGTTATATAAAACCATATAATCCTTAAACAGTTCCAGCCTTTCTCTGTCGTCCTCGATTTGGCTCAAAGCCTGACTAATCGTTTGATATATCCCGTCATCCCCAAACAATTCCTCTTCCAAATGGTCGGGGTCAAAAGCAAGCGAGGGACAAAGCCCTTCTCCTTCGTATATGCATTCGCCTTCGTTGTGCTTATGCAAAGGGCAGTCATATTCGGGGTCATAATTGGGATTGGAGCGGCTGGTTTTCGTATTTTGCGCCACCTTCCAACGAAGGTCCTTAAGCTCGTCTTTATCCCTGTTGCCTTTTTCCTTATCGATAAAAGCCTTTTGGGTGTCGTCGAACTTAAACAGGATATGAGTTATGGCAAAGAATTCTTTTATGTCATAGCCTTCATTTTGCAAAGCTTGAAGGGGAATATAATACACTTTTTCAAGATTCATGGAACCGTCGGACAGGCTCTTGACAAATTTATTTACTTTTTCCTTGTCCGTTGAGAGAATGTCATATTCCTCTTTCTGCCTTTGCGCCAAAATCCTGTATTCCTGTTCAATGTATTCGTCGGTTACCTGCGAAAGATCGGCCGATCTTTTTATTTCATGCTGCGCCGCCGCGATTACCGCCGTTTCATACTGGTTTCTGTAATAATATTGCAAGCCTTGGGTTTCAAAATTTATCAACATATCTTTCTTGGCTTGTCTGAAACGACGATAGGCTTCTTTTATGGCGTCGGTGGTGGATACGTTATAGTTAAAATATTCCGCTTTGTTTTCTTCGGATATTTGGTCTTTGGCTTTATATCTGTCGGGCACGTCGCCTTCTTCTTCGTCAACTTCGTCTTCTTCCTTTTCTGTGCCGCGGGGCACTACCACTCTGTATTCAAAAGGTTGGGATTTATGCTCCCTATAATCGGTTTCGCCGTTCTCGTCGGTAAAGGGCTCTTCGTAAACAAGTATGACATTCTTGGTTACCACTTTTTGTGATTGTTCTTCGGAGCTTAGTTCGGTGCTGAACGTTGCCTCTTTATCATACATCGTGGAATTGACGGGCATGGTTATAATTTGATCTTCCACGCCTTTCTTTTCGATGACCACTTCCAATTTCACTTTGGTTTCGTCCAGCTTTTCGTCTTTAAGATATTCTTGTTTGAAGGAGCCTTGGGCAATTCTTATTTCCTTGACCGAGTAGCCTTCTTTGAACCTTATCGACAGCGTTTCCTTGGCTCTGTTTATCTCGATGTTTTTTTGCTCTTCCTCATATTCTTTAATGTAATTCTCAATCTCTTTTTCAAAGGTTTCATTCACTTCCTTTATTGCCTTGTATCTTTCGGCATATGTCAGCACGCCCTCGGGAGAGTTGATGTCTATATCGGAATCGTTCCCCGCCATAATGTCTTGTCTGTGGGGCAAACTCTTCAAATATACCATGCTCTTGATTATCAGGTATTTTTGATTTATCATATAATCCAATATCTCAGGCATAAAAGATTTAAGGTCGGGAGTTTGTCCGTATTGAGAATATTGACTCAATAAATAATTGGCGTACGCTAAATATTCGTTTCTCGTTACGGTGAGCTTAATGCCGTCCGAGGTTACCATAGCCAATATCTCGTTCGCCGCTCTTTCTTTATTTTCCCGTATCAAAAGACATCCCGAAAATATGGAACACAGCAGCGCCGTAAGGATTATTAAAGCCGTTATTTTCTTCTTCATATATGCTCCTAAGGGTTAAAAGGTTAATTTCGTAACACTAATTATACAATACATAAAAAGCAAATACAAGGATTTTTACCATACTTTAATTTATATAAAATATTGTTAAAAAGGCAAAAATCGTTGACAAATATTGGCTTTTTCCGCTTTGGAAGCTTTAAGCAAGAACTCCAGCGTCATTTTAAGCCTTGCCGTTTGGTCCAAATCTTTATTCCTGAAAATAATCTGCGGAGGACTCAGCGGCAACAGCGCCACCCTGTCTTTCATACTGCTTAACGCATCAAAAAGCTCCCGATTTTGCAGGCAGGAATCGTCATAAAAATATAACGCCCCGCCTTTTTTGCCCACCGTTACTTTGCGTATTTGCAAACTTTGCGCCAAGTTCTTTATTATCCCCGTTGCGATAATGTTATAAACCGATTGAGGAGGCTCTTTGTAATCTCTTTTAAGCTCGGCGATAAACTCTTTGGCTTGACTCATGCTTGAAAGCGCGGACACCTTTTTATAAAATTTCAACCTTTCTTGAGGCGAACTTATATACTCTTCGGGCAAGGTATGATCGCCCTCGATATTTAGCTCGATTTCTTTCTTTTCCGTTATCGTTTTCCCTTGAGCTTCCTCAATCGCCTCTTTTATCATGCGGCAATACATGTCATAGCCCACTTTTTCCATATGTCCGGATTGCTCCCTGCCCAATACATTGCCCGCTCCCCTTATGTCCAAGTCCCTCAGCGCCACCTTAAAGCCGCTGCCCAAATCGGTATACTCCATTAAAGCTTCCAATCTTTTGGCAGCGTTTTCGGTAAGCGCTTTCCCTTCCCTTACGGTAAAGTACGCGTAAGCGGGAACATCGCTTCTTCCTACCCTGCCCCTCAGCTGATACAGCTGGCTTAATCCGAAATTATCGGCGTCAATGACAATAAGCGTGTTGGCGAAGGGAAGGTCTATGCCGTTTTCGATTATCGAGGTGGACACCATAACCGACGCTTTCCGCTCATAAAACAGCCTGATTCTGTCTTCCAGCTCGGCGCTTTTCATTTGACCGTGAGCGTATATTATTTCGGCTTCGTTGCCCAATAAATTTACCACATGCTTATAAAAAGCCTCTATGGTGGACACTTTATTATAAAGTATGAACACTTGTCCATTTCTTGCCAATTCTCTTCTTACGGCGTCGGTAAGCAGGCTGTCGCTGTACTCGGTTACATAAGTTTCAATGGGCAGACGGTTCGCGGGCGGAGTTTCCAACACCGAAATGTCCCTTATCCCCGACAAAGACATATGAAGGGTGCGAGGAATGGGAGTGGCGGTAAGACTTAACACATTTACATTGCTTCTCAAAGTTTTGATTTTTTCTTTATGCTCCACGCCAAACCTTTGTTCCTCATCAAGCACCAGCAACCCCAAATCGGCGAATATAACATCCTTGCTTAACAATCTGTGAGTGCCCACAATAATATTTATTTCCCCGCTTTTTATTTTCTCCAAATTTTGCTTTATTTGAGCGGGCGGCACAAATCTGGACATATGCGCTATCTTCAATTTGAAAGGATTGAGCCTTGCCGATATGGTATTGAAATGCTGCTGAGCAAGTATGGTGGTGGGCGCAAGCACCGCCGCTTGTTTGCCCTCGATAACGGTTTTGAATATCGCTCTGATTGCCACCTCCGTTTTGCCGTATCCCACATCGCCGCAAATCAGCCTGTCCATAATCTTTCCTTGTTCCATATCCTGTTTTATTTCGCTGATGGCTTTCAATTGATCCTCGGTTTCCTCAAACTCGAAGCTGTCCTCCAGCTCTTTTTGCCATACGGTATCAGGAGCGTATTTATGACCTTTTTGCTTATGCCTTCTTTCATAAAGCTTAATAAGGTCTATCGTCATCTTTTTTATGGACTCTTTTGCTTTTTTCTTAACTTTAGCGAATTCCGCCCCGCCCAAGCGATGCAAAACCGGCTTGTCCGCGCCGCTGTATTTCTCAAGCGTATCCAATTGCCCGGCGGGAAGATACAGCCTGTCGGCGTCTTTATACAGCACCACATAAAAATCCTTATAGCCTTCGGTGGTCTTAACCCTCTGCATGCCTTCGGATATGCCTATGCCGTGCTTCTCATGCACTACATAATCGCCTTTTTGGGGCAGTACGAAATCGCTTCTTTTTACGCTTCTTGAGGCTTCCCTTTTGCGCTCGATGTCTTCATTGCCTATAACAACCAGCTTGTCCGCGTTATAAACAAAGCCGGAAGGGATATCCCCCGCTAACACATTTACTTCGCCTTCTTTGTCCCCGTAATTAAATTTTTTAGCGCCGATATAATTGTGCTGCAGGTTTTTGATAAAAGCTTCATGATTGTATTTTTTGGTATAAATAAATATTTTGGCGCCATTTGCGGCATAACTTTTAATATCGTCAATCAATTGGTTGAAATTGTTGAAATACTTGGGAACGGATTGGCTTCTTATCGTAAAAATTTCTTGAGGCTCAAAGACGGGATTGGCGGAAGTTATGGCGGAAAAACCAAGCTTGGTAAAGCTTTTGATTTTTTCATAAATTTCTTTGACTGAAATAATGGCGTCATAATGGCGGCTGCTGGCTTCCCCGCTTTCAATGAAATTCTTCACCCTTATTCCGTGGGCGTTTTGCATAAGCTTTAATTTGTCGTCCACGCTTCTTAAATCGTCAAAAACTATTACGCTGCTTGGAGGCAAGTAATCGAATATGCTTTCAAAGTTTTCCGACATAAAAGGTATCAGCCAAACAAGAGAGGGGTCGTTGGGATTGTTTTTGAATCTTTGGGCGGTGTTCCCAAGCGTTTCGCTCAACCTTATGCCCGCGTTTTTTCTGGCGCGTTCGATATTGGCGAGAATTTTTTTTATATGTTCTGGATTGATTAAAATATCGCTGGCGGGAATAACGGTCAATTTATCAAGCTTTTCGGTTACCTTAAAGCTTTCAAGGTCGTACCTCCTGATAGCCTCGATTGCGCCGTCAAAAAATTCCAGTCGGCAGGGCTGTTCGTTATCGTAAGCGTAGACATTCAATATATCCCCCTTAAGCGAAAACTCCCCCCTGTCTTCCACCCTTTCCACTCTTTTATAACCCGCTTGGACAAGCGCCGCCGCCGCTTCTTCAGGCTCTGCCTTGCCTCCCGTTTCATAAACTTTGACTGCGTCAAGAAAATTTTGTTTTTGGGGATAATACTGCTGCAAACCTTCCGCCGATATCACCGCGCCCTTTATTTTTCCCTCGATAATGTCCCAAAGCGCTTTCAACCTTTCGCCCAAGGAAAAAACATTGACATTATAGCTGTTTATCAAGGCGTTTTCCCGTTCAAAAATAATGGGGATGTCGCTCCCCGTATAGGCTGACAAAAGTTTTTGCGCCCTTCTTGCGGACAGCCTGTCCGGGGTTACATACAAAAAAAAGCTTTCAATACAAGAGGTTATATGATAACGGCAATTCTCCACGGCATAAAACACCGCGCATGAGCGCTTATTTTTTATCGCGTTGTCTATTTTGCTCAGCGACGGCGTTTTATCCAATGAAAAATAATCTTTGAATTTCATTTATTTTCCTTGCTGTTAAGCTCCCTCATAAGTCTTTCGTAGTCTTTATGCCCAACATAATCTTTCACGCTGCGGGCTACTTTCTTAAAACATTCTTCAAAACGGGATTGGTCTTCTTTTTTTACGGCGCTCAGCACATAATCCTTTATGTCTCCTTCTTCTTTGCCGATGCCTATTCGTATTCTTTTAAAATCATCCCGTCCCAGCGTTTCCACTATGTTTTTCATGCCTTTATGCGCGCCCGCCGAGCCCCCCTGCCTTGCCCTCAAAGCAAACCTTGTCAAATCGGCGTCATCATAGACCACAATCAAATCCTCTATGCCCGCGTCATATTTGCGCAATAAGCTTTTTACGGCTTGTCCGCTCAAATTCATATAAGTAATGGGCTTGGCGAGAATCACTCTGACGCCGCCATCGTTAACCGCCGCCGTCAAAGACGAGCATTCCGCCCTCTTGACTTTGACGCCGTACAGCAAACTGAGCGCGTCTATCGCGCCGTAGCCCATATTGTGATAAGTCTTTTCATACTTTTCTCCGGGATTTCCCAGCCCTGCTATTATGAGCGTTCTTTTTTTCTCCTTTGGGCGAAAAAGTTTTTTAACATCAAAGCGCATTCTTCCTCCAATATTCCCCCCGCAACCTCCACTCTGTGATTAAATCTTTTATCCGTCAAAAGATTATACAAAGAGCCCGCGCAACCCGTTTTAGGCTCCCAAGCGCCAAAATACAGCCTTTTTATTCTGTAATTGAGCATGGCGCCGGCGCACATCGCGCAAGGCTCAAGCGTTACATATACTTCGCATCCGTCAAGATATTTTTGTCCAAGCTTTTTGCATGCCTTGTTCATGGCCAGTATTTCGGCATGGTTAAGGGAATTTTTTGTTTTTTCTTTTTTATTGTGGGCCTTGGCTATTATTTTGCCGTTCAGCGCCACCACCGCTCCCACGGGTATTTCCTCTTTGCCTTCAGCTTTTCGGGCCTGCTTTATGGCTTCCCTCATAAACTCTTCCTGCAATTTTTTCTCCTATATCGCAAAACAGCTCCAGGCTGCCTTTATGTTTTTTCAATAATGCGGACAGCTCTTCCATGGGATAAGGATGCTCAAATCTGTCTTCCCCCACTTCGATTGTCAAAGCGTATCCTTTAAGTTGTTTGACCACATAGTCCTTAAGTCCGCCCGCCGAATTGTCGCTGGTCTTGAGCCGATATCCCAAAAAATCCGCCACCCTTAAAGAATGCTCTTTATATCTCAAATCGTCGCCGTAGCCGTAAAATATTTCTTCTCCCTTGCTGTGATAAGCGACAACCATATTATAATTATTTTTTCGCAAAAGTTCAACCGCGGCTTTGGTCTCGTTTTCGCTTTCGGGATAAGGCCCTATATAATTTTCGCTGCCCGGCGTTTTGGTGTTGAGCTCTCCCTTGCCCCAATCGGCGTCAAAGTTAACATTGATGTCCACGCCTCTTATATTGGCCTTCCACAATGAAAAATCGCATCCGCCGTTAAGGTAGATAAGTTCTTCAAGCGTCTTGCTGTTGGGCGGAAACAGCCTTGCCCCGTTGCGGCACAAGAATACGCCGTCTATATTGAGTACGGGCACACAGTCTATTCTTGTTTGGCCTTCATAGTCTTTTAACAAACCGCATAAAAGATACGAAGTTATGTATTCTCTTGCGTGCACGCTTCCCACAAGCAGTATGCTTACGCCGTTCGCGCCGTTGCCTTTGGTAACCATGGGTATGGGGTTGCCCAAATGCGTAACGCCCACATAGCTTACTCTACCGCCCGTTTCGTCAAGAAGCTTTTCTATTTCACGATAATTTATCATATTAAATTATAATATGACAAACGGCGGATAATGTTATTTATGATAGGTTAAATTGTTGATTATTGTCATAGCCCGATATATTTGCTCAACGGCAATAACCCTCATCAATCTGTGCGGATATGTAACCTTTCCAAAAGAAATTCTGTAATCGGCGGCTTTTTTTAACTCTTCGTCCAATCCTTCGCTGCCGCCTATAACAAGGCTGAAAGCGCTTACCCCTCTGTTCATGTTCAGCGAAAAGATTTCGGCAAACTCTTCAGACGTGGTCATATGTCCATGTATGTCAAATACAATTACGCAGCCTTTCAGCTTCTTTTTGATATTTTGGGCTTCTTCTTTAAGGCTTTTGCCTTCGGTTATTTCCGTTATCTCAAAATCGCAAAAAGGTTTCAGCCTTTTTTCGTAATCGGCAATGGCTTTTTTCCAATAATCCTCTTTGAGCTTGCCTACCGCAATTAAGCTTATTTTCACCTCAGCAGCCCCCAAATAAAAGTAAACAGCGTGGTTAAAAAGCAAAGCGCCGCCGAAGCAAGCACCATACCGTACTCCCATGCGCGGGTTTTTCCCTGAAGCGCGGGCGTTTGCTTGCTTGACTGGGAATCCATGCCGAACAATTTATAAATTCTTTCCGTCAAATCTATTTCGTTCTGCAATTGAACTTCTTCTTTCTTTTCCTTTTTGCTTATTTTATCCGCTATTTTAAGCAAATATACGATTATAAAACCAGTCGCAATCCAAGTGGCCATAATCAAAAAGATATTGTTGCTCAAAAAAGTTTGAAATTCGTCATATATCTTTCCCACGAAATTTTGTTTTTGAGAGCTGTAATCAAGAATCACATTGATTCCGTTATTGATAAAATGTATTATGACTCCCGGCCATATGCTTTTTGTCTTTAATGCCATAAAAGCCAGCACCAATCCGCCCACAATGGTATATCCCGTTTGCGTTATGTTTTGATGGGCAAGGGCGAATATGACAGCCATCAGGATGAGCTTTTTCCTTTCGTCTTCCTCGTTACGAAAAACCGACATCAGCAGTCCCCTGTCCACAAATTCCTCAAAGAAAGCGGGCAAAATCGCCACCGTAATAAACTGCATGGCCAGCACTTCCCAACCCGAATACACCACCCCTACGCTGGTGGTTACATGCTTGAAGCCTAAAAGTATGAGCAGATTTTGATATATTAACGATACCCCCATCGTTACATAATACAGCAAAAATCCCAGCAATACGGCGATAAGATAATATAAAGGATTTATCTTGGTTTGCAAATGAAAATCCTCTTTTACGCTACCTTTTATCCATTGTTTATACAGTACAAAAGGAATTAATCCCATGCCTATGCATTGCACAAGAAAGCTGAACAGCCACGATAAGACATTATCCGACAAATTCATAAATCCCACGGCTATTCTTATCAATACCATCCATAAAACGCAAATAAAAAATATTGCTCCCAGCTTAAATGTTTTTGTCATCGTTCTCCCTTAGCTAAAGAATAACGCCGATAACCCACATTACGGCTATCGCCGCTATCGTTAGTTTAATAAAAAAATTTATTTTTTTCCTTTGCGGATACAATTCCTTGAAAGCTTTTATTTTTTCTTTTGTTTTGCGGGCGTTAAAAATGTCGGCTATAGCCAAAAAATTCTGCTTGATTTGGTAGCCTATCGTTTTCAAGCCGCCATTTTCGCGGCTGCCGTTTTTGTTTTCCGTAGCCACGGCCACAAAGCTGTCCCCTTCAGGATGATACTCAAATACCGTTATGATATCGGAAGACGGAAGAATTGTTGCCGTCAGTTTTCTTATTGCCAAAACAAAAATAAACAAACCCGCTATAAACATGGGTATAAGAACGGCAAAGGTTTGACCCGACCAATTCATTTTTCCGAAAAACGGTATGACCGAAGGCAAAAACAGCGCCAGCGCGTTGTTGAAAAAATGTACAATGACCGAAAACAGCAGGTTGTTGGTTTTCAAAAAAACATAGCAAAGCAGCGTCCCCAGAAAGAATTGATAAACGGTTTGCGCGATATTATAATGTGAAAAGCTGAATATAAGTCCGCTCAAAATTATCACATACACGCCGCCGTACTCTTTGAAAGAAGAAGCCAGAACGCCTCTGAACATTATTTCTTCGCCTAAGGCGGGCAATACGCATATGACTATCAAGCTTAAAACAATATCGACTCCGCCTTTTTGCGTAGGAACGCTGACCGAAGGCTTAAATCCCAACAGCTTAAATAGCTCCATAATCAAAACATTGGGAAGAAGCGCAAAGCAAAACAGCCCCACAGCCAAGATTACCGCCCAAGCGTATTTGGAAAATTTGACTTTGAAATCAAAAGGTATGGCTTTGCGCACATTGACTTTGGCGTATGCCGAATATACGGCGACTGTCGTTAAGTAGATAATTTGTGGCAACAAATAAGAAATATAAATCTTGGCGTTTGGGGAAGCTTCGATCTTAGAAACAATTAACGCAAACAACATGCTTGCGTAAAGGGAAATAAAATAAATTATGGGAAAAGCCTGTTCTTTATAATAATCATAACCCTGCATTCTGCGTGTTTCCTATATAGCCGCTTACCTGCCATTGTTCGGCGACATAAAGCTTTACGTCCTCGCCCACTTTGGCGCCCTTGCGACGCAAATAATCGGCGTTTGTCCAATAAGCAAGCTCCGGCAAATTATTGTTCTCGCTCAAATGGCTTAGCACAAAATGTCTGGTGCCGCTTTCGGCAAGCTCGTTTATGGCCATGGCGCAAGCTATGTTGGACAAATGTCCTTTATTCGATATTATCCTTTTTTTAAGATATGCGGGATAGCTGCCGTTAATCAGCATATCCACGTCGTGATTGGATTCGATAAGCACCAAATCCGAACCTTTGGCGATTTTCAAGAATTCTTTGGAGCAATAACCCATGTCGGTGGCGTAGGTTATTTTGCTGTCGCAATCGCTTATGCAAAAGCCCAGAGGATAAACGGCGTCATGTGAAATTCTAAAAGTCTGAACATCCAATGAGCCCACGGAAAACATATTATTGTCAAAATGCATTTGCCGCTCAAGCGAAATATCGCACTTTGCGGCAATGACCTCCATAGTGTAATCGTGAGCGTAAACGGGAATTTTTTTGGACAGCGCTTCCAATCCCCTTATATGGTCATTATGCTCATGCGTAACAAGTATTCCGTCTATTGTGTTTATGTCCACGTCGATTTGGGCGAGCTTAAAACAAATATCCCTTGCAGCTAATCCGGCGTCGATTAAAAGGCGGTTTTTGCCGTTGTCCACCAATATGCTGTTCCCCTTTGAGCCGCTGCCCAAAACACATATTCTTATTGCCATAAGGCAATTATACACCATAACCGAAAATTTGACAATTGATATATATTAATGTAATATTACAATAACCTTAAAGTAAAACTATAAGCGGCGCTGGTAAGCCGCCAAAAAGGTCGCCAAATGAAAGTCATTCACACAAAAAGCGTTGCGCTTGCCGTAAAAAAACTATGCTTGGAAGCGGGAATCAATATTGACCAACCCGTTCTTGAAGCCCTAAAAGAAGCCCGCCAAAAAGAAGACGGCGAAAAAGCCCGTTTCGCGCTGGACATAATGATAAAAAACGCGCATATAGCCAAAGACCAAGCCATTCCGCTGTGTCAAGACACGGGAATGACCATAGTTTTTGTTGAAATGGGACAAGATGTCCATATTGAGGGCGGCTTGCTGGAAGACGCCATAAATCAAGGCATAAGGGAAGCTTTTTGCCAAGGGCGCTTCCGAAAATCGGTAAGGGAGCCCATCAGCGGACAAAACACCAAGGACAACACCCCCGCGGTAGTACATTATCAAATAACTGAAGGAGACAAGCTTAAGCTGCATGTCATGCTGAAAGGCTTCGGCTCGGAGAACATGTCCCGATTGTTTATGCTCACCCCCGCCCAAGGCTTAGAAGGCATAAAAGAAGCCGTCATAACCGCCGCCAAAGAAGCGGGCGGCAATCCCTGCCCTCCCATTGTATTGGGAGTGGGAATAGGCGGAACCATGGAAAAAGCCGCCATTTTATCGAAAAAAGCCTTGCTCAGAGATTTTAATTCTCCCAACAAAGACAGCTTTCTGAACCGGCTGGAGAAAGAATTGGAAGACAGCATAAACGCTCTTAATATCGGACCTCAGGGCTTTGGCGGAAAAACAAGCGTCCTTAAAGTTTTTATAGAAACCTTTCCCACCCATATAGCGGGCTTGCCCGTAGCCGTTACCGTACAATGCCATGCCGTAAGACATGGCAGCGTTATATTATAGAGGTAAATATACATGAAAAAAATCTTTTCCCCGCTGTCCAAAGAAGATATCAAAGCCCTTAAACAAGACGACATAGTTTTGCTCAGCGGCGTTATATACACCGCAAGAGACGCCGCCCACAAAAAGATGCTTGAGCATTTGCAAAAAACGGGGGAAATGCTGCTTAAAGGGCAAACCGTTTATTACGCGGGGCCTTGCCCGCCCAAAGAAGGCGACATTGTGGGAAGCGCGGGACCCACTACCAGTTATCGCATGGACGCGTTTACGCCGCTGTTTTTACAAAACGGCATTTTGGCCACAATCGGCAAAGGACAGCGAAACCAAACCGTTATCCAAGCCATAAAAAAGCACGGCGGCGTCCACTTTGACGCAATCGGAGGAGCGGGAGCGTATTATAAGAATTGCATAAAAAGCTGTCAAGCGGTATATTTCCCCGAACTGGGAACGGAAGCCGTTTATAGACTTGAGGTGGAAGATTTTCCCTGCATAGTATCGATTATTTAATATCTTTCAAAAATATATCCCTTGATATTTTTTAACTTGCCGCCTGCGCCGAACAGACTCCGAGTGAGTTGGGAAACGGATAAAACCTCGTCATAATCAGCGCATTCGATTATTTGCCCGCCTTTATACTTAAAAGTAATATTGTTTTCTTCTATCAAAGAATCGGTCAACTTTATCTTAATGTCAATGTCCTCGTCCAATAAAGAAAGCGCTTGCTTCAAGTCGGCTATCCTTGCCATGACGCCGGGTTTTTTGTTTTCGGGAACAAGAGACAAGCCTTCCTCTCCGTTGGTGAACCCCGCAAGATTTTGGTTGCGGTCATACAATAAATAATAGCGCCCGCCGTCAAGCTCGGTTATTTTGATAAGCTCTTCAAAACCCTTGATGTCAAGAACGGAATAATAATCCATATTTTCAATATATCGGAGATAAAGCTCATACATTTCCCAAGCGTTATCGCAAGGCTTTTTTACATATTTGCTTTGGTCAATAATATCGTCGTAAGAAATTACCGCGAAATCCATCTTTTCATAAAAGCCGAAAATTTGAGGATAAAGCATAATAAAAGGAGCTTGGCATTTTTTTACCGCTTTTTTGAGCAGCTTTCTGGCAAGCCCCTTGTTGCGAAACTCTTTTTTTGTGCAAAGGCCCACCACAAAGGGCAGGCCTACGGTTTTTCCGCAATAATCAAGCTTTTTGTCAACCAAATACAGCGAAGAAGTAATAACGCCGTTTGATTGACTGAATAAAGCGTTATGAATGCCCAGCCTTGTTTGGAACAAGTACTCGGCGCATTCGTCGGAATCGGAAAAGCACTCTTTATAAAGCGCCTTCAATTTAGCCAATAAATCCATCAGAATAAGGGTATGGACGCAAGATATTTTATGTCTTTGCGGTTTGCGGCGTCGCCTTCGGCAAGCACAAATGCTTTGACATAGACTTCTCCTCCCGCTTTCTTAACCAGTTCTTCCATACCGAGCAGGCTTCCGCCGGTAGAAACCACATCGTCCACAATAGCCACCTTTTTGCCTTTCAGCAGCTGCGTGTCATGGGCAGACAAATACAGCGTCTGCACGTTTTTTGTGGTTATGGATTGTACGGTCACGCTTATGCCGTCCTGCATATAGAGCTTTTTGGATTTCCTTGCAACGGCGTAAAAATCGTGATCCAATATTCGAGCGACGCAATGAGCAAGCTGCAATCCTTTTGATTCCGCCGTTAAAATCACGTCGGCGCCCTCAATCAGCTTTGCCACATGCTTGGCGCAATGTTCGGTTAAGGCCTGCGCTCCGTGCAAATTAAAGAAAGCTATGCTTAGGGTGTCGCTGATGGGAAGAATGGGCAAATCGCTTTTGACACCGCATATGTCTACGGTATAGAATTTTTGCATTTGTGCACCTCCAAAGAACACAATAATTCTATATCCGTTTTTAAGTTATGTCAAGCGAAAGCCCTTTTCTGCCTTTACCATTTATTGAACACTTTTTCGGCGAAGCCCAAAACTCTGTTCAGTTCGATAACGCTGCCATCGTCAAGTTTGGCTTTGCCCGAAAAATATCCAAAAACTTGATTTTGCACCGAACAAAGCACTCCCAAATTTATATTTGCGTGACGATTAATCAAGGGCTCAAAATTCATTTCGAATCTGCCGTCGTCCGAAGTAAAGGTCCAAGGGCTCATAAAGTCGTCCTTTCCGTCTTTGACGGGAATATTAAATGTAACCGAGGAAAGCTTATGCGCTTTGCCGTCCACAAACAGCATATTCTCTGAAGCCGCCGAGGTGTCGCCGAAGCCGTAGCCGATATTGAACCCGAAAAGCCTGCCGTCGGGCAATACCGCGGAAAGACTGCCCCAGTACCAGGTGTTTTTGTATGTCCAAACGCCTCTGCCCCAATCCAAAAGCCCCAAAGAGTTATTGTTGTCAAAAGAATACTCTTTATCGCTGATAACAACCTTTCCGGAAGCTTTCATACAATTGATTTTTTGATTATAATAAAAAGCTTTTTTGTCTTCTTTGAAGGGAGTGGCGATAACCATGGATTCGGCGGGGAAATCGCTCAACACGATATCAGCTTGCAGCTTTTGGCCGTCAAGGAAATTATCGCATTCGCAAATTAAATTTCTCTTTTTGCCGTCATTGGTAAATTTCAAATACAGCCCCTTATAGCTTTGCTCCACATCCCCTTTTTCGGAAGTGGAAGGAAGATTGGTTTTGCCCATGGTGAAGAATTTTATTTTGGACACCGTAGTATCCTTGACATTTTTGAAATCAAGGAAAGTAACGCTTCCCATCGCCATATAGCTGTTGTCCGAAATGGTAAGGCATAAGCCGTATTCATCGTTTCCCACATAGTAATAATCCCATTCTTTAATCCTTAACTTATTAGCTTTAATATCGTTCCTATCATACTCAAAGAGCGGCTTTGTGGCATAGCCGGGATTAATAAGATAACCGTTTTCGTCAAGAAGCTTTGTTTTTTTGGTAATTCTGTTTTGCATAATACTAATTCCTCCCGTTTTTAATCAAAAATATTATACCATTGAGTTATTTTTTAGTAAAGTCCAAGTCTGGCAAAAAGTGGTCGTAAAGATAATTAAATTGACTAAATATAAATAATTATAGTATACTGAGTTAGCGATATTCGCATATAGGAGCGGCTAATGAAAAGAGTATTCCTTACAATATTTATGCTGATACTGTTGCTGTGCACGCTTGCGGCCTGCAAAACGCCCGCCGTCAGCATTACTTTCATAGTCGATGACCAAATCATACACAGCGCCGAAGTAAAAAAAGGCGAGGCCATTCCCGATTATGCCCCGCCCGAAAAAGAGGGCCATATATTTGAAGGCTGGTTTTTTGACAAAGATTATTCCCAACCTCTTACGGCTTCGGCAAAAGCCGAAAAGAGTATAACCCTTTACGCCAAATACAGCATAAAGATTTTTACCGTTACTTTCAAAGTCGAAGGCGGAGAAGACATCATAAGAAAGGTGGAATACAATAAAACGCTGACCGACATACCCGCAGTTCCGCAAAAAACGGGACATACGGCGACATGGGACATAACGGATTTTTCCAACATTAAATCGGATTTAACGGTAACCGCCATTTACGCTCCCATTGAATTGACAATCACATTCAAAATAGAGGGCCAAGAAGACATAATCAGAAAGGTATTATACGGCCAAGCGCTTACCGACATACCCCAAGTGCCTCAAAAAACAGGAAAGACGGGCTATTGGGACAGACAAGATTTCAGCTCCTTCACGCAAGATACCGTTATTAACGCCGTTTATGAAGATAAAACTATCACAATAACCTTTATTTCGGAACTAAACGGCCATCGCCATGTAGAGACCCGTACCGTAACTTACGGTCAATCTCTGGCACGGGAAGACATTCCTCAGCCTCATTCCTATGAAGGCCATACAGGTGTATGGGAAAACGCGGACTTAAGCTCTTTGGTGGAAGACATTGAAGTGAGGGCGATATATACTCCTTTTATATATAATTTGAGGTTTTTGCATCAAGATACCGACATAACGCTAAAAATCCCTTACGGCGCAAAGCCTTACGATTATATTTCACAAAAAACCTATCAAGAATTGGAATTGGAAAGCGAGGATGTGCGCCAAAATCTTCTTTCGCCCCCTCTTCCCGTGGAATTGGACAATCCCGAAAAGAGAAACCCGCGCTTTGGCAATTTTAGCGGCGACATGTACGACGAGCTTACCGCCGACAATCAAGTATACAAAGTAATTTGGGATTATTTTGTCATACTCCATACTAACGGCGGAGAAATAATAGACTCCATGGACTATCCCGCCAATCAAGAATTTGCGGTGCCCAACAATTCATTGTTGGATTATCCCGAGCTTAAAGAGCGTTTGGGCTATAAATTCCACGGATGGTATTTGGAAGAAGAAGGGATAACCGAATATTTATTTATCAACGCCATAAATGAAGATATTGAAGTTTATGCGCTTTGGGAAGAAATTTTTTGCGAAGTGAGCTTTCCCGACATAGACGGCATAACATTTATCCATGATTATGCAGACAAACTTAAATACGGCAGCGAGTTTTCCTTTTCCATTCAATTGGAAGGGGAGATATCGGAAGGGTATATATTGGAGGTAATGGCAAACGACGCTACGCTTACGCCGATTGCGAACAATGAATATAAAATAGAATATATATCCGAAGACATAAATATCGCCGTAAAAACCGAAGATATAGATATTCATAAATTGGTTTTTTACAACGAGCAAGGCAATATTTTATATGTGCGAAACATAAGCCACGGCCAGCTGCTCAAAAGCGTCCCGAGCGTTCCCGAAATGCCGATAGCCGTGGGAATATGGATTTATGACGGCGAGGAATTTGATTTTACCCAAAGTCCCATAACCGAAGATATGGATTTTTACGCCGACTATACATACAGCAGTTACCACATCAATTTTTATCTTGATCTTGACGATCTTATATGGCGCACATTGCAGGTGGAATACCAAGACCCTTCTTTTGAGTTTATTTCTCCCGACAGCAGTGAATACAAGCTTTTTGAAGGCTGGTATATTGACCAAAATCTGAGTTACAGAGCCACGAAGGAATATATAATCAACATAGCCAGACCCGTAAACTTATATCCGAAATGGGTGGACAAGACTTCGGTATCCCACGAAATCGTGGGAATATGGTATGACGATTTATTTATTATGGAATTCCGCTCGGACGGCGAAGTGAGAATCAACGATTTCAATTTTACTTTGCAAAATGAGTATTACCGTTTTCAAAGCAGTTTCCGCATAATCGACAACATAATCCATTTCCACGACCAAACCGCGGAATATGACGGCGTAAACATTATATACCGCGGCCGAACTCTTCAGCGTTCTTGCGAACAAAAAAGCGTCGTTCGTTTGGCATACGATAAAGGAACGAGGCTGATAATGATAGACAATTATTCTTTGCCGTACGAAGAAGAGCTGTGGCGCTATTACTGGTACGCCCATCCCGAATATGAACAGCCCGTTGACATAAACAACCCTTTAAGCCCGTCATTGTTCGAAAATAAATTGCTTACGCTTTACGGAAGCGTCAATAAATATGTGCAAATATCTTTTAACGCAAAAGGCGGGGCGACTCAAGGAAACCTTACTCATCAAAAACTGTATATTACGCCCGAGGGCAATTTGAGCGAAGACATAATAACCTGCTTTATGGAAGGCTATACTTTTTGGGGCTGGGCGGTTGAAGGCTCCGACCATATCGCCGTGGACGCCAATTATTTATATTATTGCGATTGTTACACGGTTAACGCATACGCCGTATACGCCCTTGCTCAATCAATGGATAATCCCATTGAAGGAGCGTATGTCGCGGTCGCGCAAAGCGGTGAAAATGTTTATATAGCGGTGTTTGAATACTTTGAGGACAGAGGCCACGCGTATGTTGTCTTCAAAATAGATTTAACGGAAAACAGCTTTGTCCGTACCCTGCCCTTGACCTATTCTTGGAATGAGCAAGAGCAAAGCTTTATCGACGCAAACGGCGCCGCCATCATTCTTAACGCAAGCAGCATTACCATGACTTTTGACGGCGCGCAAATGGTCTTTTACCTCAACGAATCCCATTTTAATGACGAACACACCGTTTTTGTCTATGTCGACAGTCAACAAAACGAATTACTGCTTAATTTCGATTTTGAGCATAATACCGTTACTGTAGACGATAACACTTACGCGGTTTACCGAAACGGCGGCGCCATTATATTTTTCGAGGATTTGGGCGAATACGGAGTGAAAACGCTTAGACTGATTGACATTAGCGAGCTGGCGCCCGCGATATCCACAATTCCTCAAGAATACATAGGCGTTTATACGGGAACAATCCCCATAGAAGAAAATGTAACCCTTTATGTGAGATTGGAGATAATCAATACCTCGGACGTAAAATTGCAACTCTATGACAACCCCGAATATTCGGGCCAACCGTTAATAAAAATGGATAAATTTATGGAAAAAAACGGATATTATTTCTTTATATCAGTCCCAAACAGCGCTTTTTATCACGACTTGGAAACCGATAAATTCTACATGCTTGCAGGACAGGAATTGCACGAATTAACTAAAACAGAATAATATATTTCTCCCGGATAAAAATAAAGCGTCCTGTAAAAGGGCGTTTTTTATTTGAAAAATAAATTCTTCTTGACAAAAAGTTTTTCAATTGCAAATTATCGCAACCAATGATATAATAATTCGGTGATTATATTGTGAAAGGGTTAGCTGGAATGTCAGGCAAAAAGACAAGCTTTTTTAATTTAATAGTAAACAACAAATGGGTTTTTGTTATCGTTTTTATCGTTATGAGCGTAATAAGCGCCATAATGTTTTTCCACACCAAGGTTATTTATGATTTATCCGAATACGCGCCAAAAAACAGCAACACGCAAAAAGCGGTGTCGGTATTAAAAAAGGAATTTGACGACAAAGGCTCGGCATACATAATGGTCAAGAATATAACGCTTGAAGAAGCTTTGAACATCCAGGAACAATTGTCGCAAACAGAAGGAGTGGCGGTTGTGTCTTTTAATGCGGATACCGATTATAAAAACAGCAGCGCTTTGTTCACGGTTTCTTTATCCCATTATGATTCCACTCCCGAGGCAAACGCCGCCATAAAAAGCATAATCAACAATCTTTCATCGAAGGAAATATATTTGAGCGGACAAACGGCGATGTCCTATTATACCCGTTTGGAAACCGTGGAAAGCATTATTAAGGTGGGTGTAATCATAGTTGTCGCCATATTGATAATGCTTGTGTTCACCTCAAACACATATTTTGAGGTAGTAATCTTAATCATGGTATTCGGAGTATCCGTCATCTTGAACATGGGCACCAATTTTTTATTCGACGGTATATCCTATATCTCCAATTTAGTGGCTTTGGTGCTGCAACTGGCCTTGTCTTTGGACTACTCCATAATTCTTTTACACAGATTCATGGAGGAAAGAAAACTAAGCGATGCCAAAACCTCCGCCGTTTTGGCGTTGACTAAAGGCGCGTCTGAAATATTTTCAAGTTCGCTGACCACCATAGCGGGGCTTTGCTCTTTAATTGTAATGACATTGCCCATCGGCGTGGAAATGGGACTGGCGCTTGCCAAAAGCATATTGTTCAGCTTGTTGACGGTAATATTCTTCATGCCCGCGGTGTTAATTCTTTTTGACAAGCAATTGCAAAAAACAAAACACAGAAGCTTTGTCCCCAACGTTTCCAAGCCCGCAAAGGCAAAATTAAAGTTTCGAATCCCCATTGCCATTGTATTTATAATTGCTGTGGCGCTGGCGGGAACGGGGCAATTTTTTAACGAATACTCTTTTAACATCAACGGCGCCAAACGCATAGTAGATTCCCAAGAAAGCATCGCCAAAGAATTTGGATATAAAAACGATTTGGCGGTTATTGTGCCCAAAGGCGATTATGAGAAAGAAGAGCAACTCATCAATTACATAAAAAGCAAGGATTTAATCAACAACGCCATGGGCTTGACAACCATCGAGGCGGTCGAAGGCTTGAAATTAACCGATTGCGTAACCCAGCAACAGCTTGCCCAAATGGCGGATTCTTTGGGCTTTAATCCCACGCTGATTGAACTATTGTTTACAATGTACAAAAACGAAAACGACCCAAACAATCAGCTTCCCGAAACCGAATATTCGGTTATGTTCATTGACTTAATGGAATTCGCGTCAAAGAAAATAAACGAAATGGGCATGCAAAGATCCGAATACGCCAAACAATTGCAGCAGCTGTCCATGGCGCGGGCCAATTTTGAAAGCCAAAATTACTCAAGGATAATGTTCAATATCAACAGCCCCACAGAAAGCGCGGAAAGTATTGCTTTGATAGAGGATTTATCGAAGGAATTGGGGCAATTTTATGACGAGTATTATTTGGCGGGAGAAAGCGTGGCCTGTTATGATATGGCCAAAGTGTTCCCGCGGGACAACTTTCTTGTAAGCTTTTTGACGGCTATGTTTGTTTTGTTGATACTGTATTTCACTTTCAAAAACTTAATTCTTCCGTTAATTCTGATAATCGCCATTCAAGGCAGCATATGGATAAACTTTGTCATACCTTTTTTAAGCTCAAGTCCCATTTCTTTCATAGGATATTTATTGGTGTGCGCCATTCAAATGGGAGCCACAATCGATTACGGCATTATTTTGACCAACAGATATTTGCAAATCAAGCATTTATATCCCGATAAACTTGAAGCCATGTCCCAAGCCGAAAACGCCGTCTTCCCCACCATTATCACCTCGGGAATCATATTGACAGTTTCGGGCTTGGCAATGGGTTTGGCCGCTGCGGGCGTGGTGGCAAGAATGGGCATGCTATTGGGAATAGGCGCCGCCACCTCCATGTTGGTAGTACTGTTTATTTTGCCGTCTTTATTGCTTATCTTCGATAACATAATCGAAAAAACATACTTTAACAAAATATTCCCAAAAAGAAAAACCAAACCAAATTAATACCGCCCAACGGCCAACTATTAATGAATAAATTTTTGCCATAAAAAAAGCGGCAAGGTAAACCTTGCCGCTTGCTTTGTCTTTATAGAATCAATTTCATTCTTCTTTCTCTTCATTTTCTTGCGTTGAGGTAGCGGCGCTCTGCTCGGCTTCGCTTTCCTTAGCCTCCCTTACTTTGGGATAGATTATATTGGCCACCATTTCTTCGCCGTCAATTTTTGTGGTCGCGTTTTCGGGAAGATTTATGTCTTTGACATAAAGCGCTTCTCCCAATTTCAGATTGGATACGTCCGCTTCCAAAAAGTCAACGGTGGCGCTTGCGGGATATTCCAATTCCAGCGCATGCATAATTTGCTGCGCAATCATGCCTTGACTTTCTATGACATGTTTCCCGACTAATTTAATGGGAACTTCGGCGACAATGGTATCGCCCGCCGATACCTTGAGCAAACTGAAATGAATTATGTCGTCGAGTTTTGTTATGATATTCTGCACTTCTTTGAAATATACGTCATAGCTTTTTCTTCCCAGTTTAACTTTGAAAATCTTATTTTGCCTATAAGTTTTATAGTATTGCAAAAGCTCTCTCGCTTCGGCTTGAATTGGCGTGGATTGCAAATCCTTGCCATAAATTACCCCGGGCACGTATCCTTTTTTTCTGATTCTGTTGACTTTCTCCACTCTCTTTTCAATCTTCATATTTTCCGCCTCCCAAAATTTTTATTGATATTATAATTGTACCCCTTTCCCCAAAAAAAGGCAAATGGGCTGTATTTCATAATAATTATTCAACAAAAACGCGTTTTCTAAACCAATGCGATTTATTCTTCGACCACTTACAATAATTTAAACTCGCCATTTGTAAAAAAAATGATATTGACATAGATTATAAATTGTAATAATATATAAATATAGGGGTTTACAAATCTTTTCATCAGCTTGTATAATACCAATAAAGCTTAGGGTTATTAAAAGGAAAATATCATGGCTAAAAAGCCGTGGCAGTAATGTCATTTGACGTTGTTGTACTGATGGGATATAGTTCAGCGCATGGAATACTGAAAAGAAAATATTTTCCTTGTGATGAAAATGGTAAAAGGTTGTAGGGAGGAGGACAATTACTTTTTAGAAGTTGAAAACAAAGAAGCCCATTATCAAAAAATTTTTAGCTGTCTTGAAAATAATAGCATAAGTATGTTAATATAATAAAAAGAGTTTTGTATGGAATAGGGGAATTATTGTGAATAAAATAAGTAAGTTTTTTTATCATATCAAAAATATTAAAATTAATAATTCAGTAATATTGTTCATTATATTGCTTTCTATGATAATTGCAAGTTCTTGTTTTTTATATTTTTTCAATAGGGACAATGCTAATCTAACCAGTGGTGTTAGTTTTGATCCCGATCCTTTAATTGATGAAATGAATTTAATTAATGAATTGGATATTGCTGGGTTTCAATCATTTGAAATAAAAAAAGGATTTTTTTATTCAACTATTGAATATTATCAAGGCACGATGATCTTTGAAGAAAGCGCTTATGAAACTATTACATTAAATTCAGTGCCTACAGTACATATTGGGGATATCAAAGCACATAGCAGTAGTATCCATATTGGGTAGAGATGAGTTGCCCAAAAGTTTTTATGCCTTTTTTATGCCTTAAGTTAAAATAGAGGTCAAAAAAATGGTGCAAATGTCGCTTTTAAAACAATATACTATTTTGTAAAAATATTTAAAATGATATTGACATTAATTACAAATTATAATATTTTATGAATATGGGGGTCTATTCATTAATTCTGAACACATAAAAGATCTTCATAATAATAAATTAAGTAAATATTATTCTTTAAGTATAATTTCTTACAATAAGAAAATTATAGGAGAAAGAAATATGATATGGGTATGCAAAATATATGGCTAACATCAACGCTCTCATTTTTGAGCGGAGGAGGAAAATATTATGGCTAGAAAAATCATAGGAATGGTAGCTGCAGTGGTAATGCTATTTAGTGTTGTTGTTTTGACAGGATGTAGTCCAGCGCATGGAATACCTGAAGGAAAATATTATCCTTGTGACGAATATGGTCAAAGCTTATGGGGGGGGAGCGGATTACTTTTTATTGGTTGAAAAGAAAAAAGCCATGTATTATTCAAGCGGACTACTTTCTAATAAATATAAAATTGTTATGGAGGAAGGGAAAATATATTTCGATGAATATGTATTCACTGACTTCATTTCAGGAACAAAGCATGGAAACAATAGTAGGAATGAAGCGAAATATGACGAAAAGACAGGGCTTTTATATATTGGTTGGTATTTTATCAAAGAAAAATAATTTTATTAGCCTTAGGACAGAACAAAAATGAAATGCTCGTTTTTGAGCATAGATTATGGCAAGAAAAAGAATCATCATAGGAATGGTAGTAGTAGCGGTAATGTTGCTTTCGGTTTTTTGGCTTAGCAGTTGTAGCAATTCTCACGGCATACCAAATGGCAGTTATGGTGGCGATGTGAATGGAGGTGTTATGCATACAGAGGAATACAAAAGCGACTATTTTTGGCGAGTTAAAGGCGACACGGCATATTATTATGCAAGCGGGCAGCTTACCTATAAAGGCAAAATAATTAATAAGGATGGCAGGTTGCATTTTCAACTCTATTCAGTTAGTGGTATTTTTGGTAAAAAAAGCGGTGATGCTTTTGAATACGAGGTGGAATATGACGAAACAACGAAGAGGTTAACAGTGTACTCAGGCACACCAATATTTCGCTACAGATAGCAGCGGGAGTGCCTCTCAAGACCGTATCAGCAAGAGCAGGACACAGCACCACAAAGGTCACAGCGGACATCTACGCACATATGATACAATCAAGCGACAGAGCAGCTGCGGATAAGCTGGGAGAGATATTGGGGTAAATATATCAAGGATAAGAGCGGGGAGGGAAAAAGCTTGCTCGCTCTTTTTGTTCAATTAAAGAATGATTAATATTTTGAAAAAAAGTATTGTCAACAAAATTAGATTTATGGTATAAGTAAATTAGGGGATATAATTAAAACATTCATTGAGAAAAAGATAGATTCCAAAAGTTTGAAAAATACAGTAGATGATATTCTTTAGGTAGAATATAATGTATCATAATCAAATATATAAAGGAGTTTTATTATGATTAAAAAAATGATTTGTTTGGGGGTGATTCTAGTTATGGTTATATTAGCATTTACAGCCTGCAATAGCAAGGATAATGAAACGTATGGTAAACCTCTTCCTTTTAATGTAGCTTATAGCGGAACAATGTACCCAGTAACAGAAACTTATTTGAAAGAAAAGGTAGATTCTTTACAAGACTTAATTTATTTAAGCAATGAAAATGATTATCCGTTTTTTAATGAAATCGATGAAAATTATAATAGTGATTTAAGTCAAAAGGTGAGAGAGTATGATGATTCATATTTTATTAATAAAGCTCTTATTTTAGTTTTTTTCTATGAAACTTCTCAGAGTCCTACCAAAATTGATTCGGTAAGAATTAAGGATAATTCTATAAACGTTATCATAGCTCGACCAGGAGAAATGTATACAGCAAATGATGCAGAAACAGTTTATGCTTTTATAATTGAAGTCAATAAAAAGGATATTGAAAGTATAAATGAAGTAGATACAAAATTAATCAATAAAGGAAAAGTAAAAGATTTTAATTAACATAATGAATAATGCAAGATATAACTATAAGCAACATTATTTAACAATGCAAAATAAGTAAATATAGTAAGGGGGAAGAATTTGTTATGGTTTAGTTTAATAGGATGATTTAAAAAAACCCTTAATTAGCACTGAAAAATCATAATAGTCATATTTTTCATAACTATCAGATTGATATATTTTTCTAATCTCATCTCTACTAAGCTCAAATCTTAAACCCTTCAAAACTTCATCTTTTAAAACCATAACTTCACCTATACCTTTAAATGCTTTTTTATCTCTTTAAAGTTTCCATCACGTAATTAGATTATAACACATTATATGGATGAAACGAATAATTAAAATACACATTAAGAATAGTAAAATTTGCTACTTCTTTTTTTTGCGTGTTTCAAACACTCCCTATCAACCACAAAATGAATAAATCAACTTTCATATGGTTCAAATGGTTCAAATTTTTTGAACAATAGATAATATTATCTCAAATTAGATTTAATCTTTTGAATTATCTCTTTACACTCTTTTATTGATAATTTCATTTCTTTTGCAAAGTTTATCAAATCGTCTTCTGTTGGATTTCCTTCACCCAGAACGGTCATTTCGTGCTCAAATTTATTGCTAGTTTTTGTAATATCATATGCTGGAGATAACACATAGCCATTTTGTTTTTCATCATATAAAAACGCAAAATTTTTGCCGTGATCATCTTTATTTTTATAAAGCACATTAAAACTCATTCTTCTATATGCTTCATATAAATCTTTTTGATTAACGCAAATTTTTTGAATTACTTGAAACAAATGAGTATAATCCAAGTTTGGTATTCTATGAGTTGTTTCTAAAAGTGCTGACAATGAAATCATATGAACTTTTTTGTTGTTTTCTCTATCAAACCTTTTAGCCCCAAAAAAACCTTCATATATTTTTGACGGAAATAACTTAAACTCATTTGTGTTTATTCCACATTTTTTAGCAAGTTCATTTGCTTTATATTCCAGTTTTCCAATATTTATTGGATCAATTGAAGAAGGAAACTTAACAATCCATTCTCCAAAATCATTTTTAATATGTGCCTTAGGTCTTGCACCTCCACTTGACCCACCAAAAGCAAAAACTTTGTCCAAATCAACAACATCATCGGTATCATCTAATATTTTTTTTACTTCAAGAGCAAGTTTATCTAAATCTACACTTTGTTTTTCATTTTCTATTTGCATAGGCTCATAATCAAGCCCACCCAAACCTTTTCCACTTATTAAAGTAAGTCTCACTAGTGGCGATAATTTATCAAAATTAATTCCTTTTTTTGCAAGCATTCTTCTAACTAATAACTCCCCCCATCCATCTGGTAACGAATCATTAAAAACACCAAACAACCCGTTAAAATGTGGCGATTTTGAAATATAAACCTCACTACTTAATGGCAAAGAAAGCGGAGATATTGAAAAACCATTTCTCAACCATTCGTCATCATATTGAAAAGCAATTTGCTTATTATCAAGTTCTTGTAAATAGCCTACAATTTTATTATTAAACTTAACAAGAACTCTTTTTATATCAATTTTCATTATTTCATATCCCTTAAACTTTTTATAATAGGATTTTTAAACAACTCATTAAAGTCTTCCAAACAATCAATAACATCGCTTATTTTCAGCAAAGAAGAAAGAGAAATGTCACCAGTGGATTCAAACCTTCTGATAGATCCATAACTAACCCCAGATCTCTTTGAAAGTTCTTTCTGGCTTATGCCAAACTCCGCTCTTCTCTTCTTAAATCTATTAACCAAATCATCTTTTACAGATTGTTTTGTTGTGACATTCACAAAGTCACCAATATCAAATCTTCTTCTCATATGCTAATATATTATCACTTTTGCTTTATTTTGTCAATATATTGATAATATATTAGCAACTTATTTTTTATTATTATGAGTAAATATGTAATATTTTGCAGAAAATTTTAGCAATATTGTTTGCAGTTTTACAAAATTTTTAATATAATAATAGATTGTACTTTTAAACATATTAAAAAGTTGGAAATAAAAATTATGAAAAAACAACTTATAACCCTTTCATTAATTTTAATGCTCGTCTTAAGCCCACTATTGCTGGCAGGATGCACAAAAGAAATTATTTATGATGGCATTAAATTAAGTGATACAAAAATTATAACTAGCGAAGGAAAAGATTCGGTTTCTAAAGCTGAATACAAAACACTCAAATTTTCATGTGTTGTTAAAAATACAACCGACGAGACACTTAGTTTTGAAGTAGTGTTCAGTTATAGAAGCGGCGGCTTGTTCGATATGCGCACAAAAAAACATAAACAAGAAGTTACATTATCATCTGGCGAAAGCAAGTCCTTAACATACACAACAGATAAAATTTATTATGGCATTATAGATGAGAAAAAAATATCAATCGCAAATGTAAATTAAGAACTTTTATGGTTAAATAATGGGAGTGTTAAGTTAAAATGAAAAATATAAGTGATATAAGCACTTGGGGGCAATAAGGTCCCAATGCCCCCAAACCCCTATTCCCTCATCAAATTCCCCTTATCATGTAAGCCTTATGGCTGAAGATATTGCGAGGATTAGGGTTGTAGTTAAGACCTGCGACTTGTGCGGGAGTAAGATTATTAAGGCTTGAATGAGGTCGCAGGAAGTTGTAAAAAAAGATAAAAACGCAAATTAGATTGTTAGCACTTTCAAAGCTGTTAAAACCTTGTTTAGTAGCCTCTATTGAACGACGCGACTATCGCGTGGTTTTCTGTATACAAAAAGCCTGAAAATTTTTTGTTTTCGAGTTTTTTGTTTTGATTAAAAATTAAACTTAAATTATGTTTATAGGTTTTTAACTAATTAAAATCTTTAAACATTTCAAGGGTTATGCCTTCAAGGTATCCGCCTTGTTCAAATTTGTAGTGCCAACATTGTTCCCACTCAGGTGTGTGTTCTTCTCTATAGTCCGCACTCCAGAAGAATGAGTATTTTTCAACTGTTTTAGGCTCTAGAATATTTTCACCCACACGAACAGTAAATGCAGGAGCTTCGGTTTCGGAATGTCCATATAGAAGTATTACGGTAAATTCTAAATACTGTTCTTTTTGGCCCTTAGTTTGTTTTAGACTGTGATCAACCCCCTGTAAAATTGCCACAGGTTGACCATCGCTTCTTACTAACCAAACGTTGTCATATTCTGTTTCAGGAACCTTTTCATTTAAGTCATACCATTGAAATGTGATGCCATCGCCACCCGACAATGTAATAGGCGCAACTGCTGGTCCTCCGCAACCGACAAATGCAAAGGTTGCAACAAGCATTAAAAATATAACTGTAGAAAACCTTATCCATTTCATAATTTCACCTCCAAATTATTATTTACGTTCTGTTAGTCAATAAGCAACTTCCATAACTTATTATAGTTCAAAGCCATAATCTAACCTCCGTTTTATTAATCATACCACTTTTTTGTATGTTTTCACAATTGTTTTATTCGTTTTTTCAAACGTTTTTGATGATTTTTTCAAATTCTAATATGTGTAATAATTTTATTTTTCTCAAATCGTTCAAAAGTAGTATATAAAAAGAAAAAGGGACCAGTAAATCGCCTGAAATATGACTACTACTGATCTCTTAAAAACTGGCGAATAGGAGATTTTCCCCTTTCTGCCAACAAATAAAAAAGGTCTGACATTGTATCAAACCTATTCATTCAATATGGAGCTATTGACGAGATTTGAACCTTTTTCCCTCGTCGTACGCTTCGCTTGCACTCCTCACGAGCTTTGGCTACGGACAGTCACACAGGACTGTCCGCTTAACGCGTCGCTCCTCGTCTTTTCCTCGGTCACGGGTTCAAACTCATATATGCACTATAAAAGACAGCCCTTGTGGACTGTCTTTTATAGTGGAGCTATTGACGGGATTTGAACCCGTGACCTCGTCCTTACCAAGGACGCGCTCTACCTACTGAGCTACAACAGCATATCACGCCGCAATGGCGTATAATCTTAAGTCGCTTTTAATATTATATTTGCCGAGGGGGATATTGTCAATCGAATTTCAGACAAAAAGTTTACATGACAGTATTTATGGTCTATAATATCAATAAAGAAATAAGGAGAAAATTATTATGTCTTTAATGCTTGAAGAATTATTGTCCGCGCATAAATCGCTGGGCAAAATCATTGAAACCAATCTTGAAACAATCGATAAAATTTCACAAGAAACAAAAAATAAAAATATAGCGTTTATAACCACCGTGGCCAGAGGCACAAGCAATCACGCCGCCGCTTTTTTCAAATATATTTGCGAATTAAAAAGCGGAATCATGGTGTCAAGGTTTAACCATTCGGTAACAACGATAGCAGGCAAAAATGTGGACATGTCAAAAAGCCTTGTTATCGGCATATCCCAAAGCGGCACAAGCCATGACACTCTTAAGGTTATGCAAACCGCCAAAGAATGCGGAGCGATTACCGTCGCCGTTACCAACTATCCGTCCTCTCCACTTGCCAAGCTTTGCGACCATCACATTTATTTGAATTGCGGAGAGGAAAAAAGCGTGGCCGCCACCAAGACTTTTACTTTACAAATAGCCAACCTGCACCTGCTGGCATGCAGATTGGGCGGAGAAGAGGCTCCCGACTTTGACAAAATCGCCAACGATATATGCGCATATATCAAAAATATCGCCCATATTGAAGCTCTTGCCCAAAAGACAAAAAACATGAATAACATGATTGTGTTGTCAAGAGGCATCACCCTGCCCTTTGCGGACGAGCTCAGCCTTAAACTGCTGGAAACCTGCTATAAGTTCTCCCGAAGCTATTCTGTGGCTGAATTCGCTCACGGCCCTTACGCCCTTGTCGAAAAAGGCAGAACGGTATTGTTGCTTGCTCCAAGCGGAGACTACGCTCAGGATTTTATCAAAATAGCGCACCGCCTAAAAAGCGATAACGCCGAGCTAATCGCCTTCACGGACATAAAAGAAATTATGGCGCTGAGCGACTATTATTTGGAAATGCCTTCCGTCGATAAAAATTCGGAGATTTACTTGTATATCACGGCTTTGCAGTCCTATGCGGCTTTCACCGCCCAAAGCTTATCCCTTAATCCCGATAAGCCGAGAGGATTAAACAAGATTACCAATACGCTGTAAATTCAAATTGGAGGCGGCTTTATGGATATCAATACCACAAAAACGCTCAATAACGGAGTGGAAATACCCATAATTGGACTGGGCGTATTCAAATCCGGAATTCATACCTACAGAGCGGTGCGACACGCTCTGGAAGCGGGATACCGCCACATCGATACCGCTTCCTATTACCAAAACGAAGAAGCGGTAGGCAAAGCTGTCAGAGACAGCGGAATTGACCGCGAAGAAGTCTTCATCACCTCCAAGCTGTGGACGGACGACATGCGAAAACGCAGAGTAAGACAAGCTTTGGAAAAATCGCTGTCTTTGCTCAACACCGACTACTTGGACCTTTACCTCATCCATTGGCCGGTTAAAGAAGAATTTGTAAATTCTTACAAGGTCATGGAAGAGCTGCGCTCGGAAGGAAAAATCAGAGCCATCGGCGTAAGCAATTTTCAAATCCATCATCTCAAGACATTGATGACTCAAACCAATTTAACGCCCGCCGTCAATCAAATAGAAAGTCATCCCTATCTCAACAACAACGAAGTTTTTGAGTTTTGCAGACAAAACAATATCATGCCCCAAAGCTGGAGTCCTTTGGCCAGAGGGAAAGCCCTTGAAGACGCCAAACTTAAAGTTCTGGCATCCAAATACAACAAAACGGTAGCCCAAATAATAATAAGGTGGCATATCCAAAAAGGCGTAATAGTAATTCCCAAGTCCGTACATAAAGAACGGATTATCGAAAACGCCGAAGTCTTTGACTTCAATCTCACCGATCAAGACATTATGGAAATAGACAAGCTGGACTGCGATTTGAGAACGGGCTCGCATCCCGACACCTTTACTTTTTAGCTTACCTTATTTACCCCAAGATAAATTATGGATAAAGCTTGACTTTACTTAATTTTTGCGGCTTGACAAACATTGAAAAGCTAATGTAATATTATATCTGTATAAATATATTTATTTATACAAAAAACTTACAAGGAGCCAGCATGATTTCTTACCGCGATAAGCTGTCCCGCATAACATTTATTCTTCTGTTGGCGTCTGTGTTAATGATAATCGTTACCGGCTGTAGCGCCGGCGGAATTAAAGTGAGCTTTGATACCGACGGCGGTTCTCCCATCAGAGATATTTCCATAGACAGTTCCATGGAATCAGTGCCCAGACCCAACGATCCCGTCAAAGAAGGGTTTTATTTCGATAACTGGTATACGGATGCGGAAAGGACACAGGTTTTTGATTTCAGCGTAGTACCGGACAGAAGCATCACATTATACGCAAAGTGGCTACCGCGGGAGCTTACGGTAACCTTTCGCGCCAAGCTGCCCAATGAAAGCTCATACAGTTACATATACAGGACGATAATATACGGCCAGCCTCTTACGCCGCACATTCCCTCCGTTCCCGAAAGGACGGGTTATATAGGCAGCTGGGATTTGGACAATGTGCCTTTGGACCGAGTTACGCAAGATCTCGTTATTGACGCCGTGTATACCCAAAAGCCGTTTACCATGACTTTTATTATTGACGATCAAACCCCTCCCATCGTAGTTACTGAATTCGGCGGTCAGCCATACCAAAAACCCGACAATCCCGAACGGCATAATTTTATTTTCGGCGGTTGGTTTACCGACCCTGAATTCACATCGCCCTATGTTTTCCCCAATGTCATGCCTTCGGCTGACATCACGCTTTACGCGTGGTGGGTGCGCGAAAGCGAAATCGGGGAACTTTTTGTATACGAAACGGCAGATTATGCGGGCGGAACGGATAACGCCATAAGAATAACCGGCTTGACAAGGGTGGCGCAATATCAAACCAACATGCTTATCCCCGAAGAAATAGAAGGCTTGCCCGTTAAGTATATAGGCTACGACACGCCTTATTCCCAATTAACCACCCCTCAAGAAAAAGACAGACACATGGTATTTAAGTCCGAATACCTTAATACCGTACATATCTCGGACACAATCGAATACATAGGCTCGATGGCTTTTTCGGGCGCGCCTTCGTTTACGTCGATTACTTTTATGGACAATCCTTCTTTAAAAAAGATATGCGACGCGGCGTTTATGAATTGCCATAGCCTAAACGGCCTATATATCCCCCAAAGCGTTGAATATATCGGCGATTTGGCTTTTGCCGCCATTGATTTGCCCGCAAATGTGGAAATGAGTCTTTCTTATGTGCTGATGCCCATAGGCAGCAGGCTTTCTCATTTGGGCGACGCCGTTTTCAAAGGAACGCGATATTTGACTTCCTTTACCGTTCCCGCCTCTCTTGAGGAAGTAAACTACAAGATGTTTGAAGACAGCAGCCTTGAGGAATTCGCCGTTGAAGACGGACACCCCCATTACGTGGAAACGGACGGCGTCATATTCTCCGACCACGGCACCACTCTTATATGCTTTCCGAACAAAAAAGCGACGACCTACAGCGTGCCGCTGATAACCACGAAAATCGGCGTAAACGCTTTCAGAAACAACAGTATGCTTACGCGCATAACCTTGTCGGGCGCCACAAACGAGATACAAGCTTACGGCATGTACAATATGCCCAATCTTATGACCATTGATTTTATCGGTTATTCTCAATTGACTTACATAAACGAATACGCCTTTGCGGGATGCGTAAGCCTTACAAGTTGGAGCTTTCCTGAAATGCTGCTGTCCATAGGTGATTACGCCTTCAGCGGAATTAACGGCAGGCCTATGGCGCTTCGCAATATATCTTTTGGCAACAGGCTGGAAGCGATAGGCGATTACGCTTTTAATGACTGTACTTTATTGTCCTCGGCAAGAATACCGTCTTCGGTAATTACCATAGGCGAAGGCGCTTTCAAAAATTGCCGTCAAATGCTGCTTGAAATAGATGTGGACGGAAGCAGGCTTACCGAAATCGGAGATTACGCGTTTTACGGCTGTTACAACACAAGAACCGTATATCTTCCCTCAAGCTTGATAAGCTTGGGAGATTACGCCTTTTCCGCTCCCGAGGACGAAAGCTTGTTTATGCAGCTTACCACCGTCGCGATTGTTTCCGACATATCGGGAGTGAGGCGACTGGAGCGCATAGGAAAAGGCGCTTTTAAGAACTGCATATATCTTGAACAATTTCAAGTTCCCGAAAGAGTGAGCGACATAGGCGAAGAAGCTTTTTACAATTGCAGAAGCTTAAGGGTTACCATAGTGGCGCTTAACAATGTTTTAAGGGAAATCAAGCCATACACTTTTTATGGCTGCATAAATTTGACCAATATCATCATACCGTCCACGGTAATTAAGATAGGCGATTACGCTTTTTACGGCTGCATATACCTTGCCACGGTATCTTCGGGCACGCAGGTGTCGGACAGCAACATATCCATAATAGGCGAATCGGCTTTTGAAGGCTGCATAAGGCTTACCAGCCATGAATCGGACACCTCAAAACAAGTATTGTTCCCCAATACCACGATAGTGGGTAGAAGAGCTTTCTTCGGCTGCTCGCAATTGGACAATGTGGTTATCCCCAGACATGTTACCACTATTGAAGAAGAGGCTTTTGCCGAATGCGTTTCATTGAGAGTAATAAATACGGCCGCCGCCACGCTGACCGTATTAAAAAGCAATGTCTTCAGGGGATGTTCCAAGCTTACCAATTTTGTGTTGCCCGATTCGGTAACCACTTTTGAAGGCCATCCTTTCACAAATTGCCAGAGCTTGGTATTCTTTACAGTAAGCGCTGATAATCCCAATTTTACCGCCGTACAATCGGAACAAGGAAACTACAATGTTCTTTATACAAAATCTTCGCCCAAAACAATAGCTTTGTTCCCTACCGGTATACAAACGGCGTTTGCGGTCGCTCAAGATGTGGAAGCCATAGCTCCTCACGCTTTCAACAGCTCAAGAATAACGAGACTTACCTTTGCCCCTTCGGAAACCCAAATAAGCATAGGCGATTACGCTTTCGCTCAATGCAATTATCTGACCGAAGTCGTTATTTCTCCAAGAGTAAAGCAAATAGGCAATTTTGCTTTTTACAATAACGCCATACTAAGGCAAATAGCCTTGCAGCCCGACACGGATAACGAAAACGCCCTTACCATAGGCGATTACGCTTTTTCGGCCGTCCCCGCCGCCGAAATAACCATACCCGAAAGGGTGTCCTTAATAGGCGTGGGCGCTTTTGAAAAATGCTACAGTTTAACCAATATAGTTTTTGAACAAGCTTCCGAAATCGAGCTGCCGCTGAACATAGAAGGCCATGCGTTCGCCGAATGCTCAGCGCTTGCCCAAATAGAGCTGCCCGCCCGGCTGGCGTATTTGGGCGACTACGCTTTTTCGTTGTGCGTAAGCTTGCAAAACATTGACTTCACTCAAAGCTCCTTGCCTCTTGAGCTGGGCTCGTATGTGTTTGACAATTGCCATTTCGTTTATGAAATCACTATTCCGTCAAGGCTTGTTTCCATGGGCGAAAATGTATTTTATTATAATACCTCTCTGGAAAAAGCGGTTTTTGAGGAATTGGACGGAACGGTTTACAATCCCGAAGGCGTATCGCTGGGCCAAGGCGCGTTTATCGGATGCAACGAACTCAGGCAGGTAACCATTCCCGCGCATTTTACGCTGATAGGAGATTACGCCTTTTACGGCTGCAAAAATATATTCAATATTGATTTCACCGACGGGGATATGGATTTAACTATCGGAAAGTACGCTTTCAGCGCCTGCTCTTCCATAGACTCCTTCGTTATTCCCGCCAGAACGGTATTTATCGACAGCCATGCGTTTTATAACAGCTCTCTGGGCAGCGCCGCGCTCAAAATGAATGACGGCGGCAATGAAGTTATCGCTTACCGTAAAGATTTAGTTTTTGAAGACAGCCAAAAAGAGCTTATTTTAGGTCAAAGCTGTTTTGAAAATACCAATTTGTCAAATGTCGTCATACCCAAAAGGGTAACGGAAATCGGCGCTTACGCTTTCAGCAACAACCCCAATCTTGTGCTGATAAGCTTTGAAGAAGGCGCGCTTTGCTCTGTAATAATGGAAGGCGCGTTCAGCAATATCGGAAGCGCCGAAATCGCGGACAGCGGCATGGAATTTGGCGCGCTTGTAGGATATGATTACTTTGCGTATAACGAAGACAGACGGGTTGAATTGCCTTTGAATGTCGAGACAATAGGCGATTATGCCTTTAAGGATACTTCAAGCTATACCGACATAATCCTTAACGAAGGTTTGTTGACGATAGGGCAAGGCGCTTTTTACGGCTGCAAAGGAATAACCTTTATGCGCATTCCTTACACCGTTACTCTAATAGATGACATGGCTTTTTATGGATGCTCTTCGCTGCAAAATGTGGAAATAACAAGCGACGACGAGTATACGCTGGGCAGTTATGTATTTGCCGATTGCGCCGGCTTGACCTCGCTGTCGCTGAAGATGGTTTCCTTAATCGGCGACGCGCCCGCTTACGGATGCAATAATCTTTCCATGCTTAATGTGGACATAAACAATCCTTATTATCGAACCATTAACGATGTATTGTACACCGGCAATGTGGATTACGGCGACGGAAAAGTATACTCCGAAGACGAAATGCTTATACTGTACCCCGCCGGCAAACAGGGCTCCACCTACGCCATATCCCATAAAACAAGGGAATTGGGGCCGAGAGCGTTCAGCGGAAACAAGTATTTGACAGGTCTTAATCTCAACGAAGCGGGCACTACCATCGTAAGAATATACGACAACACCTTTGAAAACACCTCCCCGAATTTGGAATTCTTCGTAAGCAGCTCAATGGATTTCATTTACAAACAAAATCCGCTGTGGAGGGGGCACGCCGCGAATATAAAGAGCTTCTCCCTTTCTGTAGAAAACTTCATAATCGAAGTATTGCCGGGAGATCCGAACAGCTGCCGCATAGTCAAATATATTGGACTTGCGGATATTGGCTCAAATCTTGCCATTCCCGTTACATTGCGGGGATTGAAGGTAAAAGAAATCGCCCCCAACGCCTTCAGCTACAATTCCATATTGCAAATAATTACCTTGCCTCAAGGCATCACTAAAATATCCGATTACGCTTTCTATAATTGTTCGGCGCTGACCACAATTAATATAAGCGACAGCGTGCAAGAAATAGGAGAATACGCTTTCTACGAATGCAAGGCTTTGCGGAATGTGAATTTCGGCTCCAACAGCCTGCTTACCTCAATAGGCAATTACGCTTTCCAATTGTGCGTTTCCTTAGAGACAATCAGCTTGCCGCGCAGATTAAGACACATAGGCATGTTTGCTTTCGCGGGCCTTGAAAACAACATGATGAATTTAAGGAACGCCGTTTTCCCCGCCGACAGCATATTGGAAACCGTCAGCGCGTACGCCTTCCAGCACAATCAAGCCATGAATACCATAGAATTTCCCAAAAGCCTTAAGCTTTTAGGAGCCAGAGCCTTCAACAATTGCCAATCGCTTGTCAGCATTATACTTAACCGCGGCGCCGACGACTTGGCGATTACCGAGTTACAAAACGACTATACCTTTGCGGGCACAAGAGAAGAATTGATGATATATGTGCCTCAGCAAGCCATGAAAGAGTATCTTAAAGCGAGGTATTGGAGAAACATCACTTCCAAAATCAACAGCAAGGACTCTTTGCACAGCAGTTATTCGATAGAGCTTATCAATTATAATTACAACGCCGTTCGAGTGGTGGAATATTTGGGATTGCCCTTGCCCGACAATAAATACGATAAGAGCTATGTCAACGACTTCAACGCGCTGGAAACGGTATTAAAACTGCCGGTCGTAACCATAAATGAGGAAAACAAAACCTTCAGCCACAGAATAAACCAATCCACAAAAATAACCGATTACAAATCATACGCGGCTTTGTCGGCGGAGACCGTAACGGTATATGATGCCTTCGATCGGCTGCACACCGTAAGGATAGAAAGAATTACTTTTGTCATAGAAGGCGTAAGGTTAAACAAATATTTGGGAGACCAGCAAGATATTTCTATCCCCGCAGTCATTGCCGATAAGCCGGTATTGGAAATCGGAGAATACTGCTTTAATTATAAAATAAGGAATGTTATTGTTCCCGAAGGCGTGCTTTCCATAAACCGAAACGCCTTCCGTTATTGCGTCAATCTCAACAGCGTGCAATTGCCGCTCAGCTTAATCAGCATAGGCAATTCGGCTTTTTACGGCACCGCCGTAAAGAATGTGTCCATCGGCGCGGAATTAACCATAAACGCAAGCAGATTAATCACTATCGGCGATTACGCTTTTTATAAATGCGTAAATCTTACTTCTTTCAAAGCGCCGCAAAATACCGACATCATAGGCAATTACGCTTTTTCTTCGGAATTGCCGCACAGAATGAAATTAAATAATGTGGAATTTTTAGGCGTGGATATGACCTCAATAGGCATAAACGCTTTCGCGCTGACCGATATAGTTACGGTTACCCTTCCCAATCGGCTTAAGACAATACACAAAGGGGCTTTCAAAAACTGTCGCTATTTGCTTGCCATTTATATCGACGACGACACCCCCACTTCTTCAATAATAAATCTTGCTGCCGACGCCCAAGACCTTTTGGAAGGATGCGACTACGCGAAAATATATGTCAGGGATTACAAACTCAATTATTATAGAAGCAGCTCAAGCAGTTGGAACAGCTTGGTTTCAAAAATATTCAGCTTGGACATGATTTTTGACGGCTTTGCCATAAGCGTTATAGATCCCGACGCCAAAACCGCCGAGCTTGTCCACTATGTGGGCGATGAAATCAATGTGATTGTGCCTTCGCATATTAACGGCCACAAAATAGTGTCCATACTTCCCAATGTATTTAATTACGCTGTCAAGACGGTTACCGTTCCCAACACCGTAAACACCATCTCCGCCAACGCTTTTTACAAAAGCGGAGTAGAGGAAGTTATGTTTGAGGCGGGCTCAACTCTTGAATCCATAGGCCAAAACGCCTTCCGTTATACTCCGCTCAAATCCATAACCATACCCATATCGGTAAGAAACATCGCGAGCTTTGCTTTTGCCGATACCATGCTGAGCTCCATAACATTTGAGGGCGAAGATATATTGGAAATCGAGGGCGAACCCGTGGGCGATCTGGTGTTAAGCTCAAACGCTTTCTCCAACAATATCGAGCTTATTGAAATCACCCTGCCCAAGAGATTGCGCTCCATAGGAGACTACGCCTTCCATAACAACATCAACCTTAGGGATATCGCTTTGCCCGAAGACGGCAATTTGAATATAATATACAATTACGCTTTCTCCCATTGCCATTCCCTAAAAGAAATCACCATACCGTTTACCGTGCTTCAATTGATGACCGGCGTATTTAATTATTGCACGGGACTTGAAACGGTTTATGTAATGAGAGGCGACGACGGAGTAAGAACGTCGGACGGCTTGACAACGGCGGGACCGGGATTGTTCAACAACATAAACAATTCTTTCCTGAAAATATTCGTTCCGCGCAACAGCTTAACCGAATACAAAAACAATTTGGCAAACTGGAAAAGCTACGGCGGCTACAGCGAAAGCGGAATTTATAATCCCGTCATATACCCTGACTATATTTTGCCTCATCAATTCCATGGGGATTTCGCTTACAGTATTTTAAGTTCCAATTCCATCCATTTGACGCAATACAGAGGCGCTCAAACCGATATAATCATACCGGGCAGCATCGAAATAGGCGGAATAAATTATGAAGTAAGGTCCATAGGCAGATTCTTCGGGAATCCCAATCTAAAAAGCGTAACCATGCTTGAAGGCTACAGGCAAACAATAAGTTTATTCGCTTTCAGCGATTGCGTGTCTTTGGAAAAGGTGGTTTTGCCCTCTTCCGTTGAAACAATCGAGGGATACGCTTTCAATAACTGCGTCAGCTTGAGGTCAATCAATCTGCCCGAAAACATCAAGACTATTCCTACCGCCGTCTTCCAAAATTGCCGCTCGCTTAAATCAATCGACTTGCCGTCCACGGTAATAGCCATAGAGGAAGCGGCCTTCATAAACTGTTCGTCGCTGCTCAGATTGCGCCTGAACACTCCGGGAGTAATCGAAGGGGGCAACAGCATGCTGATGAACACCAATCCCCATCTCAAGATTTTTGTGGAATCGCAGTATTTGATTAATTATCGCCAAAAAACCATATGGTCGGTATTTGCCAATCAAATAATCACGCATAATACGATATTCGGCAATTTCGCCGTTGAAAGCATGCCCAACAACAGAGTCAGGATATTGCAATACATAGGAAATGTGGATATCCTATATATTCCGCAATACATTCAAGGCAGAGAAGTGGCGGAAATTTCCGTAAACGCCATAATACCCGAAATAGGTCTTATCTTATTGCCCGAGGGCAGCGAAATAAGCTATGGCGAAGATATCGCGGACAAAATAAATTATTACGAAATATAATAAAAGCGGCGTTTATCGCCGCTTTTATGATTATTCTTTTGCTTTTTCATATCATCATTTTTCCGTTATCGTCCACCACAATAAATATTTCTTCTTCTTCATTGGTTTGCGCGTCTACATAAATATAATATTCTGTATCGCCTTTTTTGCAATGATATTCCACCGCCGCTTTTTCTTTATGGGTTACAGTGGGAATGATAACAAACCTTTTGTCTATAAGCTCAAGATCGGGATGTAAATCGTACTCCACTTCGTCCATATTGGGAAGAATGGATGTCCTTCCGCCGTCCTCGGTATGGTTATAAAGATAGTTCTGCGCCTCAAATCCCACCACATCGCCGCTGTCGCAAGCGATTTTTACCTTTATCAAATCGGGAAAATAAATTACATTGTTTTTCACAAAGGCAAAATTGATATACAGCGTGGAATTATAATTTGAAGTCCATACTGCTTTCATATTGTCATAACCGACGTCTTTCAAGAATTGACCGGCTTTGGCCACGCATTGTTCTTCGTCAAGCTCGGGATAATCTATGGCCTTATAGCTGTCATACATCATCAGCATGCCGCCCTTTTTGCTAAGCTGCATTGAGCCTTGTATGCCGTCTACCGTGATATCAAACATATAATTGGGTATGTTGCCTTCCTCAGATTCTCCCGTTTTCTTTACGGTTACATCTTTGCCCTTGAAAAAGCCCTTGATTTTTTCGGCGCATTCTTGAGCGCTCAATTCCTTCATGCCTTTGAGCGCTTTCGGCTCTCTTTCGCTCAGCCCGTCGCTGAAAGGCCCGTCATATATCATTTGCGGAAATTCTATATCGTCGTTGGTGTTGAGAGTTTTATACACGTCGGTAAGATAATTTAAATCGCCGTTGAACTTCCCCATTAAGCTGCCCCCTTTAAGCAGCTCGTTCTGCACCGACTGCAATTCCTTTCGTATTCGCGCGGTAAGCTGGACGAACTGCTGAAGCTTCTGATGCTCCTCTTCGGAGATATCGACGTCTTCTCCTATCTTATCCGATAGCATTTTGCAATAATCGCCCAATTGATTAAAGAATTTCATAATATTCTCAATGGGCTGGTCTTTGGAATTGAGCATGGACAAATTGGTTTCTGCTGCTTCGCTGTCCCTGTTCAAATTGGTCAACAGCACCTTCTGCATGGGAACATCGTTTGAAACAGCGAGCTTGGTGAGATTGGTCTCTATGCCCGCGATAGAGGACATAGCGTCATAATAAGATTTTTCATACATATTTTCCATCTCGTTGCGATACCTTTTATGCCTTTGCGCCACCAACGCCAAAGCTACCGACAATCCCGCGATAATCAAGATAGCCGCGCCATAAGCGATTATTTGCCATATTTTTTTACGCTTTTCCTTATTAGCTTCCATATTTGCTCCTTATCAAACACAAAATACATGTCTGCCTATTCTAAGATGAATGGGCCTGCTTCTTATCCAAGCATTCGTCGCGGTGGCGGGATTATAATAATAGATGGCCCCGTATGTTGGATCCCAACCGTTTTGAGCGTCTTTGGCCGCCTTTAATGCCTGATCGTTGGGGGTGAGGTTAATTTGTCCGTCGGCTACCGCCGTAAAGGCTCCCGGCTGATAAATAACGCCGGAAATGGTGTTGGGGAAAGACGGATGCTTTACCCTATTGAGCACTACCGCGGCAATGGCGACTTGTCCCACATAAGGTTCGCCGCGGGCCTCCGCATACACGCACCTTGCCAGCAAATAGGTGTCATTGGAGTAGGAAGCGCTGCTTTGAGCCAAAGCCACGCCGATAGCCGCCGCCGTCTTAGGCCCCACTATGCCGTCAACGGCAAGCCCGTTTTTCCTTTGAAAGTATTTAACGGCGGCTTCGGTTTGGGGCCCGAATATGCCGTCTACATTTCCTTTATAGTATCCCCATTGTTTCAGCCTTGACTGTATGGTGCGCACGGTAGAGCCCGTGCTTCCCCTCCTGATAAGCAAAGCCTCGGCTTCTTCTTTTTCAAACAAATCGGTAAATAAAAGCAGAAAAGTAAATGTTACGCAAATCAAAAGCAACAACGCCAAAGCGGTTTTAATAAGCTCTTTTCTCTCTTTTTTTCTGTTCTCCATAGGAAGTTACCTCTTATTCTCTTTATTTTTTATATTGTTTATTATTTCCAATATTTTGGATTTATAACGGGGAGGGTTTTTTTCAGCTTCCGGAAAGCACATGGGCGGAAAGGCCACGCACCACCAGTTAGCGCCCCTGCCTTCTCCCAGCGTTATAATGACGGCGTCATATTCCCCTTTTTTCAACACCTTGTCCCCATATTTCCGGGTGGGAAACTCTTCGCAAACAACGCTTGCCTTACTTGAATAAAGGGCGCCGCTGCCCTTTAATACGGTATTTGCCGCGTATTCAATGCCGCCAAGGTTGTTCCGCAAAATCATAAGCGCTTGCTCCTTGTCTTTTGCTTGAGCCAAAAGCGGCGACAGCGTATCCACAACCTTGTCGCGCACTTCAAGTTTTATTTTTTGGTCAAACTCCGAGTCGCTGTTGGCTCTTATATGGATTCTCACATAATCTTCCTCGACATAGCGGTCGTTTAACATAAACACCGTATAAATCAAGGCCAAAATAATAATGACAGCGACAATGAGCCTATAATTGACACTTTTCATGTTTACCATTATTGCCAAACTTGACTAAATTAAAACAATAAAGCGCTTACGAATTTATTTATCAATCACAACGCCAAGGCGGTTGCAACGGCTTCTTCAATGGCTTCCACCGCTCTTCTCGGCTCTGCGGCATCGCCTATTACGAATAAAGCCGGAACTTTGCCCTTCAATTTCTCTTCCAAGGAATTGTGCGATTTTGAGCCTATGGCCTGAATCACCATATCAAATCCGTGTATAAGCTTTTTGCCTTCGGGCGTTTCGCACAGCGCCCCATCCTTGGACACTTCTATTACCTTTGTGTTTTTCAAAATCTTAACATTATAATCCGCCAAGCTCTTCATGGCAAAATATTTTATAGCCGAAGGCATTTTTTTGCCTATGTCGTCTTCCATTTCGGCTATGGTAACCCACCTGTTCATGCTGGCGATATGCTCGGCGGTTTCAACGCCCACTTGGCCTCCGCCTATCACCAAAACATTATTGCCAAGCTGCACATTGCCTTTCAAAACATCCAAAGCTTGCACTACCGCAATGTCTTTGAAAGGTATTTGACAACCGCAAGGAACAGCGCCGGTAGCCAATATAACCGCGTCGGGCTTCAAACCGAGTATGGCGTTTTCGTCAGCTTCGGTTTGGGTAAGGATTTTTACGCCGTATTTACGGCACATTTTTTCATAATAAACGATTGAGGCAAGCAAAGCCTGCTTTCCGGGAGGAACGGCGGCGGGCAAAAATTGTCCGCCCAAACGGCAGTCCTTCTCAAAAAGCGTAACCTTATGCCCCCTTGCGGCAAGTATCCACGCCGCTTCCAATCCCGCAGGGCCTCCCCCAACCACCACAATATTTTTAGGTTGATTGGTCGGTATGATTTTTCTGATATGCTCTTGCCCTGCGAAAGGGTTGACCATGCAGGAAACCCCCCTGTCCTTTTCATTGCCCGCCACCACTCCTTGACAACGGGTCATACAGCCTACGCAACACAATATTTCCTTTACCCTGCCCTCTTTCACTTTTAAGGGAAAATAAGGGTCGGCAATAGAGCCTCTGCCCAAAGCCACGAAGTCGGCTATGCCTTTGCTTACCACATGCTCGGCAAGGTAGGGCTCGTTTATCCTTCCCACCGCGATTACGGGTATTTTCACAGCCTTTTTAATCTCATAACAGTCTTTAAGAATATATCCCGGCTCTATCGAGGAAGGCGCTATTATCCAAGCCATACTGCCGTACACGCCCGTTGAAACATGGATGGCGTCGGCGCCTTCTTTTTCCAATATGGCGGCAATCGCCGCGCTTTCGGCGGGTTTTAAGCCGCCGTGCACTCTTTCGTCGGCG